>AR_comb_assmDRAFT_10174738_pt1 | contig 10663 bp, 10 predicted proteins | sample ArasoioldDNA_FD_10543 | JGI IMG/M metagenome (IMG submission 10543) | reverse complement strand
TTGGTCTGGCATTCGGGGCGGTGTTGCTGGCCGAGCAACTCGATACGTCATTCCACGATCTCGACGAGCTCCGATCGTTCAGCAATGTGCCGGTCCTGGCCAGCATTCCCCGGATTGTGACTCGCGGTGAACTGCGCCGTCAGCGGTGGCGTATGCGACTTGGCGTTTCGGCGGCTGTTGCCGGCCTGGCAGTGATCGTGGGCCTCGCCTACTTTGTCGCAGACGGGAACGAGCAGTTGATCATGCTCGTAACGCGCATGGCGTCCTGAGGAAAAGAAAAGATATGTATCTGTCGTTCTACGGACTGACAGAGAAGCCGTTCAACGCGACTCCGGACCCGAAGTTTCTGTACATGAGTGCGGGGCACCGCGAAGCGTTGGCCCAGCTTGTGTACGGCACCCAGGAGCGGAAGGGCTTCATTGCGCTGACCGGGAAGGTGGGAACGGGAAAAACGACGCTTCTTCATGCACTCTGCCAGCGCCTGAACGGTCAGGGCGCCGTGTCCTTCGTGGTGAACTCCGCGTTGCCATTCGACCAGTTCCTCGAGTACGTCCTGGAGGACCTGGGAATCGACAAGGTCGCCGAGTCGCGCGCGCAGCGACTCATCGCGCTCAACAATTTTCTGATCGAGCAGCAGCGCACGGGCCAGAACACTGTGTTGATCGTAGACGAGGCACAGAATCTGGATCCGCTGACACTCGAGCAGATTCGGCTCCTTTCGAACTTCGAGACTCCCACCAGCAAGCTGTTGCAGATTCTGCTGGTGGGGCAACCGGAGCTCAAGAGCCGACTGAATCTCCCCGAGCTCCGGCAACTCAAACAGCGTATCGCATTGCGCTGCCAGATCCCGGCGCTGACTCTGGAAGAGACGCGAAGCTACATCCGGACCCGCCTACGGATTGCGGGTGCACGCGATCTCGGGCTTTTCGTCGACTCGGCGGTCGACCGGATATCGGTGTACTCGGGCGGGATACCGCGGCTGATCAATACCGTATGCGATCACTGCCTGCTGTTTGGCTACGCCGACCAGAAACGGCGGATCGATCGGCACGTGGTCGATCAGGCGATCAAGTACCTTGAAGATGGTACGAGACCCTCGCATCGGATCAATGGCGTCAACGGGGGCTGGTCACGGCGCGCTTGGCGATGGGGCCTCGGTACCGTCGCCGTGACGTTCGTTACCGTCGTAGCGGCGCTTGCCTTTCGGTCGAGCGCGGCCACGCTGAGCATCGTCCAGTCGGTCCGCCAACTCCTCGGACTATGAGCAACTTCTTCCGGGCCCTCGAGCGAGCTGAGCAGGAGCGGGCGATTAAGAGTTCGGCGGCGTCGCCGTCGACGACCGAGTCGGCCACGACCCCTCCGGGCGCGCTTTCGACTCCGATTTCGGACCCGAAGGGTCCTTCGGGCGATGCCCGCCCGGGGTTGATATCAGTCTTCAAACGTCCTGAAAAGGCCACGACCCCGGTCGTCGAGGAGCGGTCGGTCGATATCGAGGAACATCTGGTGAGCCTCCTCGCCCCGATGTCGTTCGAGGCCGAGCAGTACCGAGCACTCCGCCATGTGATCGAAGAGCTACACCGATCGGCCGAGCTTTCGGTCATCGCGGTCTCGAGCCCCGACGCCGGTGATGGCAAGACGACAACGGCCATCAACCTGGCCGGCACGCTCGCGCAGGCCGTCGACTCGCGAGTGCTCATCGTCGACGCGGATCTGCGGGGATCGAATGTCGCTGCGCATCTCGGGTTCGACGACCACTCATTCCCGGGGTTTGTCGAGGCCATTCTGGATACGCGGCTGACGCTTGACGCGGTGGTGCAGAGACATGCCCACCTCAATTTGTCGGCCATCTCCGCGGGCCGCCGTCCGTCCGCACCCTATGAGGTTCTGAAATCACCACGGGCCGCCGAGCTTTTGGCGGAGGCACGCCGCCGTTACGACTATGTCATCGTCGACACCCCGCCGCTTATGTCGGCCCCGGAGAGTCGCGTCATAGAGAAGTACGTGGACGGATTCCTCATCGTGGTCGGAGCCCACCGGACGCCACGGCGACTCGTCGAGGAGGCGCTGAACCTGGTGGAGCCCGCCAAGATCCTGGGCATGGTGTTCAACGGCGACGACCGCCATCTGTCGAAGTACACCGACGTCACACGGCGTCGTCGCATCGCTCGTAGCAGCACGCGTAGAGGACAAACCGCCCTAGGCGAGTAGCAGCGGTCACGCGCGGTTCTGTGACCGGGGTGGTACGGCGCGGCCGAGATGGCCGCGAGACAGAGCAGTGGCTTATTGGTCCCGCTGAAGCGGAGACCAAAGGGGGCGAAGCCTTGCCAGAGCCCGATCGGAAGTCGATGAGCCCACCGTGGCGCGTGTTGTGGACGCGCAGCAACTGCGAGCAGCTGGTGTACGACCAGCTCGCGATGAAGGGCTTCGACCTGTTTTTGCCTAGTGTCGAGACCTGGGTGCGGCGAGGCAGTGTGCGGCGGCGCGAGCGCGTGCCGCTGTTCCGCAGCTATCTCTTCCTGCGCCACACCGTGGACAAGTCAAGCTATCTGGAGCTCTGCAAGACGCGCGGATTGGTCCAGGTGCTCGGCGAGCGTTGGGATCAACTGGAAGAGGTTCCCGACGCCGAGGTCGCCGCTGTTCAAAAGCTCGTGCGTTCCGACCTGCCGGTCTTCCCCTACCCATATCTACGCGAAGGCCAGCGTGTGCGGATCACCGACGGACCGCTGGCGAATGTCGAGGGCATCCTGGTGCGCGGCAATCCAAAGAAGGGGCTTTTCGTGGTCTCAGTCGGTCTACTTCAGCGGAGCATCGCTGTCCACCTCGACTGCACGCAGCTGGAAGCCGCATAGCGGCGACGTCGCCATGTGTGGAATCGTGGGGTACGTCGGTCATCGTGACGCGCTTTCCGTCATTGTTCCCGGCCTTCACCGTTTGGAGTATCGGGGCTACGACTCGGCGGGCATCGCGACGGTCAATGACGGAACGCTCGACGTTCGGAAGACCGCCGGCAAGATCTCCGCGCTGGAAACGCTGATCGGGTCGGACCGCCCGGCGGGCACCCTCGGCATCGGCCACACCCGGTGGGCCACTCACGGACGGCCGACGGATGCCAATGCCCATCCCCACGTGGATTGCCGGTCCACATTGGCCGTGGTGCACAACGGGATCATCGAGAACTACCGCGAGCTGCGGAGGACGCTGGCCGCGGAGGGACACCGATTCCGTTCTCAGACCGATACGGAAGTGATCGCCCATCTCATCGAGCGCCATCTGACGGACGATCTGGCCGACGCAGTCCGCCGAGCCGCGCGTGACCTTCATGGGGCCTACGCGGTCGCCTGCATCTCGGCCGACGCGCCCGGGACTCTGGTCGCGTTCCGGCGCGGAAGCTCACCGCTGGTTGTGGGCTATGGACAGGGCGAAATGTTTATCGCCTCCGATGTGCCCGCCCTGCTCGGTAAGACCCATGAGGTTCTCGTTCTTGAGGACGGCGATCTCGTGGTGTTGACCGCGAACGGGATCTCCGTGAGCTCGCTCGACGGAGCTCCGGTTCGGCGATCCCCGCTCGTGGTCGACGCCGACAGCGAGGCGGCTGAGAAATCGGGGTATCCCCACTTCATGCTGAAGGAGATCTTCGAGCAGCCAGAAGCGGTCCGCAACACGATGCGCGAGCGTGTCGATACCGAAGCGCCGGACATCCGAATTCCTGAGCTCGGACTCACGAATCGAGATCTGGCTGGTCTCAACCGGCTCTGTTTCGTCGCGTGCGGAACATCCTGGCACGCGGCCCTCGTTGGCAAGTATCTCGTGGAGGAATTCGCTCGTCTGCCGGTCGAGGTCGATATTGCGTCGGAGTTCCGCTATCGCCGACCGGTCGTCGACGGTCGCGTCCTGACGGTCCCGATCTCCCAGTCCGGAGAGACCGCGGACACCCTGGCGGCGCTCCAGGAAGCGATGGCCCGAGGCTCTCGTGCCGTCGCGATCTGCAACGTGGTCGGCAGCTCCCTGGCGCGCGAAGCGGATGGCGTGGTGTATACGCGGGCTGGTGTCGAGATCGGCGTGGCGTCGACGAAGGCCTTCACCGCGCAATTGGTGGCGGTCACGCTCCTGGCGCTCAAGCTCGGCCTCGCGAGGGGCTTTGCCGAGCCGGCCCTGGTGCGTCAGGTGCTCAAGGGACTCGTCGAGCTCCCGGACCTCCTCTCGGTCGTTCTCGAGCAGAGCGAAGTGATTCGCGGGGTCGCCGAGCGCCTCGCCGATCGCGGTCATTTTCTCTATCTCGGGCGCGGGCTCAACTTTCCACTGGCCCTCGAGGGAGCTCTTAAGCTGAAGGAGATCTCGTACGTCCATGCCGAGGGCTACGCCGCGGGCGAAATGAAGCATGGCCCGATCGCGCTCGTCGATCGGCATATGCCGGTCGTCGCGATCGCTCCTCGCGGGACAACGTACGAGAAGATGACGAGCAATATCGAAGAGATCCGGGCTCGCGACGGCGTTGTCGTAGCGGTGGCGACGACGGGAGACGACGAGATCAGTTCGAAGGCGGATTTCGTGATTTCTGTACCATCGACCCTCGAGTGGCTGCAGCCCCTCCTGATTACCGTTCCACTGCAGCTCCTCGCGTATCACGTCGGCGTGCTGAGAGGCTGCGACGTGGACCAACCCCGAAATCTAGCCAAGAGCGTGACGGTCGAGTGACCCTGAGGATGCCGAACCGACGCCTGACCAGTGGGCAGCTCGGGCCTGTGTGCAAAATCCTGCGGCCGGTGGGTAGAGATCTGCATCATATGGGTTACCGCCCACCAGGCCAAGGCCGTCGCTGGTGATCGCTCGCGCGGCAATCCCCTGAAGCTCAAGACATTCCAATAACTCTTAACACTTCCGTAACGTGGCATCTATTTTGCCCATTGTGACAAAGACCATGGGGTTCCCAGCCGTGAAAGCTCTGGTTTCGCGACTATCAAGAAAAGGTTTGCCGATCGAGCGGCACGAGCTTCTGCCGGAGCCGATGTTCCTGCGTGCGCTCAGCCTGGAACGAAGGCGGGCCGAGCGTTCGAAGAAACGATTCATCCTGATGGTCGTCAGCAGCGCGCCCGGCGCCCAAAACGACGACGTTGCGATTCTGGCTCGCTCCGTGGACGCGATTCTGGCCGCGATAAGGGACACAGACGTCGCGGGCTGGTATCGAGACCAGGCCGCTCTGGGAGTCATCTTCACCGAAATGGGATCGGGCGAGTCGAAGGCCATCGTCGGGGCCCTTCGGGCAAAGGTGACCGCCGCGTTGGGGGCAAATCTGGACGCCGCCGAGCTTGCAAGCGTCCACATCACGCTTCACAGCTTTCCGGAAGACCTCGGCAACGTGGAGGGCTGGCCGTCGATCGAGAAGCTCTATCCTGATCTTGAGCAGCGCAACGAGTCGCGAAAGGCGCCGCGGGCCGTCAAGCGCGCCATCGATATTCTCGGCAGCGCCACGGTGCTTCTCCTGCTCTCGCCGGTCCTGCTCTTGATCGCTCTCGCGATCAAGCTGACCTCACCCGGGCCCATCCTGTTCCACCAGAAGCGCGTGGGGCAATATGGTGTCCCCTTCACATGCCTCAAGTTTCGCTCGATGTTGACCGGCAACGACCCGCGAATTCACATGGAGTTCGTGAAGCAGTTCATCGCTGGCGGCAGTGGTCACGGCGCGGTCGACCTGAACGGCGCCGCGTCGAACGGCAAGGTCTACAAGATCACGAAAGACCCGCGCCTGACGCGTGTCGGACAGTTCCTACGCAAGACCAGCCTCGATGAGTTGCCGCAGTTCTGGAATGTGCTCCGGGGAGACATGTCGATGGTGGGGCCGCGCCCGCCAATTTCCTACGAGCTCCAGGCGTATGACATCTGGCACCGGCGGCGCCTGCTGGAAATGAAGCCGGGAATCACCGGCCTCTGGCAAGTAAATGGCCGCAGTCGGCTCGCCTTCGACGACATGGTGCGTCTCGATCTTCGGTACGCAAGAACGTGGTCTCTGTGGCTCGATTTCAAGATTCTGCTGCAAACACCGCGTGTTGTGCTGTCCGGTGACGGCGCCTACTAACTGCGTTGGGCAACCTAAACCACTCCACACTCCGAGGAGCTAAGTGAGCACGATGCTGCGTATGGGCGTAGTCGGTTACGGCTATTGGGGGCCGAACATTGTTCGAAATCTGCGCAGTCTCGAAGGCTGCCAGGTGGTAGGAGTCTGCGACCAGAGTCCTGCAGCCATGAGGCGGATCAAGCAGGCTCATCCGGATCTCAACGTCACGACCAACTGCTCCGAGCTCCTGGAGTCGAAGGAGATCGATGCCGTGGCGGTCGTGACTCCGGTCTGCACGCACTTCGACCTGGCCAAGGCCGCTCTGCAGAACGGCAAGCACGTTTTTGTGGAGAAGCCCTTCACCGCCACCGTGCGACAGGCAGAGGAGCTGGTCGAGCTGGCGGAGCGAAAGAACCTCAAGATCATGGTCGATCACACCTTCCTCTTCACCGGCGCGGTTCGCAAGATCCGCGAGCTCATCGACGAGGGGGTGCTGGGCGACCTGTACTATTACGACTCGACGCGCGTCAACTTGGGGCTCTTTCAGCACGATGTGAGCGTCATCTGGGACCTGGCCCCTCACGACCTCTCGATCATGAGCTATCTCATCCCGGAAGAGCCGGAAGCGGTCGTGGCGACCGGCCAGTCGCACTTGAACGGGCTTGTCGACGTCGCCTTCCTCACGGTCTACTTCCCCGGCAACACCATTGCGCACATCAACGTCAACTGGCTCTCTCCGGTGAAGGTCCGGACCACCCTGCTCGGCGGAGAGAAGAAGATGCTCGTCTGGAACGATCTGGAGGCCGACGAGAAGCTCAAGATCTACGACAAGGGCGCTCAGATCAGTAACGGCCAGGGACTCTACGACCTGATGGTCAGCTACCGCTCGGGGGATATGTGGGCGCCCAAGGTCGAGCAGACTGAAGCGCTCAAAGTTGAGCTCGGCCATTTCGTCGATTGCGTGTTGAAGGACCGAACCCCGCTCAACGACGGCATTGCCGGCCTGAGAGTCGTGAAGCTGTTGGAAGCGGCCGACCGCTCGCTCAAGGAGCGGGGCCGGGCGGTGCAGATATGAGCGACTTTCTGAGCATCACGCCGGACGTAAAGCTTGGTGAGGGCGTCAAGCTTTCTCGATTCATCAACCTCTACGGATGCGAAATCGGCGACAACACCAAGATCGGCGCCTTCGTCGAGATCCAAAAGAACGCGCGTGTGGGTAAGAACTGCAAGATCTCGAGCCACACGTTCGTGTGCGAAGGTGTGAACATCGAGGACAACGTTTTCGTCGGGCACGGCGTGATGTTCATCAACGATTCCTATCCGCGCGCCACGACCCTCGACGGAGCATTGCAGACCGAGAAGGACTGGAAGGTCGAGCCGACGGTGATACGCCGGGGAGCGTCGATCGGCTCAGGAGCGACCATTCTGTCCAATGTCACCATCGGGGAGCATGCCCTCGTTGGCGCGGGCGCGGTCGTTACGCGAGATGTGCCGGCCCACGCGGTGGTGGCAGGGTGTCCCGCACGAGTTTTGCGGATCGCCGAGAACGGAACGGCGCCGGCGCGCTGAGGGCCTTTGAGCCCGTCTCGGCTGCGGTGAAGAGGCCGAGAAAGATCAATCAATGCTGACACTCAATATCGACCGTCCACTCGATCGAGGACTGCGCGTCCTGTGTGTGGGAGCCCACAGTGACGACATCGAGATCGGCTGCGGCGGCAGCATTCTGCGGCTTGTCGAAGAGCACCCGGATGCCGAAGTGCACTGGGTCGTCCTCGGCTCGAGCGGGGAGCGCGACCAGGAGGCGGCCGCGAGCGCGGAGCGATTTCTGGCCGGACTCGGGCGCAAGGACATCGTGATCGAGCACTTCAAGAACGGCTTCTTTCCGTACGTCGCCGAGGAGATCAAGGCGTTCTTCGAGAAGCTCAAGATGCGAATCGTTCCCGACCTCGTGTTCACCCACTTTCGCAACGACCTTCATCAGGATCACCGGATCGTGTCGGAGCTGACGTGGAACACCTTTCGTAACCAGACCATCCTCGAGTACGAGATCTTGAAGTACGACGGCGATCTGGGTTCGCCGAACGTCTTCGTGCCCCTCGACGAGGCGACCTGTCAGAAGAAGGTCGCCGTGCTCATGGAGTGCTTCAAGAGTCAGCAGGAGAAGGACTGGTTCACAGCTGATGCGTTTTTGGCGCTCCTACGGATTCGCGGGATCGAGTCCAAGGCCCCCGCGGGGTATGCGGAAGCCTTTTACGGCAGGAAGATCGCGCTGCAGGTCTGACGGACTCGCCGTTCACATCTTCTTTTTGCAGCAGAGGACATTCACGACATGCGCATTCTAGTCACCGGCCACAAGGGATATATCGGCACCGTGATGGTGCCCATGCTGTTGGGCGCCGGCCACGAGGTTGTCGGGCTCGATAGTGACCTGTTCCGGGAGTGCACCTTCAGTCCCGGCATACAGGACATTACCGAGCGTTGTCTCGATCTGCGCGACGTGAAGGTCGGCGACCTCGAGGGGTTCGAGGCAATCGTGCACCTGGGTGCGCTGTCGAATGACCCCCTCAGCGACCTCAATCCGGATATCACCTACGACATCAATCACGCCGCATCTGTTCGGCTCGCAAGGCTCGCCAAGGAAGCCGGGGTGGCTCGGTTCCTCTACTCGTCGTCGTGCAGCAGCTATGGTCAGGCCGGCGACGCGCTCGTCGACGAGACGGCGGACCTTCGTCCGATCACGGCGTATGCAATCTCGAAGGTGCGAGTCGAGCACGACGTGGCCCAGATGTCGGACGACCGGTTCAGTCCCACGTTTTTGAGGAACGCGACTGCCTACGGTGTTTCGCCACGCCTGCGCTTCGACCTGGTCCTGAACAACCTTGTCGCCTGGGCCTACGCCCAGGGCCGGGTCCACATCAAGAGCGACGGCACCCCGTGGCGCCCGATCGTCCATATCGAGGACATCGCGCGCGCATTCGTGGCGGTGCTAGCGGCGCCGCGGGAGGTTGTCCATAACCAGGCCTTCAACGTGGGGCAGACCGAGGAGAACTATCGGATTCGCGAACTGGCCGAGATCGTTCAGGAGGTGGTCCCGGGCTCGCGCATCGAGTACGCCACGGACGGAGGACCGGATTCCCGCTGCTATCGGGTCGATTTCGGCAAGATCCATCGGCGGCTGCCCGAGTTCAAACCGCAGTGGAATGCTCGACGTGGTGCGGAGGAGCTTTACGAGGCTTACCGGGTGGCGGGCCTCGTCATCGACGATTGCGAGGGGCCGCGCTTCAAACGTATCGACCACCTGAAGCAGCTGATAGCGAGCCGCCGCGTGGATGCGACGCTTCGTTGGAGGAGCGCCTAGCATGGCCAACTGCCTGTTCTGTGCCGAACCCCTGCGGCGGACCGTCGTCGACCTCGGTATGTCGCCTCTCTGCGAGAGCTTTCTGACGACGGAGCAGCTCAACCAGATGGAGCCGTTCTACCCGCTGCACGTGTGGGTGTGCGAGCGCTGCTTCCTGGTCCAGGTCGAAGAGTACGTGCGTCCGGAGGGCATCTTCACCGAATACGCATACTTTTCGTCGTACTCGGACAGCTGGCTCGCTCACATGCGGTCCTATGCCGACATGATCGCGGCGCGGCAGGGCCTGGGCCCCCACAGCAAGATCGTGGAGCTCGGCAGCAACGACGGCTATCTTCTTCAGTACTTCGTCGCCAAGGGCATTCCGGTGCTGGGCGTCGAACCGGCTCGCAACGTCGCACAGACCGCCATCGCCCGCGGTGTGCCCACGGTCACCAAGCTCTTCGGTCGTCAGACCGCGCGCGAGCTGGTCTCCGAGAGCGGCCAGGCCGACCTGGTCTGCGGGGCCAACGTCCTGGCTCAGGTGCCCGACGTCAACGACTTCGTCGGAGGCATCAAGCTTCTCTTGAAACCGGATGGCATCGTGACCGTGGAGTTCCCCCATCTGATGCGGCTGATGGCGGAGAACCAGTTCGACACGATCTACCACGAGCACTTCTCCTATTTTTCGTTCCTGACCGCCGAGCGGATCTTCGCGGCCCACGGCCTGACGCTCTTCGACGTCGAGGAACTGCCCACTCACGGCGGATCGCTGCGCATCTACGCTCGCCATGCGCAGGACACGTCCAAGCCTGTCGGCGAGCGCGCCATCAAGCTGCGTGCTCGCGAGGTCTCTGCGGGTCTCGATCGCCTGGAGACCTACGATTCCTTCACCGAGCAGGTGCACGAGACCAAACGGCGGCTGCTGGAGTTCCTGATCGGCGCCCGTCGAAAGGGCAAGCGGATCGCCGGCTACGGAGCGCCCGGCAAGGGCAATACGCTGTTGAACTACTGCGGCATCCGCACGGATTTCCTCGACTACACCGTCGATCGGAACCCGTACAAGCACGGCCGTTTCCTCCCCGGCACCCATATCCCAATCCATCCGCCCGAGAAGATCAAGGAGACGCAGCCCGACTACGTTCTGATCCTCCCCTGGAACCTGAAGGACGAGATCATGGAACAGCTCGCCTACATCCGAGGCTGGGGCGGACAGTTCGTCGTCCCGATCCCGGACGTTAAGATCTTTTCGTGATCTTCACCCAGACTCCGTTGGC
>AR_comb_assmDRAFT_10050263_pt1 | contig 10663 bp, 8 predicted proteins | sample ArasoioldDNA_FD_10543 | JGI IMG/M metagenome (IMG submission 10543) | reverse complement strand
AGTTAATCTTCATTTAGGGCGACCACGGCATGATGGCCGGCGAAGACCCCCCGGACCAAGAGTGGGACGTGGCGCCATACCTCTTGCGGTATGGGGAGCTTCTTTGACGTGTTACGGCGAGCACTGAAGCCGCGAACCTACGTTGAGAACACCGGCGCAGCGAGCGTGGGAGGCCGGATGCGGCCGTTCGAGCCAGAGCAGGCGGCTCAGCCGACAGCAGAAGAGGATTCCGGCGATCGCCTGCGCGAGGCGCTCGATCGCAACCGGGAGTTGCTAGCCATTGTCGCCAGCCTGCCGGGTGCGGCCTATCGCTTTGTCCGCTGCGCCGACGGGACCGAGGCCCTTACCTTCGTCAGCGAGCGCGCGATTGCCGTGCTCGGTTCCCCCGCAGAGGAGTTGCGCCGCAACCCCAGCCTCCTGTTGGAAGGTTTCTCGCCGGAGGCGCGCGGGCGTCTGCAAGCCGCGATGCGCCAGCCGGCCGCGCGCGTGATGCCGATCGATGTCGAAGTGGAGATCGAACCGCGCAATGCGGCGCCGCGCTGGGTCCGCTTCATCGCCCGCCCGAACGTGCTCGGCAACGGCGACGTCGCCTGGGACGGCGTCATACTCGACGTCGATGACGATGTCCGCACGCGCCTGAGCCACGAGCTGTTCGCGACCGCTGTCGAGCACGCCGCCGACGGCATCGAGATCACCGACGCCCAGTTCCGCCTGCAATACGTCAATCCGGCCTTCGAGCGCATCACCGGCTATGCTCGTCAGGAGGTGATCGGCAAGACGCCGGGATCGCTGGTGCGAAGCGGCCATTTCGATGCCGCCTACTACGAGGGAATCGAGCGCACGATCCTTGCCGGGCGGGTCTGGCGCGGCGAGCTAATCACGCGCCGCAAGGATGGCGATCTACGCTACCAGGAAGCGACGATATCTCCTGTCGTCGACGCCGGCGGCGCGATTACCCAGTTCATCGCCGTGAAGCGCGACGTGACGGAGCGGCGCGCCGCGGCGGCGGCACTCGAACATGCGCATGCCCTGCTGTCCGACGCCGTCGAGTGCATCGACGAGGGATTGGCGCTGTTCGACGCCGACGACAGGCTGCTCCTCCACAACCGCAGGTTTATCGCCATTCTTCCGTTCCTGGCGGAGCAGCGGGAATTGGCGGGGCTGCGGTTCGAGGAAATAGTGCGGCTGGCCCTCGCTGCCGGCGCCATCGGCGATCCGAAGGCGCTGACCGACGCCGAGGGCTGGATCGTCGAGCGTCTGCGCCAGCACCAAAACCCGCTGTTCGGCGCCCTCGATCTGCGGCTGGCCGACGGCCGCTGGATCGAGGTGAAGGAGCGCCGCACCGACGCCGGCGGAATCGTCGGCGTATGGAGCGACATCACGGAGCTGCAACGCCGCGAGGCGGCGACGGTCGAGGCAAAGAACGCCGCCGAAATCGCCAACCGCGCCAAGACGACGTTCCTGGCCAATATGAGCCACGAGCTGCGCACGCCGCTCAACGCCATCATTGGTTTCGCCGAGTTGCTGAGCTTGCAGCTCAACGGGCCGCTCGGCCACGAGCGCTATCTGGGATATGCCCGTGACATCGGCGCCAGCGGCGAGCACTTGCTGAAGGTCATCAACGACATCCTCGATCTCACGCGCATCGAGGCCGGCGGCATGGAGATCCACGACGAACCCATTCGCTGCGTCGATCTCATCCATTCCAGCCTGCGCTTCATCCGCGACCAGGCGACGCGCGCCGGTCTTGCCATCGCCATCGAGAGTGCTGCGGACCTGCCGCGCCTGCGCGGCGATCCGCGCAAGTTGCGGCAGGTGCTGATCAACCTGCTGTCGAACGCAGTCAAGTTCACGCCGCGCGGCGGCCGCATCCGCGTCGAGGCTGCGCGCGCAGCCGACGGCGGGCTACTGCTGCGAGTCACCGACACCGGCATCGGCATGGCGGCCGATGACATCGAGAAGGCACTCACGCCGTTCAAGCAGATCGACAGCAGCCTGGCCCGCAAGTATGAGGGGGCCGGCCTCGGCCTCCCGCTGGCCAAGAATCTGGTGGAGCTGCATGGCGGCATGCTCGAGGTGGCGAGCAAACTCGGGCAGGGTACGGTCGTGACTTGCGGTTTTCCACCGGCGCGCACGATTAGCGGCTAAGCTCCGCGCCACGTTGCCTGGTAACGTTCTGTTAACCATTGAATCGCCGTTCGCCGGCGGAATAAGGGCGCGGTGCGCCCGTTGTCGCTACAGGATGGGTAGCGGGAGATCTGGGTGACCCAGGAACTGCGAGCCGAACTTGTCGGCCTGCTGCCGCGCCTGCGACGCTTCGCCTACGGCCTCACGGGGTCGCTCGACGATGGCGATGACCTTGTGCAGGGCGCGTGCGAGCGGGCGTTGAGGCGACTCGACCAGTTCCAGCCGGGCACCCGGCTCGACAGCTGGATGTATCGGATCGTGCAGAATCTTTGGATCGATCAGCGGCGGGCGCGCCAGGCCCGACCGGAAGCCGCGGTGGAACCGGCGGACCTCGAGGCGCTGGCCGTCGGCGATGCCGAGCGCGAGCTCGATAGCCGGCTCGCCCTGGCAAGCGTGCAGCGAGCGGTAGCGTCGCTGCCGGAGGAACAGCGGGCGATCCTGCTGCTGGTATGTGTCGAGGGCCAGTCCTACAAGGCGGCGGCGGACGTCCTGGAGATTCCGCTGGGCACGGTGATGAGTCGACTCGCGCGCGCCCGCCTGGCAGTCGGGCGGGCACTTGAACCCGAATCGATCGAGTCGCCCTCGCAGGCGAAAGGATGAAGACGATGACAAAGCAGCCGAAATCATGGGTGGAAAGCATGCTGGTGGCCTATGTCGACAACCAGCTCGAGCCGGCGCAGATGGCGGCGGTCGAAGAGATTATCCGGGACGATCCGGAGGCCCGCACCATCGTTGCCGTGCTGCGGCGCAGCGCCGCCGCCGTGAAGACCGCCTTCGACCAGCCGCTGCGCGAAGCGGTGCCGGCCCGCCTGCTGGCGACCGTCGGCGCGGGCGATGGCAGTACTGCGGTCGGCGGCAACGTCGTTTCGCTGGTCGCCCGCAAGCTTCGATTGGGTCGCCCGACGATCACGGCGCTGGCGGCGTCCCTGGCGGCACTCGCGATCGGCTTCGGCGCCGGCCATTGGCAGGCCGCGCCCGGCGGCGGCATTCGCGTCGCGGGCGGGTCCGATGGAGCGGAGTCGGGGCAATACGAAGCGGCCTTGTATCAGGCTCTCGAGGACAGCAACCCCGGCACCCAGATCGCTTATGTAGAAACCGCCGGCGGACGGCACGGCGCCGTCACTATCGTCGGGCCGGTCGCGGCCAATGTCGGCGGCAATTGCCTTGAATTCCTTCGCGAGTGGAGCGACGCTAGCAACAAGGTCATGAGCCGCGGACTCGCCTGCCGATCGGATACGGGCGAGTGGTCGGTTCTCACCATGCCGCCGAAGCCGGCGTCGTAGCAGGACGTCATACCGCGGGATGATCGCCCAGGCGATTTCGACGACTAACGCAAGAATCTGCAGAACGATCGCGCTCGCCGGCGCGGCCGTGCTGGTGGTCGGCCTCCTGTCGGCCGGCCTGCCGGAGCGCTGGTGCCCGCTGGCTTCTGCCGCATGGGCCGATCCCGGCGGCAATGGCAAAGGCAACGGCAAAGGTGGCGCGAATGGCAACGGCGGCCAGAGCGGCCAGCACGGCGCGGGGGCCGGCGCGGGAAACGGCGAAACCGAGGGTGACGAGGGCGAAGGCGCTGCGGGTTCGCCACAGGCTGGCGGCGCAGCGGGGACGACCGAACGCAGTGGCCGCGACTATGTTGCCGACGAAGTGGTCGTCGCAAACCTGGGCAATAGCGCCAGAAGCGATATCGGCAACCTCGGCTTCGTCGTGCTCGACGAGCAGCAGCTGGAGTCGCTCGGCCTGACCATCACCCGCTTGCGCGTGCCTCGGCAGATGACGGCGCCGACGGCGCGTACGCTACTGGCGAGTCGCTACCCCGACATCCTCGTCGACGTCAACGCCATCTATCGCCCGCAGGGGCAGCTCGCACTTCCCCCGCCCGATTATCCTGCCAGGTTGATCGGCTGGGGGCACGCCCCCGCGAACTGCGGCCAAGGCATTCGCATGGGCATGCTCGATACGGCGATCGACATCGCATCGCCCGGCCTCTCCGGCGCGGAGATTGTCCAACGCTCATTCCTGCCGGCCGGTGCCAAGGCTGCGTCGATGGAGCACGGCACGGCCGTCGCCGCCATTCTCGTCGGCCAGCGCTCCGGCGGCGGCGCCGGCCTCCTGCCTGGCGCCGAGCTGAAGGCGGCCGGTGTTTTTGGTGCCGACCCCGATGGCATTCCCATCGGCGACGTGATGGCGTTGGTCGGCGGGCTGGATTGGCTGCTGGGCGCGAAGGCTCCGGTGATCAATATGAGCTTTGCGGGCGACGCCAACGCCATCGTCGCCCTGGCGCTGCGCCGTGTGATGGCTGCCCACGCGATCGTCGTGGCGGCGGCCGGCAATGGCGGTCCCTCGGCGCCGCCGGCATTTCCCGCCGACGAGCCCGGTGTGATCGGCGTAACGGCAGTCGACAACCATTCGCAGCCCTACGCCGACGCCAACCGTGGCGACTATGTTGCCTTCGCGGCGCCGGGCGTGCGCGTGTGGACGCCGGGACCGCTGGCGGCGGGCAGCTATCACACCGGCACCTCGTTCGCGGCGCCGTTCGTGACGGCGGCCGTCGCGGCGCGTCTCTCCGACGGTGCAACGGCGGATGCCGAACGCATGACCGATCTGCTGGCCAGGACGGCAATCGACCTCGGCGAGCCGGGACGGGATCCCGTATTCGGCCGCGGCCTGATCCAGATCGCCAATCCCTGCGTCCAGCAGGCGCAATAGCCGCTGTCCTCGGATCGTTAGCGTATCCCTAACGCGGCCCGTCTAACCTCTGACGCATTGCGGAACCCGTTGCGCAATGCTCCGCCAACGCAGCTCACAGGAGATCACGGAATGAGAGTTGCTCTTTCACTGCTTCTGGCCGCTCTCGCGGTCTCGACTCCGGCCAGTGCCGGCAACAAGGGCAAGAATCCGCATCATGTCCAAACCGAGCAGGTGCCCGGGACCCAAGCGGCCGTCGCCATCATCACCGTGACGGAGCGGACAATCATCTGCGACTACGTCAACCAATACCGTGACGCTCTCGTCCCTCCACCCCAGAGCACAAAGCCTCTGCCGCCGGGCATCGCCAAGAAAATTGCGCGTGGCGGCACACTGCCCCCGGGCATCGCCAAGCGGTATCTCCCGCAAAACCTGCTGGTGCAGCTGCCGGCCCGACCGGGTTACCAGTGGGTCGTGGTGGACAACGACGTCGTGCTGATCGTGGCCGCCACGGGCCTCATCGCGGATATTCTGTCCGACGTACTGTGAAGCCGGTCGCGACCGGGAGCCGCCAGCGACGCCTTGAAAAGTAAAGCCCCCGCGCCGATGGCTCGGCGCAGGGGCAGGGCATCGCGAGCGGGACTAGGGTCAGTCGATGCCCAGGAGGTGGTCGACGGCGTCGCGCACGTCGGAGAAGACGTTGCCGTCGGCGTCGGTGATGTCCTTGTTGGAGGCGTTGACCAGTGCGGCATCGGCATCGTCTTGCGCGGTCTGCGCGCTCGCATCGACGGTAGCGGCGGCAGCTTCTGCGTCCGCCACGTCTTGCGTCAGGCCATCGATGGTGGTCTGGTCGACGTCGTTCATCGGGTCAGCGTCGGCGTTGGCCGCGAGTGCGGCGTCGAGCTTTCCCTGCGCATCAGCGACGGCCTGGTCAGCCGCGGCGGCGTCCGCGGCCGCGGCCTTGGCCGCGATTTCCGCATCCTTGTAGGCAGCGATCTTGCCGACGCGCGAATTGGGCGCCGCGTTGGCGAGGGCGGTATCGGACGCGTGAGCCGCATTCAGTGCGCCCAGGTCGTGGGCGTCAGCGTCGTCGTCGTCGTCCGAATCGTCGTTTTCCGCGGAGTTGTCTTTTCCCGCATGCTTGTCGTGACCATTGGCGTTGCCATGGCCATGGCCGTTTTCTGCGCCGGCCCAGGCCTGTGAGGCAACCGGGCTGAATTTCGCGGCGTCGAAGCCGACCGGCAGCGCCGTCAGCATGAGGCCGGCAATGCCAGCGGAAAGAAACAATGAGAGACGATGGGTCGATCGCATGATGTCGTCCTTATCTCAATTGAAGGGTGTGCCTCGCATCCGACACTGCCGCAGCGATTGGTCAGTGATGGATCATGAGCGACAACGAACGACCCCGGGGAATAGTCCGTGACATTCCCGTGGCGTTGCTTTGCTGCAGTAACGTTAACGCGCCGAGACACGCGACTAGCTGCCGACTATATCCCTATCGGCGATATGCCGTATCCCTACCGCCGATAGGCCGGCGCGGTCGTCGCATTTTTCCGGATCGATGGAGATTAACCATGAGCCACGGCGCAACACGGCCTGGACAAACCGGTGAGGACAGTGATGGCGGCGCGCCCCATCAAGGCTCCGGCGATGCTCAGCCGCCGGCTCACCTGGCGGTCGGTAGGCCTCGATCGAAGCAACGGTGGCGCGCCGGCGGCGCCCCGTTGCAGTTCACCATTCGACCGGGCCCGCGTTGGGATTGAGCTTGTTGTAGACCTCGTTGCAGATCGCCTTCAGCTGCTCGCGCGGCACTTCCGAGGCCAGGGCATAGGCGAAGTCGTCGTCATGCCAGTAGTAGACGGAGACGCCCTCGACGGGAATGAAGCGGAAGGCGGAGTCCCGCTGGTCGACCGCAGGCGTGAAGTAGAGCGTCACGCGGTTGCCCGCCACGTTCTGGTACATGAGTTGCCCGGCCATGTTGCGGCCGGACGGCAGCAGCCGGCCGCCCAGGAAATCATACCCGATCGCCGAGAGATCGGGCGCGCGGACCGGGTGGTCGAGGTTCTTGGACAGTAACGCCAACAAATGATCCGTCTCGGCCTTCGGTATCTCGACCGGGTTGCTCACCTGGGAGGCATAGACGACGTGCGCTTCGGCTGCCAGATCGGCCAACGCCTCCGCCTGCTGTTCGTATCCGGGGTTCAACTCGTGCGCCAGCCAGCCGCCGACCCCACCGGCCGCCAGCAGGGCGATGGCCGCGGCGACGCGGGTCAGCGTCTGCCAGCTGTGCCGCCGCGGCCGTACCGCCAGGCGGGCGGGCACCGGCTCGTTAAGCATAAAGTCATAGCCCGTGTGAAGCGCGGCGTTGACGTGGCGGTAGAAACCAACGCGCGCGGCGGCATCGGCGCTGCCGGCGAGGGCGGCATCGACCGCGTCCTGCCGCTCCGGCGGCACGCGGCCATCGGCTGCGGCGTGCAGATCGTCGTCGTTGATGGGAAGTTCGGCGGTCACTTGACCCTCCGCAGGTTGGCGCCGCCCTGGTTGGTCAGCAGCTGGCGCAGCCGTTCGCGGCCGCGATGCAGCCGCGACATGACTGTGCCCATGGGCACGCCCAGGATGTCGGCGGTTTCGGCGTAGCTGAATTCCTCCAACCCGACCAACAGGATGACCTCTTCCTGCTCGCGCGGCAGGCTGTTGACGGCATCGCGCAGGGCGGCGATCGATAAATGGTCCTCTTGGGTCGCCCGCGTCGACGGCTCCAGGCCGGGCCGGTCGAGCGAGGCCAGGGGTGGCGCGCGATAGTCGCGCCGGCGGGCGTTGACGCTGACATTGTGCATGATGGTAAACAGCCACCCCCGGAGATTGCCTTCCCGCCACAGATGGGCGCGGCTCCAGGCCCGCTCCAGGCAATCCTGCACCAGGTCGTCGGCGCGGTCGCGGTCGCCCATCAGGGCATAGGCGTAGCGCCGAAGGTGCGGGATTTGTGCCGAAATCAGCTGGCCGAAGTCGTCGATGGGCCGCACTCCTCGCTTGGCGCCGCAGCACTATTCCGTCGAAATCGATACGCGCCGGAACGCCATTCCTGCAATCAACAAAGGGAGTGGGGCGCTTATTCCCCCGCGGCCCCGGCCAGGTCGGCTTCGTCGGCCACGTGCCGCCGCTCTTTCTCCGCTGCCGCCAGGGCCGGCCGGCGACCGGCGAACAGGGTGTAGAAGGTCGGCACCACGAACAAGGTGAAGAGCGTGCCGAAGGCCATGCCGCCGACGATGACCCAGCCGATCTGCTGGCGGCTCTCGGCTCCGGCCCCGGTCGCCAGCGCCAGCGGGATGGCGCCGAGGATCATGGCGCCGGTGGTCATGAGGATCGGCCGCAGCCTCAAGACCGCCGATTCGATCACCGCCTGCCGCTTGTCGCGGCCCTGCTCGCGCAACTGGTTGGCGAATTCCACGATGAGGATGCCGTGCTTGGTGATGAGGCCCAAAAGGGTCACCAGGCCGATCTTGGTATAGACGTTGAGGGTGCCGCCGGTGAGATCGAGCACGAGCAGGGCGCCGGCCACCGCGGGCACCACCGACACGATGATGATGAAGGGATCGATGAAGCTCTCGAACTGCGCGGCCAGCATCAGGTAGATGAAGACGACCGCAAGGGCGATCAGGACGTAGAGGCTGGAGGCCGACTGCTTGAATTCACGCGAAGCGCCGCCATAGTCGATCTGCACGTCGCCGGTCGCCAGTTGTCGCACCGTCCGCTCGAGGAAGGCGAGCCCCTCCGCCTGGCTGTAGCCCGGCGTCAGGCTGGCGGTGAGCGTGACCGCGCGCAGCTTGTTGAAGTGGTTGAGCTCACGCGGCGCGACCCCCTCGTGGTAGTCGATCAGGTTGGCGAGTTCCACCATGGTATCGCCGCGTCCCCGCACATAGATCTGCATGAGATCGCGCGGCGTGGTGCGCCCGCTGTTGTCGACCTTGACGATGACGTCATATTGATCGCCGGAGCGCTTGAAGCGCGTGACGTCGCGCCCGCCCAGCAGGGTCTCGAGCGTGCGGCCGATCGTCTCCACGGGAACGTTCATGTCGGCGGCTTTCTCGCGATCGACGCGCACCTTGATCTCCGGCTTATTCAGCTTGAGATCGGTATCCAGATTGATCAGGCCGGGATTGCCGCGCGCCGCCGCCAGCACCTTGTCGGTGAGGGCCTGCAGCTCCGCGTAGCTCCCGGTCGTCTGGATCACGAACTCGATCGGCCGACTGTTGATGCCGCCGCCGAGCGACTGCGGCACGATCGGAAAGGCCATCACGCCGGGAATGCCGCCGAACATCTGCGGTCCGAGCTGGCCGGCGATTTCTGGGATCTTGCGCGACCGCTTCTCCCAATCGACCACGCGCAGGAACGAGATACCCTGGGATACGACCGGGTATCCCATCACCACGAAGTAGCGATATTTCTCTGGGACCTTCTCGTAGATCGCTTCGAGACGATGCAGGGAATCCTCGCTGCTGCCGATGGTCGAGCCCTCCGGCGCCAGCATGATGCCCATCAGGAAGCCGCGGTCCTCGGTCGGCGCCAACTCCTCCTGAAGCTTGAAGTGGCCGAGATAGTAGACCGTGCCGGCCAGCGCCAAGAAGACGACGACGATGACCGGGCGCGCCTTCAGCACGGCGGTGAGCGCGCCGCGATAGCTTCGCGTCAACCCGCCGATGCCGCGCTCGAACAGGTTGTACAGCCAATGGTGTTTGTCGCGATGCTTCAGCATGCGCGCGCACATCGCCGGCGAGAGCGTGAGGGCGACGAAGCCGGAGATGACGACCGCGCCGGCGAGCGTGAGCGCGAACTCCACGAACAGCCGGTCGGTGTGGCCGGTGGCGAAGGCGAAGGGCGAGAACACGGCCGCCAGCGTCAAGGTCATGGCGATAACCGCGAAGCCGATCTCGCGCACGCCCTTGAAGGCGGCCCGTAGCGGCGGCAGGCCCTCCTCGACATGGCGATGGATGTTCTCGAGCACGACGATGGCGTCGTCGACGACCAGTCCGATCGCCAGCACGATGGCCAGCAGCGTAAGCGTATTAATCGAGAAGCCGAAGATGTAGATGAGCGCGCAGCTGCCGATCAGCGAGACCGGGATGGTGACGAGCGGGATCACCGTCGCCCGCAGCGAGCGCAGGAACAGGAAGATGACGGCCATGACCAGCGCCATCGCCTGCCCGATGGTCGAGAACACCTCGTCGATCGAGCGCGCGATGAAGATGGAGGAATCGTAGGCGACATCGACATGCATACCCTCCGGCAGGATCCTCTCAATCTCCGGCAGCGCGGCCTGCACCGCGTTCGACACCTCCAAGGGATTGGCGGTCGACTGCTTGATCACGCCGAGCGCCACTGCGCTCTTGCCGTTGTAGCGGGCGATGATGCGGTCGTCGGCGGCGCCCAGCTCGGCGCGGCCGACATCCTTCAGCCGCACGAGATAGCCGCCGGCGTCGCCGAGGATGATGTCTTCGAACTGCGCGGGCGTCTGCAGGTCGGTCTCGGAGACGACGGTGAATTCGCGCATCCGGCTTTCGATGCGCCCGGCCGGGACCTCCACGTTCTGGCGGCGGAGCGCGTCCTCGACGTCCTGGGTCGTCATGCGGAACGCGGCCAACCGCGCCGGATCGAGCCAGATGCGCATGGCGTAGCGGCGCTCGCCATAGATCGGCACGTCGGCGACGCCCGGCAGGGTCTGCAGCCGGTCCTGCACCAGCCGATCCGCGACGTCTGTGACATCGAGCGCCGAATGTCGGTCGCTGGAGAAGGC
>AR_comb_assmDRAFT_10494228_pt1 | contig 10664 bp, 6 predicted proteins | sample ArasoioldDNA_FD_10543 | JGI IMG/M metagenome (IMG submission 10543) | reverse complement strand
TCCGTGATCACCCGGGACGACATCCGCCGGTCGGGCGCCACCACGCTCGCCGATGCGTTGCTGCTGGCCGATGGCGTGGCCGTCGCGCGCTTCAACAACGGGACGTGGGCGATCACGCCGCGCGGCTTCAATCAGAACACGGCGAACAAGCTCCTGGTGATGGTCGATGGCGTCACTCAATACTCGCCACTGTTCTCAGGGGTCTTCTGGAATACGCTCGACTATGTGCTCGAGGACGTCGAGCGTATCGAAGTCATCCGCGGCCCGGGCGCGGCGCTCTGGGGCGCGAATGCCGTCAACGGCGTCGTCAACATCATTACGCGCAGTTCCCGGGAGACGAGCGGGACCTTCGCCGCCGTTTCGGGGGGCAACGAGGATCACACCATCGCCGAGGTACGGGTCGGCGCCACACCGACCGGCGGTCCTGCCTGGCGTGTCTACGGCAAATTCGCCGACCGCGACGCTCAGAAGCTGGCGAGCGGCGGCACGTCAGGCGATGGGATCCGTCGCGGGCAGGCGGGCTTCCGGCTCGATGGCGGCGAGCCTGACGCAACCAACTGGCTGATCAAAGGTGACCTGTTCCATAGCAGCGACCAACGGCTCGACCGGGCCGATGGCGAGTTCACGAACGGAGGCCTGCAGGCGCGCTGGTCTTCGCTGCTGGCCCCGGCGTCGCGGCTGACGCTGCAGACGTATTTCCGTCGCGAGTTTCGCCGAATCCCCGGGCAACTCACCCATCACGTCAACACGATCGACGTCGACGCGCAGCACGCCTGGTCGCATCGCCGTCACCAGCTGATCTGGGGCGGCGGGTTCCGACTCAACGCCGACGGGACCGAGGGAGGCACCGTCCGCTTCGACCCGACGGACCGCACGTACGAAGTTGCGAACCTGTTCGCGCAGGATGAGTTTGCCGTTGTTCCCAACCGCGTCTTCGCGACCATTGGCGCGAAATGGGAGCACAACGCCTTCAGCGGAGGCGAGTTCCAGCCGAACGTGCGCGCCCGGGTCCACCTGTCACGGACGCAGATGGCCTGGGGCGCCATCTCGCGCGCCGTTCGACGCCCGACCCGCTTCGAAGACGACCTGGTCATCCCCGCACCCGATGGATCGATCCTTATTCAGGGAAACGAGAACTTCGCGGCCGAGTCGCTGGTCGCGCTCGAAGCCGGTTACCGCGTCCAGCCGTTCCGCGTCTTCTCGCTGGATATCGCGGTGTTCCGTCACACGATCGACAATCTCCGCAGCGAGGACGCGACGCCGGTGGTGGTGTTTCCGCTCACGATCGGTAATTCGCTCATCGGCCACGCACATGGGATCGAAACCGCCATCAACCTGCAACCCGTGCCCGCGTGGCGTACCCATGTCAGCTACACCTGGCTCGACACCACAATCGATCGCGCACCGGGCAGCCGCCACTTCAGTCTCGGCGTTTCCGAAGCGGACGACCCGCCCCACCAGTTTCACGTGCGCTCGTCTGTCGACCTGCCGCGCCATGTTGAAGTCGATGCGCTGCTTCGTGCCGTCAGCGCGCTGCCCGACCCTTCCGTCCCGGGTTACGCAGAGTTGACGCTGCGTGCCGGGTGGCTCCCTGATCCCCGCGTCGAAGTGTGGGTGGCCGGCCAGGATCTGCTGCACGACCAGCATCCAGAATTCGGGCCTCCGTTGCCCACACGGGTGGAGTTCGAGCGAGCCATCCGTGGCGGGGTCGCATTCCGGTTCTGACGTGCGCGTCGCTGCAGTCATCCTGGCACTGGCGATCGGTATCGGCCCGGCGGCGACACAGGACATTTCACTCGAATACCGCGTCAAGGCGGCCTATCTCTACAACTTCGTCAAGTTCGTGCAATGGCCGCAAGACGCCCGCGGGGGGCCGGTGAATATCTGCATTGCCGGCAGGAACCCGTTCGGCACTGTGCTTGCGGAAACCATCAACGAAGAAAGCATCGACGGCCGGATGCTGACGTCGAGAGTCATTCTCGAGCCTGAACCGGACTGTCACGTGCTGTTCGTACCCGAAGGGGCATCGGGTGCGTACCTGCGGGCGGCCCGCGGCACCTCCACGCTGACCGTCGGTGAAACAGATAACTTCCTCGACGAGGGCGGCGTCATCACCTTCGTCAAGGAAGGACGAAACGTCCGATTCGCCATCAGCACCGAGGCGGCGGATCAGGCCAAGCTGCGGGTCAGTTCGCGCCTGCTGCAACTGGCCATCAACACCCGGGGCAAGCGGTGAACCATCACGACACTCCCGTCAGACCTGCAAAGACTCGATTTCGCGATCTGCCGATCCGCCGGAAGCTGCTGCTGATGACGTTCGCGTCCAGCGCCGTGGCGCTGCTGTTCGCCAGCAGCGGCTTCCTGCTCTGGGACATCTATCAATTCAACCTCGAGATTCGCGAGGACATCGCCGCCCAGGCGAGGATCGTCGGGGAAGCGGCGGCGCCGGCCGTCGAATTCGACGACGAGATGATTGCGGAGCAGAACCTCGCGCCCCTGAGTTTGCGACCGCACGTGATGCTCGGCTGCCTGTACAAGCCGGACGGTTCCTTCTTTGCCGACTATCGCCGGGACACCAGCGATCGCTGTCCCTCCAGCTCGCCGCGCGAGACGCGGATGGATCGCGACAGCTACGACGTGGTCACCCCGCTCGTATCGGGCAACGATGTCGCCGGGACGCTGTTCATTCAGCGCGATCTCGACGATCTGTACTCGCGCCTCCGCGTTGGGGTCGGCACGGTCATCGGGCTGCTGTTGCTCGCACTCGCCACCGCGTTCCTGATTGCGTCGCGAATGCAGCGGGCGATTGTATCGCCGCTGCTCGATCTGGCAGACGTCGCTGGCCGGATCTCGACCGGGCGCGACTACAGCCTGCGCGGCGCCGTGGCGTCCTCGGACGAAGTGGGCGTCGTGGTGCAGGCGTTCAACAACATGCTCGACGCGATCGCGGAGCGCACCACGGAGCTGTCGCGAACCAACCGCGAACTGGCGCATGAGGTGGAAGAACGGCGACGGGTCGAAGCCGAGCGGACGGCTGCATTGGCGCGCGAGCGCGACGCGAACCGGTTGAAGGACGAGTTCCTCGCGACGCTGTCCCATGAGCTGAGGACGCCGTTGAACGCAGTCCTCGGCTGGACTCGCGTGCTGCGGGCGGCGCCGGTCGACTCGAGCACGAAAGACCGCGCGCTGGAGAGCATCGAGCGCAACGCCCGCATGCAGGCCCGGCTGATCGAAGACCTGCTGGAGATTTCGCGAATCGTGACCGGGAAGCTGCGGTTGCAGATGCAGGATGTCGATCTGGCGGCCACCGTCGAGGCCGCGGTCGAAGTGGTGCAGCCAGCGGCAGCGGCCAAACGGATCGCGCTCGACGTGGAGCTGGACGGTCAACCCGCCTGGACCGCCGGCGACCCCGGTCGCCTGCAGCAGGTGGTCTGGAATCTGATGTCGAACGCGGTGAAGTTCACGCCGATCGAAGGACAAGTGGCGGTGCGCCTGCAGCGCGGCGAGGGCTACCGCCTGACCGTCCAGGACACCGGGCCCGGTATCGACGCCAGCTTCCTTCCTTATGTCTTCGAACCGTTTCGACAAGCCGACGGAACCGCCAGTCGTGAGCATGGCGGGCTCGGCCTGGGCCTGGCGATCGCGAAACAGCTCGTCGAGCTTCACGGCGGAACCATCGAGGTGCAGAGCGACGGACGCGACACCGGCGCGCGGTTCTCGGTCTGGCTGCCGTCGATGGTCGCGCACGTCCCCGAGCCATCGATCGAGACCGCGATTACGCTGCCGTCCGCTGGCGAGCCAGGCGCCAACCGCGCACTCCTTCGTGCCGTGCGTGTGCTGGTCGTGGACGACGAGGAGGATGCGCGGGTGCTGATGCGAACGGCGCTCGAGGCGTTCGGCGCCGATGTCGTCGCCGTCGGCAGCGCGACAGACGCGGTCGCCGAGCTGGAACGGCGAATGCCCGACGTGATCGTCAGCGACATCGGCATGCCGTTCGAGGACGGCTTCGCGATGATGCGTCGCATCCGCGGCCGTGCGGCGTCGCACGGTGGCGGCATTCCGGCAATCGCCGTCACCGCGTACGCGTCGAAAAACGATCGTCTCAACGCGGAGAGTGCGGGCTACCAGGCTCACATCGCCAAGCCGTACGAACCCGCGCAGGTCGCCCTGCTCATCTCACAGCTGACCGGCACCAGCGTCTCCAGAGAACCATGAAGACTGAATCGTGAATGGTGAAGGATTCATCGTGGAGCGATGCGGTGAACCGCTCGGTTCACGATTCACGATTCATCATTCGCCATTCACGATTAGAATCATCCCGTGGCCACGCAGTGTTCTTTTGACATCACTTCGAACGTCGATCTGCAGGAAGTCGACAACGCACTCAACCAGGCACGCAAGGAAGTTGCGCAGCGCTACGACTTCAAAGGCGCAAAGGCATCGATCGACTTCGATCCGAAGGAGTCGAAGCTGGTGCTCGCCGCCGACGACGAGTTCAAGGTGAACGCGCTCTGGGAAATCGTGCAGACGCGGCTGGTGCGGCGGAACGTGCCGGTCAAGAACCTGACGCGTGGCACGGCGGCGCCCGCGGCCAACAGTACCGTCCGCCAGGAAATCACGCTCCAGCAGGGGATTCCCTCGGAAAAGGCGAAGGACATCGTCAAGTTCCTGAAGGATTCGAAGCTGAAGAAGGTGCAGGCGTCGATCCAGGGCGATCAGCTCCGCGTCACCTCGTCGTCCAAGGACGATCTACAGGAAGCGATGCGCGTGTTGCGCGAGCAGGACTTCGGCGTCGCGCTGCAGTTCGGCAACTACCGCGGGTAGAGCCGCCAACCTTCATTTCTTCTTCTTTTCGTCCCACACGACCTCGGTCTCGTGGTTCGAGTCGAGCACCAGGATCGCATTCGACACGCGATCGGTCCGGGTATTGAACGGCAATTCAGCTTCGTAGACGAGGTCCTTGGTTCCCGCCGTCCGCAGTTCGTAGGTGATGTGGTTGCGACGGAGGATTCCCTCGATCGCGCTGCGCAGCGTGGCGGGGTCGTTCGTGGTGACCTTCAGCTCGAACGTCTTGGTGCGTTCAGGCTCGAACGACTCCACCACCCACAGCACGCCGAGAATGAACAGCGCCGCGAACGCCGCCAGACCGTACAGCTCGACTCCGCAAGCGAGCCCCAGGCTCAGCGTCGCCAGCATCACGACGGCGTCCTTGGGATCGTCGATCTTGGCGCGATAGCGAATCAGATTGGCGGCGCCGACAATGCCGAACGCACGCGCCAGGCTGGCCCCGACGATCAACATGACCACCGCGCCCACGACGGCAAGGATGATTTGCGTCTGAATCACCGGCGCCGAGCGTGGCGGCGTCCCGCGCCGCCGCGGCCGGAACGCGAGCAACGCTCCCATCGCGGTGGCAATGGGCAGCGCCAGCAAGGCGCGGAGAATCATCGCCGCGTGCGTTTCGAGGATGTCGGGAATGTAGCGGGTGAGCGCCGACGGCAGTTCGTCCATCAGTCGTTGGAGACGCGGCGATCGACGCGCAAGGCGATGCCGTCCGCGATCTTCTCCTTGATTCGCGCGATGTAACGGGCCGCATCAGCGTCGGAATAGTTCCCGGCCCGGAAGGCATCACGCCATTGGCTGTCAGTCAGGCGCGACAGACGCTCCGCCGCCCAGCGCACATCGTCAGGCGCAATCATTTTGAGGAGCTCCTGGTGACGCCCCTTGTAATCGAAGCGCACGCCTTTTTCCGTCACCTCCGCCAGGAACGGCTCCTTCTCGAAACCCGGCAGCCAGTTGCGACGCGGATACAGCTTCCCCGTTTCCCCCAGCGCCGCACCGACATCGCGCGGGAAGTACCAGCGGGTGGCGCCGTCCCATGGCTCCGAGAGCTCGTAAATGCTGTTGTTGTCGTCCTTCAGGTCGGTGCTGTTCAGAATCAGCATGGCGACGAGGAGGCCACGAAATTCGGGTGCGCCGAGAAATGCATTGTCGGCCCAGTGCCAGTACTCCTTCAGGTGCGTCAGCTGCGGCAGCTTCGGGCGGAAACGCGCCTCGCTCTCCCGCTTCATCTCACCTTTCCCGACGTCGACCGTCCACGATGGCAAGTAATAGATCGGCGGCTGGTGGTACCCGAGACCCCAGAGGATGCGCGAGACGACCACTTCCGTCTGCGCTTCAGGACCGATCTTGGCGCTCCATTCGATACCATCCGGTCCTTCGACGTCATAGCTGGCACTGAAGCCGGAGTCGTCGCGCGCCTTCATCTTGTACACAGCATCTTTCGCCGGCGCTCGCTGTTCGCCGCCGATGCCCCAGAACAGATCACGCGCGGCCGACCCCGGGTCGACCCACAATTGAGCGAGCTGCGTCTGCGAAGGTGATGTCGCCGGAACCTGAATGGTGCGCACAGCGCCGCACGCCATCAGGCTGATGGTCGCCACCACAACAGTCGAGCTAATGGCCGATCTCACGGCGACCTCGTCAGCAAGCCACGTTCCAGATGACGTCGACGGGCCGGGCTGGCATCCTGTTTGTTGATCATCACCGCCGCTCATGCATCCAGTTTCGCTTCCGACCGCGACATATCGCCTCCAGTTCCATGCCGGCTTCACATTCGAAGCCGCAACCGGACTCGTCGACTACCTGGCCGCACTCGGTGTCTCGCACTGCTACGCATCGAGCTACCTCAAGGCCGTCCCAGGAAGCTCGCATGGGTATGACGTTGCCGATCCGACGCAACTGAATCCCGAGATCGGCAGCGAGGAGACCTACGCCGCCTGGATTGCGGCGCTCCGCGCCCATGGCATGGGGCACATCATCGACCTCGTGCCGAACCACATGGGGATCGCCCAATCCGCGAATCCGTGGTGGCAGGACGTCCTCGAGAACGGCGAAAGCTCACGGTATGCGGACGTCTTCGACATCGACTGGCAGCCCCTGAAGTCGGAGCTCGAACACAAAGTGCTGTTGCCGGTCCTCGGCGACACCTACGGGGCCGTGCTGGAGCGACAGGAGATCCGGCTCGAATACGAACATGGAGCGTTGCGGGCGCGCTACTTCGATCAGTGGTTCCCCATTGCGCCGGGAACGTACGACCGGGTGCTCGGACACGAATTGCCGCGGCTGCTGGACGCGGCCGGACCGGAGAGCGAGGCGGCCAGCGAATTCCTCAGCATCCTGACCGCCATCCGCAACCTGCCGGGACGCCTGGTGACCGATCCCGCCACGCGGATCGAGCGCGATCGTGAGAAGGAAGTGATCAAGCGCCGGCTGGCCGGGCTGACGACGCAGTCGCCCGAAGTTCGGGCCCACATCGCCCAGGCGGTCGCCAGCTTTAACGGCTGCCCTGACGACGCGCGGAGCTTCGACGCCCTCGACGCGCTGCTCTCCGAACAGTCCTATCGCCTTGCCTACTGGCGGGTGGCGGCCGAGGAGATCAACTACCGGCGGTTCTTCGATATCAACGAGCTCGCGGCCATCCGGATGGAAGATCCCGCCGTATTCGAGCGCGTCCATGCTTACGCCTTCGAGCTGCTGCGCCGCGGCTGCATCGACGGGTTCCGGATCGATCACGTCGACGGGCTGTTCGATCCCGGCGACTACCTGCAACGGATGCAGGCCCGGGCTCGCGAGCTGCGGCCCGATCTCTACACCGATCGCCCGCTCTTCGTCGTCGTCGAGAAGATCCTCGGAATGGACGAAGAGTTGCCCGAGTGGCCGTCGGAAGGCACCACGGGCTACGACTTCCTGGCGATGTTGAATGGGCTGTTCATCGAACGGGACAACGAGCGGGCGATCGACGGCGTGTATCACCAGTTCACGCGCCTGCGCGTGCCTTACCGCGAGATCGCCTACCGCGGGAAGCAGTTGATCCTGCGCGTCAGCATGGCAAGCGAACTCAACGTCCTTGCACACCGGCTGAACCGCTTCTCGGAGCGCCATCGCCATTACCGCGACTTCACGCTCAACAGCCTCAATCAGGCGATGCGTGAGATCATCGCGTGCTTTCCGGTGTATCGCACTTACGTGAACGAGCGCGAGCCGGTGCCACGCGATCGCGATCGCGAATACATCGAACGGGCGGTGCGCGAAGCCAAACGGCGCAATCCCAACCGTCCCGCCGCCGTGTATCACTTCGTCCGCGATCTGTTGCTGAAGCGCGGCGAATTCATCCGGGAGTCCGAGCACAGTGAGCACATGGCGTTCATCGGCAAGTTCCAGCAGGTCACCAGTCCGGTGACCGCGAAAGGGATCGAGGACACCGCGATCTACCTGTACAACCGCCTCGTGTCGCTCAACGAGGTCGGCGCGGAGCCGGATCATTTCGGCACTTCTCCGGAACAGCTCCACCGCTGGCTCCAGACGCGCGCCGGACGCTGGGCGCACGGACTGTCGGCGACGTCGACGCACGACACCAAGCGCAGCGAGGACGTGCGTGCGCGCATCGACGTCCTGTCGGAAATTCCTGGCGAATGGAAACAGGCGACGTCGCGCTGGGCGCGGTCGAACCGGCGTGCCCGCACGCTCATCGACGGCCAGTCGTATCCGAGCCGAAACGAGGAATACCTGCTCTACCAGACGCTGATCGGTTCCTGGCCGCTCGCAACGATGACCGGCGACGGTCGCCGCGAGTACGCCGATCGCATCGCCAACTACATGCTCAAAGCCATGCGAGAAGCCAAGGCGTTCACGAGCTGGTTGAATCCGAGCGAACCGCACGAGCAGGCGATGCGGCACTTCGTCGAGACGATCCTCGCGCCCGACAACCCGGTGTTCCTCGAGGACTTCGTCGAATTCCACCAGCGGGTCGCGCAGCTTGGCATCTACAACTCGCTGGCGCAGGCGGCGGTGAAGATTGGGGCACCTGGCGTGCCGGACTTCTACCAGGGCACGGAGCTCTGGGACTTCAGCCTGGTCGACCCGGACAACCGCCGGCCCGTAGACTACGCCCGGCGCCGGATGCTGCTCACCGATCTCGACACACGGATTGCCGCGGCCGGCGCCGCGACCGTTGCCGCCGGGTTGATGGCGGATCCCAGGGATGACCGGCTCAAACTGTTCACCATCGCGACGATGCTGCGCTTCCGTCAGGCGCGGCGCGAGCTGTTCGATCACGGGGCGTATACGCCGCTTGCGGTCGCCGGCGAACGCCAGGCCCACGTGTTCGCCTTTTCGCGAGGGTACTCCGGCCGCGAAGCAATCGTCGCGGTCCCGCGCCTGCTCGCGACGCTCCTGGCCGATGTGGAAAGGGTTCCGGTGGGAGAACACGTGTGGGGCGACACCACGCTCTCACTTCCGACGCCAGCCGCCGCCACCTACCAGAACGTGCTCACCGACCGTGCCGTACCGTTGGATGACGATGGCGACCGCGTCACGGTTCGAGCCGCCGATCTGTTCGACACGTTCCCGATCGCGCTGATCGAGGCGCGCTGAAGAGAGGACCGCACCGTGGGCTGGACGATCATCGGCATGGGCTTCATCGCCTGGCTGGCGCTGGTGCTGCTGTTCACGCCGCGCATCGACTACCACGTCACGACGCCGATCCGGCCGGACGGTGACGACTTCCTGCACGTCATTCAGGCCACCTGCCAGGCGGCCATCCACTTCAGCAACAAGGTCGAGGTCTTTACCAACGGCACGCAGTTCTACCCCGTCATGCGAGACGCGATGCTGGCCGCCGAATCATCGATCGACATGGAGGCCTACATCTTCCAGCCCGGGGAAGTCGCCGACATGCTGATCGATGCCATGGTCGAACGCGCACAGGCGGGTGTCGAGGTTCGGGTCGTGATGGATGCGATAGGCAGCGTCGGCATGGGGGGACGATCGGCACAGCGCCTGCGCGATGCCGGCTGCAAACTGAATTTCTACCAGCCGATCCGCTGGTATCGTCTGCACAGGCTGAACAACCGGACACACCGCGAGCTGCTGGTGGTCGATGGAAAGGTCGCCTTTACCGGTGGGGCCGGTGTCGCCGACTGGTGGTTCAAGCCGCACAACGGCAAACCGGCGTGGCGCGACACGATGGCACGCGTCGAAGGACCGATTGTCGCCGCGCTTCAAGGCGTGTTCGCGGAGAACTGGCTGGAGTGCTGCGGCGAGATCCTGACCTCGCCGCGCCACTGGCCACGCATCGAGAAGGCCGGCCCGGCGGAAGCGATGCTGGTCAAGAGCTCGCCATCGGATCGAGCGACGGTCTCGCGGGTCGTCTTCCAGATGCTGATCGAAGGCGCGATCGCCAAGATCGACATCAGCACCCCATACTTCCTGCCTGACCGTGCGCTGCGCCGCGCCATCGTCCGCGCCGCGCAACGCGGCGTCCGCGTCCGCGTCGTCGTTCCCGGCCGGTTCACCGATCAAAAACTGGTACGTCTTGCCAGCCGACGAATGTTCCGCGAACTGCTCGACGGGGGCGTGCGCATCTTCGAGTATCGCCCGTCGATGACCCATGTGAAGGCCCTGATGATCGACGACGAGTGGGCGGTGATCGGCACGACCAACGTCGACAACCGATCGTTCGAGCACAACGACGAAGTCAACGTCGCGTTCCGCGAGACCGACGTCACCGCGCGCCTGCGCCACGACTTCGAAGCCGACCTCGCCGCCAGCGACGAAATCACGATCGACGCCTGGACCAGCCGTCCGCTGCTGGAAAAACTCGT
>AR_comb_assmDRAFT_10161468_pt1 | contig 10664 bp, 9 predicted proteins | sample ArasoioldDNA_FD_10543 | JGI IMG/M metagenome (IMG submission 10543) | reverse complement strand
TGAGACCCGCTCGACGATCTAACCGAGCCGTAGGCTGTTCAAAACGAAGAGGTTGGCATTTTCCAGCACGCCGCTGTTCAAGGTTGTATCGAATTGTTCAATCGCCCGGCGAAGCTCAGCGATCAAACCAAACCCTGGCATCTAGGAGTGGCCGCCGGCGCGGCGGTCGGACTCGGCAGAGCGTGAACTTGAACCTTTGAGGCCCACGGGCTTGCTGAGCCAGCGCGATACGGGAGCAACCAGGTCCCTGCGTAAATCGTATTTTTTCATGAACAAGACTTTGCCGTCCGGCGCGGATTGCGTACGGAACGCGGAAAAGAAGTATCGGCAATCGCGTACAAAGGATTGCGCCACGTCACTCCAATAACGATGGAAGGAGCTCTGCGGCCGACGCGGCCGCGGCTTCGACGCAGAGTCCGAGGCGGTGGCCGGAGCGGAGATCGGCGGAGCGGAGATCGGCTGTGACTGCGACGGTTCATGAATGGTGGATTTGGGCGCAAATACTCTGACGTTCGGCTTGACGCGTGATTCGGCCGTAGCGACAGGCAATCGAACCGCAGGCAGCGGGACGGGCTCCGGCACAGGCTGCGGAGGCATTGGAGCAGCAGCCTTAAATGTATCGGGTCGCTGCTCCGGCTGCAGGATTTGCGACTCCAGTGGAATTGCGATGCTCGGTTCCGGGGGAATTTCCGAAATTGGGCTAACGCTCGGCTGAAATGCGTAATCCAGCTCAGAGGCCGCCCGCAGAATATGGGCCGGCGAGACCCTGGTTTGGCGCTCCGCGTAAGCCGCCAGAAGAGACTTTTCACAAAGCAAATTCGTGACGCGGGGGGTGCCCTGCGCGTAGGAATAAAGCGCCTGAACCGTCTCCACGGGGAAAATTACCTGAGTCGCGCTCCCGGCGGTCTGCAAACGCGCCGCCAGATATTCTCCGGTTTCTTCGAGCGTGAGGAGCGGCAGCCTGCAGCGCACTGCAATTCGCTGGCGCAATTGGCGGAGTTCGGGCTGACGCAATTTTCCGTCTAGTTCCGGTTGGCCGGCTAGAACAATCTGGACGAGTTTGCCGCCGGAATTCTCCAGGTTCAGCAGCAGGCACAATTCGCTAAGGGCACGATCGGAAAGAGCTTGCGCTTCGTCAATCACAATCACCGGCGAATCGCCTTCAACCTGGCGAGATTGCAGCCATCTCTGGATAGCGGCAAGAAGATCGCTCTTTCTGGCGGATTCGACTGGAATGCCGAAATCCTGAGCGATCAACCCAAACAGACCGGCAGTGTTCAGATGCGAGTGAAAAATATAGGCGCTGGATGATTTGCGCTGGACGATCCATTGAAGAAACCGACGCAGCAGCATGGTCTTGCCGGTACCGGGCTCCCCGGTCAACACCAACAGCCCACCGTGAGACTCGATGCCGAACATCATCTCGGCGAACACGGCTTCGTACGCCTTGCCCATGAAGAAGAAACGCATATCGGGCGAAGCGCGGAACGGATTTTCCTTCAGGCCGAAGGACCGAAAGAGTTGTTCGTAGGCTCTAGACGGAGTTGTAGTCACAAGTGCACCCGGGGAGGGGCTGGAGGCAATAGAAGTCTAGTGGACGAAAGCGGTGCGGGCAACGAAAAGTTGGAAGATACGAAAAAATCAGTACTGCAGGTACCGATGACCTAGTAATGAGCGGTACTCGCCTTGGCCTGCTCTCAGTCCGAACAGAAAAGCTCCGGCCTGGCTGGCGCGATCGGAAGAGCGGCAAGGTGAATGTTTTCTAAAAGCTTGTTCGTGCCCGGAACTTCGTCCGTATTCAATTTCTGCCAGGCTTGCAGGCTTTTCTGTAGTGCCGCGCATGAGTCCGTCGCTGCCTTGCGCGCGGAGGCGGCCGGCTTCATGTCCGCACTTTCGACCATTACCAGGAAGCGAGAAAGATCACGGTTCGCAGGGCCGATGCCTCCCTTTTCATCCGAGCCTTCCCCGAGCACCAAGACGGATTTTTGAAGGCGTTCGAGCGCCTCCAGAACGTCCTTTGACTGCTCTTTGCCGACCAACGCGGCCCGGCGATCATCAATTGCGGCTTGCAGTGCGGCATAGTCGTTATAGGCGGCGTAGCTTGCGGACATCGCAGCGGTGATGTGGGCGGCAAGATTCCATTGCGCCTGCAAATCGGACTGCGCGGTGGGGACGCGTGGATCAAGGTCTACCTGCAGCAGCTGGCGATATTCCCGGCCGTCCACTTTGAGGACGGCGGTGTATACGCCCGGAGGAACCAGCGGACCGGGCGGCTGCTGCCGCGGAGTCAGGCCGGGAACGGAGTGGTCGGGGAGTGTGTATTCGATGTACTCGAGTTTGCCGCCGAAGTAGCCGTAAGTCAGCGTCAGCGGATCCTCGGCGCGCAAATCCCAAATGAAGCGGTGAAGGCCGGGCGATGTTTGCAGTACAGCGGGCGGGGCAAACCAAATATCCGGAGCGTTGCCGACAAGCACAGATGCTGCCGGCGGGTTACTGGAGTAGTGGCGAATGCGGTTGCCTCTCGTATCGAGCACGTCCAAGGTAACTTCGCCGCGCGCCGCAGTCTTCAGGAAATAGTCTAGTATGGCGCCGTCTGGAGGATTCGGAGAAGCCGGAAATTCAGGTGAAAGCGGCGTTTCTTCATGATTGTCCCAGCGGATGCGCAGCGCGGTTTGCGGCTTGAAGAAATGAACCGGCGCCGAGATTACTTTGCCGCTGAGCTCGCGCAAGGGCGCGATGTCGTCAAGAATCCACAGCCCGCGGCCGAAGGTGGAGGCGACAAGATCGTCGCCGTGCACCGAAAAGTCGGTGACCGGACTCGGTGGCAGATTGAACTGGAGAGTCTGCCAGTGATCGCCGTCGTCAAAAGAGACGTATGCTGATCTTTGTGTTCCTGAAAAGAGAAGGCCTTTTCGTTTGACGTCTTCGCGGACGGCCTCAGCCGGCACGTCTTCGGGCAGACCAGCAACAATTTTCGTCCAGGTTTTACCAGCGTCATGCGTCCGGAAAATGTAGGGATGATCATCGCGGCGCACTTTGACCACCGCGAAAGCGGTGTTGGCATCGTGGGCAGAGGCTTCGACGACGGCGACGTCGCTGCCCTTCGGCAGGTCGGGCGTCACATCCTGCCAAGTGTCAGCGCGAAACAACCGAATCAGACCGTTTGAAGTGCCTGCCCAAATCAAGCCGTCTTCACGGGGCGATGGGGCGATCGTGTGGATGGCGCCGGCACGCGCGAATTGGGCGGAGTCCCTGTCGGTTTCCCCAGCCGCAGCTTCGCCGTCCGGATCGGGCTCGTGCCCTCCGCTGGGCTTTTTGACCTCCGCCGGATGTTGCGGCGAGTTGCTGAGGTCCGGACTAACGAGGGTCCAGGTAATCGCACCATCGCTAGTTTTCAGCAGGTATTGCGTGCCGTAGTAAAGTGTGTGCGGATCGCGCGGCGAGTACACCAGGGGCGTTTCCCAAACCGTTTTGTAGTCCGACGGCGGGACATAAACCGTAGCGATTTGGCCGGTGACGCGATCGAGCCGCAGTACCGTGCCAAACCAGCCGACGGAGTACACGAGATTCTTGTTCAGCGGATCTGGCGCGATGTAGCCGCTCTCAAAACCTCCGCTGGAAAACCAGTCGCGATACGAAATTTGACCGTAGTCGCTGCGATTGGGGACGACGATGGTGCCGCTATCCTGCTGTGCGGCGTAGGCGTGATACGGAAACTGGTTGTCAGTGGTGACATGGTAGAGCTGACCTGTGGGCTGATTCAGCCAGTCGGTCCAAGTCGCGCCTTCATTCATGCTGACGATCGCGCCCTGGTCCGTGCCGAGAATCATGCGGCGGGAATGGTCGGGAGCGATCCAGATGACGTGATGGTCCTCGCCGCTGGGCGCGCCGCGAAACGCAAAAAAGGTTTTGCCGCCATCGTTGGAGCGATAGCTGCATGTTTGCATCACGTAGACGACCTTCGGCTGATTCGGATCGACGTACACTTTACTGAAATAACCACTGCCTAGAATGCGCGGATCGTTCGTGGATTTTTGCCACGTCGCACCGGCATCGTCCGAACGGAACAGTCCTTGATTCAGGATGGCCAGGACGCTCTTGCCCGAGGTGCCCGGAATAACCGCAACGCCGATTCGTCCGCGACCCTTTTCCGGCAGACCAGCTCCCGCAACCACCGTCCAACTAGATCCTTCGTCTTGCGAAAGCAGCACGCGTGCTTCAGCGGCCACACCTCTTTCTCCCTGTGGAGGCGCGCCTACCGGATACAACGCGGCGTAGAGGATTTTCGGACTGTCCGCGGCCGCGGTCACGTCAGCGACTCCCGCGTTGACCTCGGCTTCCACGAAAGTTTTCTTCCACGTCTTACCGCCGTCCACGGTTTTGTAGAGCCCTCGCGGCTCTTCACGCCCTCGCCCGGATGCTCCCGCGATCACCACATCCGGATCTTGCGGGTCAACGACCAGGCCGTCGAATAAAGTGTTGTCGGCAAGGCCAGCGCTGGCCCAGGTTTCTCCGGCGTCGGTGGACTTAAAAATCCCACCGCCCTTTCCCTGTTCGCCTGTCGCGACATAGATGATCTTGGTATTAGATGGGGCGACCGCGAGTGCGCCAACGGATGGCACGGGAATGGAATCAAAAATCGGCTTCCAGGTGCGGCCGCCGTCATCGGTCTTCCAAACGCCACCGTTCGGCGTTCCCACGTAGTAGAGACTGGGCTGACCGACAACTCCGGCAACCGACGTGATGCGCCCGCCGCGATGCGTACCGAGAAAGCGCCAGCGCAACCCGTTGTAAGCGTCTGGCGGGGTTTCTTGAGCGCGGGTTATCGGCGCGAAGGCGAGCAGTGCTGAAAAGAGAATCATTACAGCGAAAAGGGGATACGGACGCAGCAGCAGCGCGGGGCGGCGGACAGTCACGGTGTATCTTCTCCAGGCGCAGAGAGTGTACTACGGCACACGCGGAGGTGTCGCGTCGTCACCCGTGATTAGACGCGCGCCGCGGCTGAAGGTCAGATACTCAAATCCCCATTGAATGAAGACCAGCACGCGGCTTTGGAACTCCACGATATACATCAAGTGAATGAAGAGCCAGACCAGCCAAGCGGGCAAGCCGGAAAGATGGAAGCCAAAAATATTAGCAACCGCCGCTGCGCGGCCGATTACCGCTATGTCGCCTTTGTCGAAGTAACGAAAAGGCGGCGGCTCCCGTTTTTTCTCCACCCGAGCGCGAATCACCTTGGCTGCATAAGCGCCACCTTGCATCGCTACTTGCGCAACACCAGGCAACGGCTTGTCATTTTCGCCCTTGGCCAGCGCGAGATCACCAACCACAAATATGCTGGGATAATTTGGAATGGTGAGCTGGGACGTTACAGGAATGCGTCCGATGCGGTCGGTTTGCGCCTGAACGCGCTGCGCGAGCTTCTTGCCGAACTCATTGATGGTCACGCCGCCGGCCCAAAGCACGGTCTTCGCGCGCAAGGATTCGCTTCCGGTGGGCCGCTCCAGCGTCACGCCATCATCGTCGATGCGGGTCACCTTGACGCCCTTCATGATCTCGACTCCGAGCCGCGAAACCAATTTCTCGGCTTTGGTGGAGAGGTCTTCCGGAAACGCTGGCAGGATTCTCGGACCACCTTCGACGAGCAGAATGCGCGCTTCGGTTGGATTAATGTTGCGGAAATCGTGCCTCACCGTTTCGTTAGCGATTTCTGCCAAAGCACCGGCGAGTTCCAGTCCCGTAGCACCCGCGCCCACAATCACAAACGTCAGCCATGCACGTACATCTTCTGGATTCGTCGCCCGCTCGGCGCACTCAAACGCCAACAGAATCTTGTGGCGAATCGCAGTCGCCTCTTCCACCGATTTGAGGCTGGGCGCCGCATGGCGCCAGGAATCGTTCCCGTAATAGGAAGTTTGCGAACCGGTCGCCACAATCAGCGAGTCATACTCAAACTCCGCCCCGTCCCTCAGCTTGATGCGATTGCGGGTCGGGTCAATGTCGGCTGCCTCGCCGAGCAGCACTTCTGTGTTCTTCTGCTTGCGCAACACGCTGCGCAGGGGCGCTGCAATCTCACCGGGCGAGAGCGATCCCGTAGCCACTTGGTACATCAGCGGCTGAAACAGGTGGAAATTTCGGCGATCAAAAAGCTTTACTTGCACTGGTACGCGCTTGAGCTTCTGGGCGGCAAGCAGTCCTCCGAAACCTCCGCCCAGAATAATGACGCGATGCTGACCCGGCATGCACTCTCCCAAAGGCATCCCGCACAACGCTAAGCCGCTTTCCATACTCCCGGTATGGAATTTGCGCAGCGCGGACACTTCCCTTTTTGCAAGCGATACGCTTCCACACTGTGCCACGACCGCTCGATTAAAAGGATGCCGCATGCCGGGCAATAGGTATTTCCCGCATCGCTGAAAATATTGCCTTCATAAACAAAATGCAGGCCAGCATCCAGCGCGATTTGCCGCGCCCGATGCAGCGTCTCGGGCGGAGTCTTCGGCTTGTCGCGCAACTTGAAATCCGGATGAAAGGCTGTGAAATGCAACGGAACATCCGGCCCAAGGTTTTGCAAGATCCAATCCGCCAGTTTCCTGGTCTCTTGCGGATCGTCATTCAGGCTGGGGATCATCAGATTGGTCAGCTCAAACCATACTGGCGTTTCGCTTTTCAGGAGCAGTAGCGTGTCTAGTACCGGCTGCAAGTGCGTCAGCGTGATTTTTCCGTAGAAGTTTTCCGTGAAAGCCTTTAAATCCACGTTCGCGGCGTCGATGTGATCGTAAATATCGTGAAACGCCTCGCGCGTGATGTAGCCGTTGGTCACCATCACGGTTTTCAACCCGTAGGGTTTTGCGGCCTTGCAGATATCAATGATGTACTCGCCCCAAATCGTCGGCTCGTTATAGGTGAAGGCAATCGAATCGCAGCCGTGACGAAGCGCCAGCAGCGGGACTTCCTCCGGCGGAACATCGTGCGCGTTCACCTGATCCTGCTTGGATTTGGAGATGTCCCAGTTCTGGCAAAAAAAGCAGCCCATGTTGCAGCCGGCCGTTCCCATACTGAAAACGGTTGTGCCCGGCAGAAAGTGATGCAAAGGCTTTTTCTCAATGGGATCAATTTGTAAGGCAGCGGGTGCGCCGTATCCTAGGCTATAGAGCTTTCCTTCATGATTCGTGCGGATAAAGCAGAACCCCGACTGGCCGCGGCCGATATGGCAGTGCCGAGCGCAAAGGTAGCAGTGGACCTTTCCGTTCGGCTCCGGCTCCCACCATAGCGCTTCGTGCAGTTCGGGCGAAACCTGGAGGACATTTAATTCCGTCATGCCCATCCTCCCAGCAACAAGTATAGCGCGGAGATGGGCCGCTTAAACGTGGACCGTCAAAGCGCGGAGACACGCAAAGCGCAGGGATGCTAGGCTGTCTCGGACCACAGGAGAGCCGTATGAACCTCACGGAATTGTTTTTGAACCAGCTGGAATCGGAAGAAGGCAGCACACGGAAAGTTTTGCAGCGGGTTCCGGAAGGGCGCAACGACTGGAAACCTCACGAAAAATCCATGCCATTGGGCTACCTGGCGGCGCTCGTGGCCGGGATGCCCAGATGGATCGAGTTCATGGTGAATCGCGACGAGTTGGACATCGCGTCGCCAGGAGGAGCCGAGTTTAAACCTCAAGTCGCGGCTACCAACCGGGAGTTACTCGCCGCCTTCGAGCAGAGCTTGAGCAAGGCACGCGCGGCATTGCAGGCGACGACCGACGAACATCTGCTGACGCCCTGGAAATTCGTCGTAGCCGGCCACGTCGCGGACCAACGCCCGCGTTACATGATGATTCGCGACGCGGTCTTCAGTCACATGGCGCACCACCGAGGTCAACTGACCGTCTATTTGCGCCTGAATGAAGCGAAGGTTCCGTCGGTCTACGGGCCATCCGCGGATGAACGCTAGAGCAGCCTGACGCTGAGCTAGGTTGTGTGCGTATCCGAACGCGCTTGAATGCGCCGGCGTTGCGCAGCCCAATCCACGAAGTTTTGCATCTGGTGGCGATACTTCCAAAGGATTTTCAGGAATTGCGAAAGGCTGGCATTTTCCGCTTCGGCACCCAGGAACGTTTCGAGCCGCCAGCGAAGGTAAGGACTGTCCCAGGGATGAAGCCGGAAGCCGCGCGCGGCGATCCAGTAATAACTCAGAGCATTCCACATGAAAGATCAAGAAGTCAAAACGGTAACCGTTTGCACATCGCGACGGCGCACCCCTCAGTTTAGCCCAACGGCGCCGAAAGATGCTCGTGCACCAGAATCCAGTGCGCACCGCGCTTTTCCCAAATGCCGGTATAACGAATTTCGTAATCCGCAGTCTTCCCATCCTTGCCCGTAGTATTGAGGTGCATCGGCACGGTCATCCAGGCGATCATGCCGCGCTTGGTGACTCTCAGGTCTTTGCCCGCGGTCAGCTTCGCTGCGGCGAGGTTGTCAAAAAATTGCTTCTGTACGCCTGCGCGATACTCTTTCCAGTTGTGATACGAAAACGGGGCGATATCGTAAAAGACGACGCCCTCCTCCTGGGCGTAGAATTTTGCCGCGTTGTCCGGATTGCCGGAGCTCCAAGCCGCGCAGTATTCGTCAATCAACTTGCGGAAGGTCGCTTTCTCGGTAGCCTTCTGCTGCGCGCGGGCGCCGACAAAAGTCAGCGACCCGCCAAATAGCGCGAGCACCACGTACAAAACCCACTTCCAGCGACGAAAAAGAAACCAGGAGGACGCGCGCGACGAGTCCGAACTCATGTTCAGTACCCTCAAGATTAGAATGACCTGCCCCTGAAGCGGAAAAAGTGTCCTTAAACTAGCCGCAAGCCCTTGGATTTGCAAGTGATATCGCCTGGTTTCCAGAGGTCGCGAGCGAAGAACCTGTATCCCTGGCTCGCCCGGCGGACACCCACCGGAATCCCGGTGTCATTCGTCGGTAACCGGACTCTGTCCGCCGAACGGTTGCTGTGCGGCGCTCCGAGGGACCCTAGTCTGGGTCCGCCCGCGAGGAACAGCGGGAGTGGAGGCGGCAATGGTTGGGGCACTCGAAGGCAGCGCGGGTCGGAAGCAAAAAGCGGGACAGGCGCTGCTCGCAATTGGGGGCGTTGCGCTGCTTATGCAATTGTGGACGTTATGGGCGGAGGCAGGCGCCGCGTGGGGTCGGGGTGCGGCGGAATCGCTGGGCTGGCTCGGCGCACTGGGCATCGCCATGCTGCAAACGGTGGACTTCCTGGCGTGGAACCCGAACGCGATTTTGCTGAGCGCAACGCGGGTGCTGCTATTATGCTGGCCCGTGGCGGTGATGATGGTGGGCTTGGTGCTTTCGCGCAAAATGAATTGAAAGCGAACTTTAAGGAGATCTAGGGCAACCAGTGGTTAATCGGGACTCAAGGAAAATCGGATGGACATGGAGAACGACGATAAGAAATGGGGAAAGCCTCCCGCCTGGAAGGCGGACGATCTGCGCGATAGGGTGATGCGCGACGTGAATGACCGCATGAACGCCCGAATGCGTATGAGATCGTGCCGCAACGGCCGCTGGGGCAGCTTAGTCCCGGGTGCCGTCATTCTTGCGGTCGGGCTCATTTATCTGCTGGATAGTCTGGGATATGTCCGCGCCCGGCACTTTCTTCAATTCTGGCCGATGATCCTGATTTTCATTGGCGCTTCAAAGATCGGGCGTCGTGATTCTCGCATATGGGGCGTTCTGCTCCTGTTGTTTGGCGTTTTCCTGCAGCTGAGTGAACTCGGAATCGGCCACTTTACCTGGGGCCAGTTCTGGCCTTTGCTGTTGATCGGGGCCGGCGCCATGGCCATGTGGAGTGCAATCCAGGCTCGCAGGGTCATGCCCAAAGTGCCGGAGGGCAACTCGGATCCGCGAACTACCCTCGACGAGAGCGCTGTCTTCGGAGGTATCGAGAAGCGCCTGAACAGCCGCGAATTTCGCGGCGGACGGTTGCAAGCCGTCTTTGGCGGAATTGAACTCGATTTGCGCGACGCCGATATGGTTGAAAACGAAGCGGTCATTTATGCCAATGCCATCTTCGGCGGCATTGAGATGCGTGTCCCAGAAACCTGGTACGTTGCCGCGCGGGGGCAGGGCGTCTTCGGAGGTTTCTCGGACTCCACTCGCTACGCCCCGCCAGCTGATCCGGAGAAAGCCAGGAAAACGCTGGTGGTCCTCGGCACTGCGCTTTTTGGAGGAGTGGAGATCCGCAACTGAGGCTGCCATGGCGGACTCCGTAAAACCTCGGCGCTCCTTCCCGGGCCCAATCAATAAATTCGAGTGGGTAGGCGTTGCGGTAGTTCTGATTCCTGCGCTGGCAACACTTGGCAACCTGTCCTGGATTAACAGTACCGCCGTAGGCGTACCACTGGCGCTGTTCTCACTCTTCATTCCCCTTGCCGCTGGTTACGTCTGCAAGTTTACGCCACTGGACAGGTCCGTGCTGTGGCGCACGCTATTGACGCATGTGATGGCCGCGCAAGTGCTGAGTTTCTTGTGGACTCTGGTCGCGGGCCCTTTCGCAAGAGCGCTGAGTTACATTCCCCAGTTTCGCGGATTGGACAAACAATTTAGTTCCGATCTTTGGATCGTGTACGTCACCGGCTCGCTGGTCTATCTGATGTCTATTGCTTTCCT
>AR_comb_assmDRAFT_10522360_pt1 | contig 10669 bp, 14 predicted proteins | sample ArasoioldDNA_FD_10543 | JGI IMG/M metagenome (IMG submission 10543) | reverse complement strand
TTCGAGTTCGATCGAGTATGTAGCTTTATCTTTCGGCATACTGTTCTCCTTGAAACGAGGTAGGAACATGCTCTCATGGAGTGGATGATCCATTATCAAGCCATTATAACGTTGTATAATAGCATATGGAAGTCTGAAATGTTGCAACTCTCGACATCATCCTCAATACCCCGGAGCCTAGGACATGGGAACATGTCTTGACAGGCTACAACGTAGTATGCCACTGTTACACAGCACACACGATCACGTCTGGTCATACAACGCAAAGGACACTGCTATAGTGGCCTTACAACAGCTCGTGCCTCGGGATAGGCCTGGGAGCATGACTGGGAAGGTGGTTCTGCCAGGGCTTCGGGACGTATAATCTGATGCACCTCCTGAGTTTTGCCGGAGTGGGCTTGATGTCCTGCTGGCCACGATGCTACGACCGCCACGCACACTCTGGCGCAGCCAATGGTCCAAGCGCTCGCTGGCAGTTGAGGGCACATGCGTGTGTCTTGCCATCATGGAGAAAAGTCGTATGAATTGGCCTAGAACGGCACTGATCGGCTGGGGAAGTGTCCTCTGTCTCCTTCTCTGCCTCTGTCTGCCGGGGCGTGCTAACGCCCAGGGCGAAGCGCCACGTTCGTCCAGGCGTGGTGTACCATCTCCTGCAGTGCCGCGGAGTACTGCCACGGCGCCGACACAAGCGCCTCAGCCACTGTCCCAAAATGCCAAGATTACCCTTGATCAGAATGGCTTGTCCGTGGATGTCCAGGATCAGGATCTCACGGCAGTCGTTGAGCGTATTGCTGAGCTCGCACGTATAGAACTGCGTCATCCAGAAGGCATGCCGAACCGCCGTGTGTCCATACGTTTTGCGTCTCTGCCAGTCGTCCAGGGTCTAAAACGGTTATTTCGTGCTGCTGAGGTCCCAGGCTATCTCTTGGACACGGTAAAACAGGGTGACAGCGTGCGTGTCCAACGTATCGTCTTCCTACTCGAAGAGGGCACTCCTGGGCCCAGTACCGGACGCGTAGCCCAACGCGCCCCGCAGGTTGTAGCGGCACAGCCCCCGCAGCCCCCGGCTGTCGCCGTACCCCCGCCACCCCCTGGCGGTGTGCCGCAACCGCCTACTGCTCCGCCACAAGGGGAGGCCAGAACAGACCAAGGAGGTACGAGTGGCAACGTCTTTGACGAGATTAAGTCCAATGCTGCCGCTAGACGTCTCCTGAGCCAGATGATGCACCCGAACGAGCAAGTACGCGAACGTGCGTTTGAGGGGTTGGTACGACTCGTGCGTGAGGACGATAAACAGCGGGCGCTGATGGAATTGCTTGAACCGCTGATGGAGGACCTAGGGTCGGGAGAGCAAGCGACGCAGGATGAGGCACGCGAAGAAATCCGCAAGTTGCTGTCGCGATAGGAGACATTATGCGCAGATGGTGCGTCAGTTTCGGGCTCGTGGGTGTGCTGGTGGTTTGTCTCTGTGTCTGCCCTGTGCCTGGTCTGGCCCAAGAGCTGACTCCAAACGATCTCAGGCAAATAGCGTTTGCGGCCCAGCGGAGCTTTGAGCATATCCTGCAGCTATGGAAAGACCAGCGTTTCGCTGAGCTGTATGAGTTCGGTACGTTTGCCAGCCAGGTGGACATCTCGCCGGAAGCCTTCGTACGCTACATGTCATATGCTACTCGTACCTTACAATGCTGCTGGTCACTGTTCCAACACGTGGAAAATCGTGTCGTCGCGCCTGACACCGTATATGTGAAAGGGCGTGTGGGTTTCAAAAATAAAGAATTCCTCGTGCTCCGTGGCTACAACCGTTTTCTCGCCCGCGGCTTTGCGGAACAGGAGACCTTGACGTTTGCGGTGCGCTGGGAGGAAGGGCGCTGGCGCATTGATCTCTTTCGCGTCCTGGACCTGAGTGGTGTGGCATTGGAAGTGCCCGGCTCTTTGTTCTACCGTCCCTATTGAGAAGGGAAAGGTGTGCCCCCCCAACCACTTATCCGTAGGAGTCTCGATCTCGCCAAAAGCATGTGGGTTATCATCTCCTCACGGCGGCCTGTGCGCATTACCGTGGGCATTATCTTATTGTTCGTCGGTATTGCCGGACTCTTCCTACCCGTCATCCAGGGGGTAGCGACCATTGTAGCCGCCCTGGCTATCCTCCGTAAGGATATCCCCCTGGCAGAGCGCATCTGGCAGCGCTGCATCATCCCCCTACATCAGCGCTTACAGCAGTGGTTACAAGTCTACCGCGAACGACGTGCACGGCGCCGGCAACCCAAGCCTTAAAGAGAGTAGTATGGAGAAACCGTGGTATTTCATTCAGCTATCTGACACGCACATTGTGGCTGACACACGCCAGGAGTCGCATGGCGTCAATACCTATGCAACGCTCAGCCGCGCTATTGCCCAGGTGAATCACCTTGACCCACCTCCAGCTTTTGCCATTTTTACTGGCGATCTTATTAATGATGACGACCCACAATCCTATCGTGTACTGCGACAGCTCACCGATCAGCTCCGCGTGCCCACCCATTTTGCCCTGGGGAATCATGACCTCCGTCAGCCTTTCCGTCAGGTATTCCTTGGTGAGCAGCAGCCTGATACCACCCCATATTACTATACATTCGATAGCGCGCAGTACCGCTTCATTGTCCTGGATTCGTTGGTCGAAGGCGAAGTCGGTGGGGCCTTGGACACTACGCAACTGACCTGGTTGGAGATAACGCTGGCTACGGCCCCGACTCGCCCCACTATCGTCTTCGTGCACCACCCACCAGCCCCCACTGGCATAGACTGGATGGACGTGCATGCCATCGCAAATGGCGCTGAATTCCTGGAGGGGTTAGCCAGGCACAGCCAGGTGCGGCGGGTCTTCTTTGGCCATGTGCATACGGCACTGCACATTACCGCGCACGGTGTGCCGTGTACCAGTGTGCCCTCGACGTGCTACCAATTTGGGGACCTGATAGTGACACCAAAGGTATTTGCCGGACCGCCGGGCTATGGGGTCGTTGTCCTACGGGATGAGCAGGTCAGTAGTCGGGTGACATATTTCTAGAGCTGTGGACTGCTACGCCGCCGGCTGGTGGGCCATATAGCCATGGGTCACAAGCCAGTCCGGTAACTCTGCCACCGATGGCAGCACTGCCACTGGACCAGCCTCTTCTAGGGTCTTGGCGGTCTGAGTCCCCGAGGCAACGGCAATCGTCAGGGCTCCCACATTGCATCCCTCAGCCACATCTTGCACAGTATCTCCTACCTTCAGCACCTGGTCATACGCAAAATCTGGCAGCACCTGATCCACCGGCCTCTCTGGCGGCAGCAGGCCAGCCGCCTGCAGGGCCCGATGGAGCATATGCGGATGCGGGCGCCCAGCGCCAGCTGCTTCACCGCACGTGACGTAGTCCACCAGGCCTGACGTTGTCCAGCCGAAATGGCGGGCAATGGCCTGCGTGACATCCAACGGGAAACCGCTGCCCAAGGCGATGAACACGCCACGCTGCTTGAGAAAGCGAAAAGCGGTAGTCGCGCCAGGCATCTCGCGGAGCCGTTCGACATTGCGCAGGAGTTGGGCTGTAAAGTGCTCCAGGAGGCGCAGCGTGGTCTGCTCTAAGACTTCCCCCTGTAAACCACCGTGACTCGCCAGCAGGGTACGAAAGACCTCCATCTTGTCCTTACCGCGCTGGGCGTTCAGTACGTCCCACGGGACGGTCACATGGGCGGTGTGAAAACTGTCTTCGAAGCTTTGCAGTACCAGGGGGCGACCGTTAATCGTGTCATCAACTGTAGTCGCTGCCATATCGAAAAGGGCCAGGGTAATAGGCATGTCTATGCCTCCCAAGACTCACGACGATGCATACTCAACCCCTACTGCTTTGCACTTTCGTTCCCCCCTTTATAAAAGGGAGGTAAGGGGGGATTTCTCCCGCTGCTACGCCCGCAAAGCCCCCCTACCCCCTTTGCCAAAAGGGGAAAAAACTTGTGTCCGAATACTTAGTAGGCGCGTACCGCGACAGGATGTGGAAAGATCATATTATTGCCGTAGGGATGCCCGTCCCACTGGTTGGGGAACTCCACGGGCTGGGTCTCACCCTGGTTGTTGGTAGCGCGTGACATCAGGACATACTTGCCCGTAGCCGGAGGTGTCCACAGATATTCCCAGCGGTACCAGGAGTAATCAATCCGCGGTGTCAGCGTGGCCGGCTGCCAGGTTTGCCCACCATCAGTACTCACCTCAACACGCACGATTTCTCGTTCACCAGACCACGCCGCCCCAGCCACTCGATAGGGCTGCCCTGGCAGCATGACCTCGCCCGGTGCAGGATTAGTGATGATGGATTTGACCTTCATCTCTGTCAAGTAGGTGTAAAACTCTTTCGCCCCAGGCCCGTTCTGCACCATATAGCGGTCGGTCTGATAAAACCCCTTGAAAACGTGGTCAATGACCCGAATACCAGCGAGCCACTTGATCGAGGTCATGCCATACCACCCTGGGACCAGCAGGCGCAAGGGGAAACCGTGCAGCGCTGGCAGGGGTGCACCATTCATTTCATACGCCAGTAAGGTATCTGGATGCAGCGCCTTGGCGAGAGGCAGGGCACGCTCGTAGGTGACCTCCTGGGGAGTCCCGGCAACCTCGTCTGGCCCGTGGTCAGCCCCTGTAAACACCACCTGTACGGCACTCGCTTTCACACCGGCGCGTTCTAGCACCACCACAAGGGGCACGCCGGCCCACACCGCATTGCCCATGATGCCGTGCCCGGTGACCTTCTCCACATTGTTCAGGCGAATCTGTTTGTCCCAATATGACGGGACCGGGCCGTTGCCGCAACATTCAAACGTGACCTGCAACACCTTACGTGGTAGCTGCAGAATGTCTGCAAAGCTCATACTGAACGGACGCTCGACCTCACCCTCGACGGTGAGGCGATAAGTCGCAGGATCCAGTCCGGGCGTGCCCTTCCAGTGGTTGCGCACAAAAAACAGCTCATTGGGCACGATATGCTGTTGTAAGGCCACCGGTGGGGCGGCAAACGAGCGCGCTCCAAGGTTGGTTGGAATGAGCTGGGGCTGCGGTGTGACCGGGGTCTGTGTGATGGCCATGATAACCTCCTATTCGAGATAGTCCGTCTGCACGTCATTCGTGGGACTGATCACTAGCATGCGGGCCGCCACCCAGGTGTTGTTGATCAGCTTATACGGCACGTGCGGAGGGGCCAGCAGCGTGTAGCCGGAGCGTACTGTCTGGACCTCCTCTCCTATTACCATCTGAATCGAGCCTTCTTGCACCAAGATCGCCACATCGGTGGGATGGCTACACAGCCGGCTGCTGCCCCCTGGCTCGATCAGCAGTTCTCGAATCGTCAGTGAGGTCGCCCCGTGTTCTTGCGTCACCAGGGCACGCTCGCTGATAAAGTCATCGCATACTATCCGGCGTTGCGTACTGTGGTCAATAATCGGCATGTGTCTGCCCCCCGCGCCTAGATGACAGTCACGTCAGTGGCCACAATGGCACTGAAATTCTTGCGCATATTATTGTAGCGCGGCGTCTGGGGTTCGACACGACCCACCTCATCCGTGGCGCGCGACATGACACGGTACTGCCCTGGTTGCGCGTCCCAGACATACGACCACCGCCCCCACAACCAGCGCTCGCGCGGCGGTTCGAGGTGGGCCGCCTGCCAGGTCTGGCCACCGTCCACGCTCACCTCCACCTGCGTAATGGCCCCGGCGCCGCTCCAGGCCCGTCCGCGGATGATGTGCGTGCCGCGCTGCAGCGTCGTCTGATCGTCACGTGGAAACGTCACGATAGAACGCACCCCGATGGTGGTAATCAGCTCTTTGTTGGGATCGTCTGGCGCGTTACCATAGTAATAAAACTGCCAGTGGTACCAGCAGTCGGGTGGTTCAGCCGTGACCTCAATACGCTGCACCCATTTTATCGACCAGTTCCCGGACCATCCAGGGACGAGCAGACGCATGGGCGCACCGTGCAGGTGCTCGAGCAGCTCGCCGTTCTGCGCCCAGGCCAGTATTGTATCGGGATGCAGGGCTTTTTCCAGCGGTAGGCCCTTGTCGTAATAGAAGGGCGGTGTCTCAGATGTGGCGGTGGGTGGCACACCACGGTCCCAGCCTTCGACCCGCACATGCGCCGCGCGATGGTTGAGCCCCGCCCTGGCCAGGATGGTCGCCAGGGGCACACCCGTGAACTCCCCAGCGCTGGCGATCATGCCCTCCTCTGCCCGGCTGGGCCGTGGCCCCTGGCCCTGAAAATACTCGAAGAAGTTGGCATCGCTTCCCGAACACTCCATGACCGTGCGTACTGTGCGGGCCGGCATGCGCCGCACGTCTTCGTAGGTAAGCGTCACCGGGTTCTGGACCTCCCCGTTGATGGTCATCCGCCAGTCTTCAGGCCGGATCGGCTCAGGCACGTCAAAGTGCTGCACCACGTAGAACAGGTGCGTCGGCGTCATGTGGCCTTCCAGGTCCATGACCGGCGTGCGGATACGCGTGATACGCTCCTGGTCATCGAGGAGCACCCTGGGCTGGGCCGTGTTGCGGCTGGGCCAGCCGTTCCAAGTGCTACGGTCTCTACCGTCCGGCTGCGGCGTCGGAGCTGCGGGGGGTGTTTGCGTGAAGACTGCATCGGGTGCGACGCCTGCTTCTTGGGGCTGGATCGCCATGGGTGTACTCTCCTCTCTCGCCGGCTACGGGTGACAGTTGACAGCAACTCGGGGCTTGGGTAGTTCTGTAGGGAGAAATTCTCTCTCACAATGTGGAACAAATGCCGCTCCACTATAGCTCCACCCACAATCGTCGGCAAGTGATTTGGCTCGGCGAGCAGGTCAAGCAGGTGGCTCTGGAGATCTCCATGGCGTTTGGCTACAGTCTGTCCTATCCCTCCCATAATGCTGACCAGATGGTATAAGGCCCCCGCCGCGGTGCGCCTATGACTACCTCCGCGTGACAACGTGCCTGTTGCCAGGATACCGGGAGAGCCTTTTCCCTGTGCTGCCATGGTCCGTTATAGGCCGGTACTGCGCCAGACGTTGTTCACTGCCGCTGGCCCGTCTCCCAGGTGATCAGGAGCTGCCGCGCCGCCTGGTACCAGAGGGGCCGGAAGCCCTCGGGACGCTGGGCAAACAGCTCGTGGAAGTGGGCTTCGACCAGGTCCCGGGCCCGTGCCTGGTCGGCCGGACGCAGCCACCGGCCCTGCAAGGCCCAGTGCACAGCGTCCTGGTGCGTCTGTGGCAGCGCTTGCCGCATCGCGCCTGGGATCAGGGGCACGTCCGGGAGCACGCGCACGTCTGGAAGGATGCCCATATCCCATAAGACCGGCAACAGCTCCTGGTGCCCCGGGGCAGGCGCCTGCTCTTCCCCGTAAACCAGGCGGAAGAGCGGCGCACTCTGGTTGGGCGAGGGCACGCTCCAGAGGGTGATCAGCACCCGCCGGCGGGAGGCAGCGACCATTTTCTCGATGAAGGGTCCAATGTCATGGACAAAGTATGTCACACTGGAGGCCAGGGAAACATCCCCAGCAATGTCTACGGCTGCCAGCCAGTCAGCCAGGACAGCGCGGGCGTTGGTAAGGCCCGCCTGGGCTGCACACGCCTCAAACTCGGCGAGCATGCCGGGCGAGGAGTCGACGTTGATCACCTGGCGGCAGCGCAGGGCCAGCGCCAGACCGACCCGTCCGGCACCACCGCCCACGTCTATAAACACGTCGTCTGGCTGCACATAGGACACGACGACCTGCAGGTTGGCGTCAAGGCTACGGTGCGGATCAGCGCGAAAGCGCTGCGCCACCAGGCCACCAAAGCGGTCCTCCGCCGGTTGCTGGCCGTGGATGCGGCTACGCTGGGCATGCACGGCATCAATGAGAGCGGCATAGGTTTGGGCAGCAGTCATAGTTGGTCACTCCGTCTCTACCGCACGGCGGCGTACAGGCGGTTGATGTTGGCGTAGTGATCTGGGTTCAGGTCACGACCCTGGAGGGCCGGATGGTCTGGTCCGTAGCGATGGGCGCGAAACACGGCGTTCGCCCATTCCGTAGCGCCGGTGCTGCTGGTAGCGCCCTGTAGGACGCCGGCTTCGGTCTGCTGAGCCAGCCTGGAGGGCCTGAGGACGGCGTAGGGGTTCATATACTCCCAGACGATGTGCGCCTCCGGCGTGACCTCGAAGATGCGGCCAGGAGCCCCCTCGCAGATCAGCGTGTTGCCGTTTGGCAGCCGCTCCGCGCTACTGATGTTGTAGCTGTAGAAAGAGATAGGTGGTGCACCGCGATACTCCCAGGCGATGGCATTGGTCTCGGGGTCCACCTCAATAACTCTGGAGTAATTAACGCCCCGTCGGTGGGCACCATTGTCGAAGAGGAGGATGCGACCACTCTCTGGGAGGTAGGTGGGAATGATGCTGGTGCGAGATCTGGCCTGGCCCCCACTTCCATGTGAAGCGACCGCTGGCCTTGTCCACAATGCCGATCACGCTGGTCTGACGGAAGCTGACCAGAAAGTCGCCGTTGGGCATCAGGCTCAGGGTATTCTGATGCGTCCACTCGCGTCGGCCTTCGAGCGGGCAAATCACGTCTTCCTCCACGCTGAGATGCTGCCAGGAGTGCCACGCATAGACGACCCTGCAGTCAGGGGTGACTTCCTGGACCAGGTCGCCAATCATCTGCTCCGGGTCGTTGGCGGAGGTGAATCCCCCGCGCACCTGCCTGGTGCACTCAGCCGATAGAGGCTCGAAGCACACGGCCAGCGTGTTGCCATTAGGCAGCCGCTGGAAATCGTGGTGCAGCATCGGATGACGGAACTCCCACACCAGGGTGCTGTCCCAGTCCAGCTCTTGCAAGGCTGCGGAGGCACCGCCGATGTTGCCTACCTCTACGTCTCTGGGGGGATTAGTGCGCAGCAGCAGGTTGCCATTGGGCAAGAGACGGCAGTACTCGATACCGGCCGCTGACCGCCACTGATGGCAGACGCGCCCCTGCATGTCAATCAGAGAGGCCTGCTGGCCACCGCCGGTGCATATCAGGGTATAGCCTCGGTAGCAGCGGCTCGGCGCATAGTGGATCAACCCGACGGGATGATGTACGGACCAGCCCATAGCTCCCTCTCCTCGCTGGACTACACCTGGTAGACTTCAAGCCACACCTATCGCTGATCGGGAATATAGGAAAATCAAACGGCCTTTTCCACCGACGGCGCGCGTCGCCTGCTCAAGCGCGGGCCGCGAACCTCTGGGAATGTCTGTCCATAGGGCAACTGGATGCCATTCCTCCGAGAAAACCCCTCACCGCCTTTTTGCTGACATGCGTGACCGTCGCGGCTGTGGGGGGCACTCAGCGTAGCACGATGGTGGCCTGAGGAAACTCAAAGGTGGTACGAAAGTGTTCCAGGACATTGACCCCCAGTAGGCCATCCACGCGTAGTTCCGCAGGCAGCGGCAGCACGACGACTTCGACATTGGTGAGACGCTGTGCCCCTATCTGCACGCTGGCGAGGCGCACGACAGGGGCCGACATGACGTGGTGGACCGACGCAATGCGTTCCTGACGCACCGGGGTCTGCACGTCCAGATCAAGCTCGAGCGCGACGTCTGGCGTAATCAGGGTGCGGGCCGCCCCTGTATCGGCTAAAAACCAATAGCGATAGGCGGCGTGGAGGAGACAGGGGACGAGCAGCACGCCACCGTACCCCCGCCGGCCGCGGATGCGATCGCCACGGCGTCTCATAGCACGACGGTGAGATCGGTAGGAATCGGATCACCGGTATAAAATAGAAAAGTGGTAACCGACTGGTCGTGATGACAGCGGCGCACCGGCTCCCGCAAATCCCCCCGTGCCACACTGGCCGCGCGCACCATCCCCGCTGTTGGATGCCCGTGGGGGTCCCATGCCGTCTCTTCCACCAGCACCCACTGGTCCGGATAGCGTCGCACAATCTCCTCGATCGGCAGGGCCTGTGGTGGTGTGTCCATGGTCTGCTCTCCATCCAGGGGAGGGGGAAAGCTGTCTGTGCTTTCCAGATATGCCATGGAGCATAAGGCAACAGTGGCGAGCTGGCAAGGACCATGGCCCTGAGGGGAAACATGTAACCCGCACTCTGCTCCGAGTAGAGAAAAATCAAACGGCCTTTTCCACCGACGGCGCGCGCCTACCCTGTCGCCTACCCCGCGCCACTGGAAGCCACCTCCTAGCCGTTCTCCAGTCCGCGAGGCCCGCGAGGTCGCCTGGCAGGCCACCAGCCGCTCGCCGCCCGCTCAGCGCGCCGCGTAGAGCCGCAGACTCAGGGTCGCAGGCTCAGGGCGATGACTGGTTCAAATGTCTGGGACTGACAGTTGTCATAAGGTGAGTGAACCCGATCGAGTAATTTCTGCTTGGGCCGCGGTCCATGCGCATATTTGACATCGCTAGGCCTGAGCTGCTGCTGGAAGCGGGAGCGAGGCACGAGCGGACGCTGTAAGCAGTCAGCTCCAGGCCTTTGTGTTCGGCTCTCACCACTGGCGACCCTCTCTCTGTTTGAGCTTTCCCTAATTGGTCTTCGCTGGGCGCTACAGATTGAGGCCTGGGTGGAAGGCCGGGTTCAAAATATATGTTAAGCGACCTTTCGCCTTCATGGCGATAGTGCTTAGGAACGAGTACGAAATAACATCACCAACAGAGATGACCTATAGTATGCTT
>AR_comb_assmDRAFT_10384107_pt1 | contig 10669 bp, 3 predicted proteins | sample ArasoioldDNA_FD_10543 | JGI IMG/M metagenome (IMG submission 10543) | reverse complement strand
CGCTTTGTGTGCGTAGATCACCGCTGTCGGGTAGCGCTTCAACAGCTCTCCGCGGATTGACAGCACGACTTCGTCTCGAGGTTCGCTGCCTGGTGGCTGTCGGTTGTCGTGTGCGCCGAGCGTCGAGTCCTTGCTCCACTTGTGCAGCTTCGGGATGTCGTACAGCTTTTCCCGCAGCGCGTCGGCCGACAGCCCTTCCGTCTCGCGGTAGCCGCTGACGTCCCAGAACTGGCGGAAGTAGCTGCCCCGTTGATCCGTCGGGTATTCGCGGAACAGCAGCTCACGCGCGAACTCGTGATTCAGCCCGACCATGTAGCTCTCGATGAAGGGCTGGTTCGTCTCGAGGAGGCTGATGCTGTTCTGCGGGATCAGGCCGATGTTCGGCAGAAACAGCTCGCTGCCAAGCACGGTCAGCGGCCGGAACATCGCTTCGTCGATCCGCGGGTACGCCATCGCTTCGACGAAGTCTTCGCGTAAGCCATCCCTGATGCGATCGGGAATACGCACGTTCTTGTAGAAGCGGCGAGGAATGGTGCGCGCCGGGTCGATCGCCGTGAGCACGTCCGACGCGAGTGCGGGCAGATCGAGCACGGTTCGAACCATCGGGACGTTCACTCGCGACTCGTCGCGCGCCAGTTCGAGTGCGGAGCGGAGCGCGGTCTTGAATCGCTGCGCGTCGGCGGAGTCGGGCCCACGCGAAGCGGACTCCTCGAACGCGCCGCCAAACGGCGTCACGCTGAAAGACGCGTCGGCCGGCAGCGTCGCAACGGACTCGACCGTCTCGCGCTCCGGGAGGATCGCATCCGATGCTTCGACCACCGCTGCCTGACGCCGCAGGTAGGTGAACGCTCCGACCACCAACACGGCGATGACCATCGCGAGTGCTCCGAGGCCAATGAGCACCAGCAGAAGGGCGACAATCAGCCCGGCAATCAGCGCCCAGAACAGCAACCCCGGCGTGCGCACGAGATCGACGATCCACGCCGGCACGGTCGCGACCAGCGCGCGCGCAATCCCTGTCACCGTCGCCGCACCGGGCGGCACTGCAGGAGGCTGCGCCGACGTCAGCGTGCCCGCGTTCAGCCGCTGCACAATCTGCATCCCGACAACGCGAGCACCCTCCGCCGGCGCGAGTGCCCGCGCCAGGCGGCCGTTCGGCCTGACGACGCGACGCATCGCGGTACTCGTGGCCGTCGTGGGTACGCGACTCTCTACGATCTGTTTGTGAACGGTGTACGCGCTGCCGCCGGCGACAATGCGCTTGTTGATCGGCCCGGCCACCGCGAGGAATTGCTCGGGCGCGCGCTGCTGTAGCACCGTCAGATGCCTGGTGTGCCACGACAGCGACACCGCCTTGCCCAGCTGCGCGAGCCGCATCAGCCGGTTGGCTTCGAGCACGTCGCCAATCTGCTGCCACGCGGCGTTCATGTAGTCTTCCTGCCGATCCCGCACGACCTTGGTGCCGAGACCGGCCGCGGCACGGTGCCGCGGATCCAGATTCAGCCGGTGGACCCAGTTGTCGAGATGATCCTCCGGGGTGCCGTCGCGCTTCTTCAACAGCCGCTTGGTGAGTGAGTGCCACGTGCCGTACAGCGGCGGCGTGATTACCGGATCGGGGTCCGTCTCGCCGTCCGGCAGCGCACCGACCAGATCCGGCACGTCGGGAGCGTTGTGTGCATCTTCCGCCGTCTTGTCGGAGTACTCGTCGGCCAGGTTGATGAACGCCGCGAGGTCGCGTTGAAACTGATGCGGCCGCGGCTCGTCCCATCGCTCGAACCGATCGGCTTCGGCGATCTGGTCGTCGGTCAGCGCTTCGTCCGGCACCTTCAAAGCGCCGCCGAGACGCAGCACGCCGTTGTTGTCGGGCCCGGTAATGCCGTTCAGATACGTCGCGGGACGTTGCACGTCGATGTCGCGCCGGCCGACCCTCGCGTCCATCGGCTGCGGCTGCAGCAGCCTGACCAGGTACTCGAAATCGCCGGCGTTGCCGGTGCGGAAGTACCAACGGTGGTAATACGGCAGGCTCTTCCCCGACAGGTTCGCGCGCTGCGGATGCGCCTCCCATGCGCCGCGCATCGCATCGTCCACTTTCGTCAGGTCGAGTGCCAGGCCGGCGACACGTCCGGTCTCGAACGTCGGCACCAGGAACGCGTGATACGCCTTGTTTGGCTCGAGCTGCCGCGGACAGACGAGCCGCGAATACGCGAGGTCCGGGTTCTCGCCGAGCACGGCGTCGAGGCGTCCGGCGATGGCGGCGCCGTCGCTGCTGACGATCTCGGTCTCGTTCGCCCCGAGATTCCGATTCACGTGCACGTGCGCCCACGCCCACAACTCTTCTTTCGCGGGCAGCATCGTCAGATCAGTGACGTCGATGAAGGGGAGCGGCTTGCCTGTCGCGTCGCCGTCGGTGAACTCACCCTCCTCGAGCACCACCAACGCAATCCACGGCCGGTGCCGGTGCGCTGTCCGATCCGCGCGCGCCGGGGTGTAGCGCCACGGAAAGTCTTCGTCGTAGAACTCGACGTGCGCGAGGTAATTCGACTCGAAATTGGTGATCCAGTCTTTCGGCTCGGTTTTGACGATGGCTCGGCGCTCGATGCCGATGACGTCGCCCGGACCGAACAGGCCGACCGCGCGCGGAATCGGCACGTCCGGGATCGCGGCGCCGATGCTCTCGACGTGCAGCATCACCTGGACGTCCACGTCCGCTCGTAGCGATGGGTTCGGGGAGGACTCGTCCTGCGTGATGCTATTGCTCAGCCCTTGCCGGAGCCACGGAAGAAACGTGTAGGTCGCGAGTGGATGCGCCATAGAGTCAGGCTGCTTCCGATGCAGGAATTACGTGCAGCTTCCCGGCGGCCGATGGAGTGTCCTTCACGACGCGTGTCATGTAGTCGCGCGCTTCGGACTCGCTGCCAAACGTAGCCGCACTCTCATGCGGCTGATTCGTGTCGACGCTGGCGACAAGGAACGCATCGCCGGCGACGGCGACCTTGTCGGCGCCGAATGGATCGAGCTGCGAACGATAGGCGCGGCTGAGCGTGCTCTTCGCTACTGCGCCAGCCTTCAGGTCGTGCGCGAACAGACCGGGGTTCACCTTGCGCACGCGCTGATGCCGCTTGTATTCGCTGTCGATCAGCAGCTCCTCGTAGCGGACGATTCGCCGCGCCATGTGATCGGTCGCGAGCGGAGCACCCGTGACGCCGAGATCGAGACCGCCGTTGACGGCTTCGAACGACGGCCGCGAGAGCTTCGCCGCGTCGTCCATGTCCTGGAACTGCGCGATGGCGAAGCGTTCACGCACGTCCGCTTTTCTCTCGAGCGCGCCAACGCCGGCGACGAGCTCGAAACGGCGCGCGTCGCTCGATTTCTGCGTGCCCAGCTTGTCGACCGGAATGCCCAGCGGCACGAGCCGCTGTGTGACGCGAAGCGTGCCGAGCGGGTGCAGCACGAGGCCATCCACCTCCTCGTCGAGCGCGCGCAGCGAGACGAGCAGGTTGTTGGCCGCCGGCAGTGCCGCCGTCCAGTTCTCGCGCTTCTCGAACTCCGCCTTGAGCAGAGGAACGAGCGCAATCGGCGGCAGCGTCGCGCCGCCGCTTTCACCCCACGTGACGTCGAAGTCGGCGCTGATCGAGAAGAAGAAGAATGAGATGTGGCCGGTGCCGCGCGCGTGCCACGGCGTCGGTCCCTCGAGGCTCAGCTCCACGCGCACGCTGAGCAGGCTCATTCCCGCGACCTTCAGGCTCAGCGAGATGTTCACCTCGATGACGAAGTGGAAAGGCGAGAACTGGAACAACGCGTCGAAACCGAAATGCCCCGAGATGCCGAAGCTGTCGAATCCGAACCGCAGCTCCGCGTTCGCGCCTATCTGCACGGTGTTGCTGGTGACCGCGAAGTAGGTCTCCACGCGCACCATCGCGTTCTCTTCGTTCAGAATGCAGAGGGAGAGACGCGCGGGGCTCGGAAACGGCAGCGCGGGCGGCGAGAAGCGCGGATGGAAGCCCCCCACCGTGAAGACGAACACGGCATCGCCGCCCCACGTGAGCAGCAGGCCCATCTCCCCTTCGAGCGTGATGAAGAGAATGCGGCTCTCGAAGATCACCGCGAAGAAGAACAGCCGCTGCTTGTCGAACTCGATGGCGCCGGCGAAGACGACCTGCAGGATGAGGATGGCGTCGTCCGGGGTCGGCAGCGCGAGCCGGAGCACACCGATGATGGCAATGTTGCCGGGGATTTCGATGATCACGCCGAGCGACACGCTCACAAGCGTGGGAGTGCCCCAGCCGATCTTCGCCATCGGGCCGATCAGGAACTTGCCGACGTACGGAGGGAAGATCGTGCGCAGATCGCTGATGATGCGCGGCGCGTTGGCGATGATGTCGCCGGTCGGGAACATGATCGAATTGATCGTCCCGGTGCGCACGCCGATGAGGAGCGCCTCGAGCACCATCGTCCGGTTCAGGCCGAGGAGGCCGCCGAGACCGACGAGCGAAAAGCCCATCCCGAGCTGGATGCCCGGCATGAACTCGACGCTGATGATCACGAGAAGGCTGAAGCCTTTCGAGCCGTCGGGCATCTTCGTCGTGATCAGCGCGATGGCGGTGATCGAGATGGTGTCGAGGATGCTCAGCTGAAGGATGCCGGCGTACTCCTCCTTCTCGAAATCGAAGAACAAGTATCCGCCACCGCGCACCGCCCCGGCGTCGATCGACAGGCCCACGCCTTTCGGCGGCTTGAACCCGACGGACAGGTCCATGGGCCCCAGATTTCCCTTCGTGAATCGTGCGTAGAGGCCGATGCCCATCTCCTCGACCGCGACCTTCAGCGGTCCGAGATCGCCGTTCAACGTCAGGCTCGCTTCGACTCGAATCTTCGGGTCAGGATCTGCCGGCACTGCGAGCGACAGTTTCAGATCGGGAATCTCGACCGGCCCGAGTTTCAGGTGAGGATGCAGCGCGACCTCGAAGTTGATCGATCCGCGGAAACCGAGGCCGTGCTTGCTGCTCCAATCGATCGCGAGCGGAATGCCGACCTTCGTTTCTCCCTCGCCGAGGAGAGTGCGGAGAAAGCCGTCGCCCTCTCCTGCGGCGAGCACGACGGCAAGATCCTTCAGTTCGAAGGTCAGCGTCACCTCGATGTCGTCAATGCGCCCGGTCGCGGCGATACCGGCGCGGAACCCCTGCATCTGCAGGCGTACGCCGCCGGCGGCGCCGAAGATGATCAGCGGGTCATCGGGAGCGAAATTGACGGCGACTCCGAACGTAACGCTCGGCACCGTCGAAGCGTCCATGAATGGATACTTGACGGTGAGCCCCTCTGGACGAATCAGCACGCCGAACTGCTGCGCGATGTCGCTGCCGGCGGTGATCTCGAGTGATGTGTCGTCGCTCAGCTCGAAGGTGAACGGAATCACGGACGGCACGCCGGGCTGAATCACGAGCCCGGGTTTGAGGCCGTCCTTCGCGGGCAGCGGCAGCAGCTGGAACGAGAGCTCCACCGGCGTGCCGGCGACGGCCGTGTAGTAAAACGGCCATTTCAGCCCGCGCGCGCCGCGATGGTAGACGTTGTGCCCGGCGGTCCCCGCATACGCGCCAAAGACGTCCCTGGGCGGACGAAACACCACGACCGGGAAATCGAGCGCGTCGAGGAACCCTGCCAGGTGCTGGCAGATCAGATCCATCTTCAGCGTGTCGGTCCCCCAGCCATAGACCCGCTGCAGAATCAGATGCGGATCCTGCAGCAGCTTCGGGATCTCCTCCCAGTTGAAGACCTGGCGCACGTAGCCGTGCTGCGTGGCGGTGTCTCCCACAACTTCGGCGGTGATCACCTCCATCGCGCTGAGCAGGACGAACGCTTCTGGAACGCGGCGCGCGAGGTACTCGCAGATCAAGAGATCGCTGAGGTTCTTGCCGACAGCGCCGAGCGACGCGGCGGGGTCCATCCCAGGCGGAAGCGCAGGAAGGGGATCGAGCTTGTCGTAGACGTTGACGGCATGACCGAGGAGCTCGCCAACCTGCGAGAGCTCGAACGGTCCCTCGGCCATCTTTTCGACCGTCGCCACTCCCGACGCAACCTCCGCGCCGGCGTCAAGGTACGCTGGCGGCAACCCGGTGACTTTCCAGCCGAGGCTGTACAGCAGCTGCTTGAAATGGTCCTCATTGGTGAAGCCGAGGCGCAGCGGCTCCAGTACCTGAAGCAGTTCCCTGGCGATGCTGACGATGGTGTCTTCGGCAGGGCTGCTCATCGCTGCGGATAGATCGCGTCGTATTCGGGGTCGATGAAGAGATGGCGGCTCGGATCGATGTCGTCAACGAGAATGTACCTGCACACGTGGCAGAACCGGACTCCAATCACTTTGAAGAGGCCGGCGTCCAAGTCAGCCACGAGCTCGGTCTGATGATTCATCGCGCATGCGCCCGCCGCACGGAACACGCCACGGTCGTTGCCCATACCGCCTTCATACAGACCGACGATAAACGGCAGCAACACGTCGGACAGCTCCGTCGGCAGAACCATGTCGTGAAAGTTCGGCACTGTCGGAGCGTGACCGTGGTGCGTCTGGCCGAGTGGCCCGTGAACCGTGATCAAGTCCTTGACGTTCTTCGCAACAAGCTCGGCGTACGGGTACGTCGCGGCGTCGAAGGCGCCGGCCGGCGCGGGCGTCGGCTGATACACGATAGAGCCGGGCGGGAACGCCGCGATGATGCCGGCCGGGAGCACCGTCTGTGCCGGCGGATACGGGAATGTCGCGGCAGCCTCGACGCGCAGGCGGACGTTCTTTCTCGGAGGCGTCCCGGTCTCAAACGTATCGACCAGCCGCAGCGGCACGCTGACGAGCGGGAGTTTGATCAGCGTGGCGCGCTGGTCAGGGAAATGAATGCCATCGTGATCGATGTCGCGGAACGCGATGTCAATGTTGCGAAACCGCAGGTGCACGATTTGCCCGACCGGGAACGCGAAGGCGTGCGACCACCGCACTTGCGCCTCGAACACGTCCGCCGACGGGCTGGTGATCGGGCCGATGATCTCAGCCGCCCACGTTATCCGCGGCCAGCGCCATTTCAACTCGTCGCCATGAATGACGCCCGCGCGCTGCAGCGATGACGGCGACTGGAGATTGCCTTCCGTCTGGTTCGCGTTATCTACGTCAACCGTGAACAGCGGCCGATCGTTCGTGCCGCCGTACTCGTCGCCGAGATCGAACGAATGGCTTAACTCGTGAATAAACACGCCCTTCTCGCTCGGGTTGGCGACACCGCGAATGAGCGGCCGGTTCAGAGTGATGTCGTTAATCCCCGACAGCGTGCAGTCCACCGGGTCGTCCGAGGACTGGGAGAGCATGAAGTAGCCCTCGCTGTTTTGCTCGCGGCCGGGACCTGCGCTGACGATGCAAACCAGGTCGTAGTTGCGCTTGCGCGGGTTCGTCCAGATGCTCGACAGATCGAGTGCGGACGTCGCGAAGTCTTCGTGGCGGATCGCCGACATCAGCGCGTCCATGCGCGTGCGATCCATGCGATCGGGGTTGAGGTCGATCAGGTCGAAATTCGTATCAACCCGCGGCGCACCGCTCATGATGCCGAGCGGCGTGTCCAGGTCGTCGAGGATGCGCCGCGTGCCCAGGTCCCGCCACGAGTCGATTAACTCGTTCAGCACATCGGCCTCGGTGGGAAGGTGCGCACGATAGCCGTTCGTGAACAGCGCATCCCAGTCCGACATGATCTGGTCCCGCGTACGAGCGGCGTTGGCCGGTCTGTCATTCGGCGTCGCGAGACCCACCTCGTAAATCAGGTTCTCCAGCACCCACTTCTTGCCGGCCTCGAGGTCCTGCGGTCGTTCGGGCTTGGGCACGGGCGACGCAGCAGTAGACGAGCCCGTACCGCTCACGAACACCTCCGCCCCCCAGGTGACGCCAGCCTGATCGGATTCGATGAACGCCGCCCAGAAGTTCGTGGCTTTCGCAAGCACATCCCATGGCTTGTTAATCGGATCGGCGGTGAGGTACGCGACGAGATCCGTCACGTAGTTGAAGAACACTCCATCGGTGCCGTGCGGAAACCCGTCCGGGATGATCAGCACGTTCGGCACCGCGTCCAGGGCGAACGGAAATGTGCTCGGCCATCCGGCGCGCGGCACGATCCTGGCGTCGACCGGCGCGGCGGGTCCCCATTTCGCGATCGGACGCAGCGTCGCATTCGCGGCTGCAACGGCCGGCATGCCCGTCAGCCGCGCTGTCACGGTCACATCCGCGAGGGCCACGTCTGCGGCGGCGACGGTGAGGCGCCCCGCGGCGCCGGCGTGCGTCGTCGCCGTCGTGCCGCGCTTCGACGACCACGCCACAATCGGCCAGTCGGTGATGTCTCCGACCGTCTGGTCGTCGAAGCGGGCGCGGAGCGCGAATCTCGGCCGGATCATTTCGTCGGGCGGCGGGGCTGGTACCGGGAACGGCTGTACCTTCATCCTCCCCGGCGTCAACCAGATCGACGTCACGCTTCGATGCACGTGTACGCGAATCAGTTCCTTGAACGGCGGCTGCGTTCCGCTGATGACATTCACTTCGATCAGGAAGTTCTGGGGGAAGCGCGCGGGAAGCGACGCGGCCGCCACGACGGTGACCTGTCCTGTCGTGTGGTTGAGCGTGATCGCCGGCGCGAAACTGCGGACGCTCGCTCCTGGCGCGACCGACGCATCCGCGATCGTGAAGCTCAGGCTGGAGATATCTCCGGGATGCGTGTCCATGTGCGCCTTGATGAACGGGTACTCCGGATCGAGCGTGGCGTTCCGGCGCTGCACGCGGAGGTGGGCGATGCGAAGGTCCGGCGACGTCGTGCCGGCGAGCACGTGGATCTCCGCGCTGCGCTTTTCCCAGTCCCAGTAGATGGCTTCGATCGGCATCGTCCACTCTCGACTGATCGAAATCGGCCGGCGTTGTGAGGAGCGCCAGATTACTCGATGAGACACGCACACGTACGGGCGGCTTTCCCACTTTTTTGCGTCAGTCCGGCGGAGCCGTGTTGTTCGTTATGAAAAATCACTAAGCTGGCGCGATTTTTCGACGGGTCGATCGATCGGGGCGGGGAGGAACGCGTATGGTCAGCTTCATTCACTGTGCACGTGTGCTGCTCGTGACGTCGTTGGCCGTGGCGACCACCACATATCAACGAGCATCCGCCGCAGGTAAGTATCAATGCGGGGATCGCGAGCTAACCTCAGCCGAGACCGCTGACGTCATTTCGATCGCCGTCATTTCAGACGACGGCAAGATTGACCCGAACAAGCCGGACCGGTTGTCCAGCAGCACGCAAGAGCAGGAGCGCGAGCCGTTCTTCCGCGAGATGGTTCGACGCTACGCAATCATCAAGTGGGTCGGCATCGGCGTCATCACCGTCACCGGCGTGGCGCAATGGCTGTATCTGTGCAGACAAATCGCGGCTTCTGGTCCGCCATGAACATCGCATGCGGCCTCACGGTTCTCATCGGCGCCGCGTTGATGCGAACCGTCGTCAAGCTTCGATAGAACCAATCGCCGGCTTGACAGCGGGGATACTACGGCCGAGAATCCTCCGCCCGAGGAGGACGCATGAAACGGTGGTTGCCGATTGTCGGTGGTATCTCGCTGAACCTGGCGCTCGGATCGCTTTACGCCTGGAGCGTCTTCGTGCTGCCGCTCGAGAAGGAGTTCGGCTGGAACCGCGCGCAAACGTCGTGGGTCTACACCATCGCCATCGTCTGCTTCGCCGCGACGTTCATCATCGCGGGCAAGCTGCAGGACGCGAGAGGCCCGCGCATTTGCGCGTTCCTCGGCGCGCTGCTCGTCGGCGGCGGCTTCGCGCTGTCGAGCCTCACGACCTCTGTCACGTTTCTCTATATCACCTTCGGCGTGATCGTCGGCATCGGCAACGGGTTCGGGTACTCGGCGCCGACGCCCGTCGCATCGAAATGGTTCCCCGACAAACGCGGACTGGCGGTGGGTTTGATGGTTGGCGGGTATGGCGCAGGGTCCGCAATCATCGGCCCGTTGGCGACGAAGCTGATCCTCGCCTACGGATGGCGCGCAACGTTCCAGATTCTCGGCGCCACATTTTTCGTCATGGGGGTGATTGGCACAGCACTGTTGAAGAACCCGCCCGCAGGTTACAAAGCGCCTGCGGCGGCGCCGTCCGCCGCGGCGAGGGCGCGCGGGTCGCTCGACATGCGCACGCGCGACATGATGGCGACGCCGACATTCGTCGCGCTGTGGATTGCCTACTGTCTGGGTACGACCGCTGGTCAGATGATGATCAGCCAGCTCGTGCCGTTCATGCGCTCCGTCGGCCTCACGCCTGAAGCCGCAGCGTTCGCCATCACCATCGCCGCGTTCGGCAATGCCGGCGGTCGCATCCTCTCGGGCGCGCTCTCCGATTCGCTCGGCCGCCTGACGACGCTGAAAGTGATGGTGGTCGGATCGCTGCTGGTGATGTCAGCGCTTGGGATGGGCATCAGTCAGATTTTCGCGCTCTATGCGCTCGTCGCCGCCGGCTACTGGTGCTATGGCACGCAGCTATCCGTGTTCGCGTCGACCACCGCCGACTTCTACGGCACGCGCTTCCTCGGCATGAACTACGGCGCACTCTTCACCGCCTGGGGTGTGGCGGGCATCGTCGGTCCCTTCATCGCGGCGCGTGTATATCAG
>AR_comb_assmDRAFT_10026442_pt1 | contig 10670 bp, 11 predicted proteins | sample ArasoioldDNA_FD_10543 | JGI IMG/M metagenome (IMG submission 10543) | reverse complement strand
AACCCGCGACCTCCGGCGTGACAGGCCGGCGCTCTAACCAGCTGAGCTACGCCCCCGAGAGCACTGCGGTGGGCCTTGGGGATGCGGCCCGGGGGCGAAAGCTAGCGGATCGGGGGATCGCGGTCCGGGATGATGGACGGCATGGATCCGAGGATCGAGGCCGCTGACAGGCCGGCGCAGCACCGGTATGAGATCCGGGTCGACGGGGAGCTGGCGGGGATCGCGCAGTACCGGGCTCACCCGGGGCGGATCGAGTTCTTCCACACCGAGGTGGAGGAGCGGTTCGAGGGCCAGGGGCTCGGCGCCCGGCTCGTCTCCTTCGCGCTCGGGGATGCGCGCTCGCGCGGCCTCGAGGTCCTGCCCGTCTGCCCCTTCGTCCGCTCCTACATCCAGCAGCACCCCGAGTACGTCGACCTCGTGCCGGAGAAGGTGCGCGCCCGCTTCGCGCTCTCGGAGTCCGGCTAGATGCTCGCCGGCGCCGGGCCGCCCAGCTCCGGCACCTTGTGCGGGGCCTCGGCCGCCACGATCTCCTCGAGCAGCTCGCGCAGCGCGGCGATCCGCTCCTCGCCGTAGCGCTCGGCCCAGCGGGCTTCGATCTCGCCGAACAGGCCGTAGCCGACCTCGCGCGCCTGCTCGCCCTTCGCGGTCAGGCGGATCAGCTTGGCGCGGCGGTCGGCCGGGTCGGGGATGCGCTCGACGTAGCCGAGCGCGACCAGGTTGTCGACGATCTCCCCGACCGACTGCTTGGTCATGCCCGCGAAGCTCGCAAGGTCGGTCAGGCGCATGCCCTCGCCCGCCCGGATGAAGCGGAAGACGCAGCCGTGGGTGGGGCGGATCTCGGCGTAGCCGGCCTGTTCGAGCGCCCCCCGGAACTCGCCCAGCATCCCCTCCGCGGCCACGTCGAGAAGGGCCGCGAGGGTTACGCTGCTGAGCGGGGTTTCGGTGTCTTGAGGCATTTAGTAAGGCGACCTGATAAGGTGCCCTCATCAGGCAATCTGAAAAGGCAACCTGACGAATTGTACCCGATGCCTAGGAGCTTTCAATGACCCGCAAATGGTGGACCCTCGGCGTCGTCTGCGTCGCGACGTTCATGCTCTTGCTCGACATCACGGTGGTCAACACCGCGCTCCCCGCGATCCAGCGCGATCTCGGCGCGAGCTTCACCGACCTTCAGTGGGTGATCGATGCCTACGCCCTCTCCCTGGCGGCGCTCGTCCTCACCGCCGGCTCGCTCGCCGACCGGCTCGGCCGCAGGCGCGTGTTCGCGATCGGCCTCGGAATCTTCTCCGTGGCCTCGCTGCTCTGCGCGCTCGCCCCCGACCCGACCTTCCTCAACCTCGCCCGCGGGCTGCAGGGCGTCGGCGGCGCGATCATGTTCGCCGTCTCCCTCGCCCTGGTCGCGCAGGAGTTCCCCAGCGGCCCCGAACGGGGCATGGCGATGGGGATCTACGGCGCGACGATCGGGATCGCGGTCGCGATCGGCCCGCTGGTCGGCGGCGTCCTCACCGACGGCCTCGGCTGGGAGTGGGTCTTCCTGCTGAACGTCCCGATCGGGATCGCCGCGGTCGCCGTCACCTACTGGAAGGTCGCCGAGTCGCGCGACCCGAACGCGACCCGGATCGACTGGGCGGGCCTGCTCACCTTCTCGGCCGGGCTCTTCTTCCTCGTGCTGGGGCTGGTCCGCGCCAACGCCGAGGGCTGGGGAAGCACGCTGATCGTCTCCCTGTTCGCCGCCGCCGCGGTTCTGATCGCCGCCTTCGTCGCGATCGAGCGGCGCGTGAGCGAGCCGATGCTGCCGCTCGGCTTCTTCAGGCGGCGCGCCTTCACCGGCGTGCAGCTCGCCGCCTTCGCCGTCTCGGGGTCGATGTTCGCCCTCTTCCTCTACCTGACGCTCTACCTGCAGAGCTTCCTCGGCTTCTCGCCGATCGAAGCGGGGGTCCGCTACCTGCCGATCACGATCGCCTCCTTCATCGCGGCGCCGATCTCCGGCGTGCTCCTGGCAAAGGTCCAGGCGCGCTACCTGATGAGCGGCGGCCTGGCGCTGACCGGGCTCGGCCTGCTGGCGATGGGCGGGCTCAACCTCGACTCCGAATGGACCGCGCTGCTGCTCGGCTTCATCCTCAGCGGCGTCGGGGTCGGGCTGCTGAACCCGGTGGTCGCCGACGTCGCGCTCAGCGTCGTCCCCAAGGAGCAGAGCGGGATGGCGGCCGGGATCAACGACACGTTCCGCCAGGTCGGGGTCGCCGTCGGGATCGCCGCCTGGGGAGCGATCTTCCTCGGCGCCGGCGCGACGAAGGTGCAGGAGGTAGCCCCGTCGGTCGGCGGCGACGAAGCCCGACAGCTGGTCGAAGCGACGTCCTCGGGCAACCTCTCCCAGGCGCTGACCGCCGTCCCCCAGGGGGCCCGCGAAGCGACCCGCAACGCGGCCGAACAGGGCTTCCTGCACGGCCTCAACGAGATCATCCTGCTCGGCGCGCTGCTCTCCTTCGCCGGCTCCGTGGTCGCCCTCTGGCTCGTGCGCGAGCGCGACATCGAGCGCGAGACGCTGGTCGACACCTCCTTCGAGGCGGAGACCGAGGCCGCCCGCGCCTGACCGCGCGGCATGAACGCAGTTATGTCCGGATACCGGACATAACTGCGTTCGTGGTCGGGTCGCAATAGCCTGGGCGCCATGCGACTGGTCAGCTTCGACGCCGGGGACGGGCCGCGGGCCGGCGTGCTCGAGGACGATCGGGTGCTCGACGCCTGGGCGGCGCTCGGCGAGCCCCACCGCGGCAGCCTGCGCGAGCTGATCGCCGGCGACCGCGTCGGGGACCTGCGCGCGACCCTCGGCAACGCCGGCACGCCCGCGCACCCGCGCTCGGCCGTCACCCTGCTGCCGCCGATCCCCGACCCGGACAAGATCGTCTGCATCGGGCTCAACTACGGCCGGCACGCGGCCGAGGCCGGGATGGAGCCGCCGAAGGCGCCGACCATCTTCGCCAAGTACCGCAACGCCCTCGCCGCTCCCGGCGCGACGGTCAGGCTCCCCGCCCTGAGCAGGAAGGTCGACTACGAGGCCGAGGTGGCCTTCGTCGTCGGCCGCCGCGCCAAGGACGTCGGGGAGGCCGACGCGCTCGACCACGTCGCCGGCTACACCCTGCTCAACGACCTCTCCGCCCGGGACCTGCAGTTCTCCACCCCGCAGTGGATGTCGGGGAAGGTCTTCGACGGCGCCGCCCCCTGCGGCCCGGCGCTCGTCACCCCCGAGGAGGCCGGACCGCCCGACGCGATCGAGCTCGCCCTCCACCTGAACGGCGAGCAGCTGCAGGGCAGCTCGACCGCGGACCTGATCTTCAGCGTCCCCCAGCTGCTCTCCCACCTCTCCCAGCTGATGACGCTGGAGCCGGGCGACATCGTCTCGACCGGGACCCCGGAGGGAGTGGGGAGCGTGCGCGAGCCGCGCGTCTGGCTGGCGCCGGGCGACGAGGTCGTGGTCAGCTCGCCGACGCTGGGGCGGCTGAAGACGCAGATCGCCGCGTAGCCCTGCGGCAACCTGCAGTTCGCTTGATCACTCAACGTTCGTCTAGGCATCGGCCCAGACATGCGCCGAGACATGCGCCGGGCCGGTGTCGGCCGACCAATATCGCTGCCCCGGCGTCGAGGAGGCGTCAACCCCCCCTCTCTCGAGGAAGGACGTGCCGATGAACTGCATCACCCGCCGGACCTGCGGCCTCATCGCCGCCGTCTGCCTGCTCGGAGCCGCCGTGCCGGCGGCAACCGCGCCGGCCGCACTCCTCACGCCGCACGCCGCGGCCCCGCAGGTGATCGCGCCAGAGGCGGCGCCCGGCCAGTCGACGCTCGACCCCGCTGCACCGGCGGTCGAAGAACCGGCGGGTGGAGAAGCCGCGCCGGCGAGCGCCCCGTTCGCCCTCCCGGATGCGCAGCTCCAGCCACGGACGGAGGCGCGGAGCCGCAATCGTCTGCCGGCGGCCCCTCCCGTGATGCCCGAAGGCGGGGAACGGCACTCGCCGGTCGAGTTCGGGGAACGGTTCCTCGGGCGGCTCCAGTGCCCCTTCTTCTTCCCGCTCGTCCAAGCGGCAGCCGAGGAGGCCGCTCTTCTCGCCAGACAGGCCGCGGAGGCGATCTCGGCACTCGACGGCAGCGATCCGCAGCCGGCCACCCAGGTCTACATCGCGACGCTCGAGTCGTTCATGGCCCGACAGGGCTTCGTCCGCACCTGCTTCACGACCCGGATTCCCTGAGCGCTCGCCGTGGGAGACGCGGGTCACTCGGACATACGCCGAACCCTGGCGCCGAAGGCGCCCGTCGCGGCCAAAATCCCCGCTCCCCAATCCCGCTGAGGAAGGAACGAACGTGATGAACAGAGCCACCCCCCGGGCGATTGCCCTCGTCGGCGCCGTCTGCCTGCTCGGAGTCGTGGTCCTGGCGGCGACCGCGCAGGCCGCACTGGTGACGCCACACGCCGCGTCCTCCCAGCTGGTCACCCCGCAGGCCAGCGCGCCCGCGCCCGCCGCCCCGGACCCCGGCGCGCCCGCAGTCGAAGGCCAGGCGGAAGAAGAGCCCACGACGGTCAACGCGCCGGCATCCACGACGACGCAGCCCGCGCCGGGGACTCGGGCGCAATCGACCTCCCTCCCGGTCGGCGACAAGCCCAAGTCGGGCCCCAGCTCCGGCCCAGACCCGATCGAAAGGGGAGTCAAAGTGGTGGAACGGGCGGTGATGTGGCTGATCTGCCTTCCCGACCAGGCGCACTACAACCGCGCCTTCCAGAGCCAGGCCTACCAGCTGGGCCTCACCTTCCGCGCTGAGCTCGGGATCCTCACGGGCTTCGAGTCGACCAACCAGGAGCTCGCCACGGCCAGGGCCGACTTCCAAAATGCGATAGAGCAGCTGCAGACCGCGCAGGCGATGGTCCAGCGCAACTGCTTCAACACCCGGACCCCCTAGAAGTCCGAAAACGTGGCTCCCGCGCTGCGCCGTGCCTCAGGGCGCGGCGCCGGGGTCGATCTCGTAGCCCCTTGCCGGCAGGCTGGCTGAGAGCGGCGCGCTCGGCGTCGCCGCCCGGCCGGCGCTCGAGGACGACGCCCGGCCGCGCGAGCCCGCCGCCCAGTTCACTTCGGCCGGGGCGAGCTGGAGCAGGACGCGCCAGGTCGCGGTGCCGATCTGGCCGTCGACGAAGAGCCCGTGGGCTTCCTGGAAGCTGCGCACGGCGCCGCGGGTCTGCCGGCCGAAGATCCCGGTGACGGGGATTTCCTCGCCCGCGGTGACGAGGTGCTCCTGCGCCCAGACGACCATGTCGCCGCGGCTGCCGAGCTTCAGCACCGGCTGGGTGAAGCTCGGACGCAGGCCGGTCAGCGGCCGCCGGCCGCGCGCGCTGGAGAGCGCCCCCCACTCCTTCGGGCTCGTCTCCTGCCAGTCCCACCAGCTCGGCTGCAGGTTGCCGTAGGTCGCGCAGAAGCGGCGGAAGAGCTGCAGCTGCGCGTTGCCGGGCGCTTCGTAGGTCTGGCCGAGCGGGTAGATCGGCGCGCCCCAGATGCGGTTGTAGAGGTAGGTGTGTTCGAACACGACCCGGACCGAGGTCCCGATCGTCTTCCAGTACATCTGCGGCTGGCTGAAGCGGGCGCCGCCGGGGCCGAAGAAGACCGAGTAGGGGAAGGCCGGGTGGTAGTCGACGTAGGGGAAGCCGGCGAGGGAGAGCGGGAAGCCTTCGCCGACCGAGGTGCGCAGGCGGCGCAGGTAGACCTGGGCCGAGGCGTACTTGCCTTCGTAGTCGCCCTCGGCGTCGATCACGAGGCAGTCGGCGCCGCGCGCGACCGAGGTCGCACCGACCTGGGCCTCGGCGGCGGGATGGTCGCCGTAGACGAACTGCCAGGCGCAGACCTTCAGCCCGCCTCTGTGCAGAGCGTCGACCAGGGAGCTGTTGAACTGGCTCCAGGTGCCGGTGCCGTCGCCGGACTTGACGTACACGGTGCCGATCCGGTTGCGCCGGGCGCGGGCGACGATCGCCGCGACGCTGCCGTGCTCGGAGTGGGAGACGTACCAGATCCACATCCCGTGGCGGTCGAAGGGCGTCGTGCCTGCGCCGCTCGAACCCGGCGGGGGGCCCTGGCCGGCGCCGCCGGTTTCAGCGCTCGCGGCAGGCGCAGCCGCGGCCGCCCCCAGCACGGCCAGCACCGCTCCCAGCGCCGCGCCCCGGCGCCACCTCTGGTTGAGTCGAAGCCTCACTGGTCCTCCCAACACGGTAGGGACGGAGGCGCTGCGGCGGCGCCCCCGCGGGCCGGGATGCAACCGATCTCCCGTCCGCTCCGTACTGGAGTTCCGATGAAGATCGCCGTCGTCGGAACCGGAATCGCGGGCATGGTCGCCGCCCACCGCCTGCACCGCGAGCACGAGATCGTCGTCTACGAGGCGGGCGCCCGGATCGGCGGCCACACCAACACGATCCCGGTCGCAGACGAGGACGGCACGCACTGGATCGACACCGGGTTCATCGTCTTCAACGACCGCAACTACCCAAACTTCGAGGCGCTGCTGGCGGAGCTCGGCGTCCCGACCCAGCCCTCGCACATGAGCTTCTCCGTCTCCGACGGCCGCGGCGGCTTCGAGTACGCCGGCACGCCGCGCGGCCTCTTCGCCCGCCGCTCCCACCTGCTCAGCCCGGCCTTCCTCGGGATGCTGCGCGAGTGGCGCCGCTTCAACCGCGAGGCGCGGGCGCTGGTCGGGATGAACGGCACCGCGCCCTCGCTCGGGCACTGGCTGGCGGAACGGGGCTTCTCCCGCAATTTCGTCGAGCGCCTGATCGTCCCCCAGGCAGCCTCCGTGTGGTCCGCGGACCCGGCGCAGATGTGGAGCTTCCCCGCCAGCTTCATGGCCGAGTTCTTCGAGAACCACGGGATGTACAGCCTGCGCAACCGGCCGGCCTGGCGCACCGTCGAGGGCGGCTCGGTCCGCTACGCCGAGGCGATCGCGGCGCCCTGGCGCGAGCGGGTGCGGCTGCGCGCGCCCGTGCGCCGAATCGAGCGCCTCCCCGGCGCCGTGCGGATCGCGGCCGACGGCTGCGAGAGCGAGGAGTTCGACCAGGTCGTGATCGCCGCCCACTCCGACCAGGCGCTGGCGATGCTGGCCGACCCGAGCCCAGCCGAGCGCGAGGTGCTCGGCGCGATCCCCTACCAGGCAAACGAAGCCGTCCTGCACACCGACGCCTCCGTGATGCCGCGCCGGCGCGCTGTCTGGTCGAGCTGGAACTTCCACCTCACCCCGCAGCCGGTGCGGGCGAGTACCGTCACCTACTGGATGAACAACCTGCAGCGGCTGCGGACCGAGCGCGACTACTTCGTCACCCTCAACCGCCCCGAGGCGGTCGACCCGGCGCGGACGATCCGCAGGATCGCCTACGACCACCCCGTCTACACGGCCGCCGGCGTCGCCGCGCAGGCGCGCCACGCCGAGATCAGCGGCGTGCGCCGCACCCACTACTGCGGCGCCTACTGGGGCTGGGGCTTCCACGAGGACGGGGTGGTGAGCGCGCTGCGCGCGCTGGAGCGGATCCCCGGCGCCGCCGCGGCTCCGCGCCCGGTGCCGGCGCCGCCCGCCGCCGAGCGAGAGGCCCTCGCCGCATGAGCGCCTCGGCGGTGTATGAGGGCTGGGTGCGCCACCGCCGCTTCGAGCCGGTCGAGCACGGCTTCCGCTACCGCTTCTTCCTCGCCTACCTCGACCTCGACGAGCTGCCCGAGGTCCTCGACCCCTTCCCCCTCTACTCGGCGCGCCGCCCTGCCCCAGCGCGCTTTCGCCGCGCCGACCACCTCGGCGACCCGGCCCGCCCGCTGGCGGAGTGCGCGCGCGATGAGGTCGAGCGCGAGACCGGCGCGCGGCCCGCCGGCCCGGTCCGGCTGCTGACCGGGCTGCGCCACCTCGGCCACTGCTTCAATCCGGTCTCCTTCTACTACTGCTTCGAGCCCTCCGGCACGCGCGTGGAGGCGATCGTCGCCGAGGTCGAGAACATCCCCTGGGGAGAGCGTCATGCTTACGTCCTCGCCCGCGGCGAGAAGGTCGGACCGGTGCTCGGCGACGAACTCGACAAGACCCTCCACGTCTCCCCGCTGATGGGGATGGACCAGGCCTACGCCTTCCGCGCGACCGAGCCCGGCGAGCGGCTCCAGGTCCACATCGAGTCGCGCCCCCGCACCGGCGGCGGGCGCTCCTTCGACGCGACCCTCTCGCTGCGCCGGCGCGAGCTCAGCCAGCGGCTGATGGCGGGCCTGCTGGCCCGCCACCCGGCGGCCTCGCTGCAGGTCGTGGCCAGGATCTACGCCCAGGCGCTGCGCCTCAGGCTGAAGGGCGCGCGCTGCTTCCCCCACCCGGAGGGGAGCCGGCCGAAAGGCTTCCTCTCGCCATGAGGGACGCGGTCGCCCGCACGGCGGTCACGGCCCTGCTCGGCCGCGGCGTGCGCAGCGGCCGGATCGAGGTGCTGGAGGCCGGGCGGCGGCGCGGCTTCGGCCCGCCCGAGGCGGAGCTGCGGGCGACGGTCACGATCAACGACCCGGCCGCCTGGCGCGGGCCGCTGCGCGGCAGCCTCGGCCTCGGCGAGACCTACGTCGACGGCCTCTGGGAGACCGACGACCTCGTCTCGCTGATCCGGATCGGGGCGCGCGAGCTGGGCGACGGCGCCGGGATGCGGGGGGCCGCGCTGCGCGCCCGCGGCCTCCTGCACCGGGCCCGACGCCTGGTCCCCGAGAACACCCGCGGCGGCGCCCGGGAGAACATCTCCGCCCACTACGACCTCGGCAACGAGCTCTTCGCCGCCTTCCTCGACGAGCGGATGATGTACTCCTGCGCCTACTTCCCGCGGCCGGACTGCAGCCTCGAGGAGGCCCAGACGGCGAAGCTCGAACGGATCTGCGAGCGGCTGCGGCTCGGCCCCGAGAACCACCTGCTGGAGATCGGCACCGGGTGGGGCGGGCTCGCCGTCCACGCCGCCCGCGAGCACGGCTGCCGGGTGACCACGACGACGATCTCCCGTGAGCAGCAGGCGCTCGCCGCAAAGCGGGTCGCCGACGCCGGGCTCGAGGACCGCGTCACGGTGCTGCTCCGCGACTATCGCGATCTCGAGGGCGAATACGACCGGCTCGTCTCGGTCGAGATGATCGAGGCGGTCGGGTGGCAGTACTTCGACCGCTTCTTCCGCCGCTGCGACGAGCTGCTCAGCGGCGACGGGCTGATGCTGCTGCAGGCGATCACGATCGAGGACCGGATCTACGAGCTGGAGAAGGCATCCAGGAGCTTTGCCAACACCCACGTCTTCCCCGGCGGCTGCCTGCCCTCGAAAGCGACGATCGCCGACTGCCTCGCCCGCGTGACCAGCATGCGCCAGGTCTGGGCCGACGACATCACCGCCCACTACCCGCCGACCCTCGCGGCCTGGCGCGAGCGCTTCTTCGCGGCCTGGGACCGCCTGCGCCCCCGCGGCTACGACGAGCGCTTCCGCCGCCTCTGGGACTTCTACCTGTCGAGCTCCGAGGCCGGCTTCAGGGAGCGTAGGATCGGCGACGTGCAGGCGCTGTTCGCCAAGCCGGGGTGGCGTTGAGCGGCGGGGGCCGTGAGCCGCTCGTCCTGATCCACGGGCTCGGCGCCTCCTCCAGCGTCTGGGACCCCGTGGTCGGCCTGCTCGCGCCCGAGCGCGAGACGATCGTGCTCGACCTGCCGGGGTTCGGCGCCGCCGCGCCGCTTCCGCCCGAGATCGAGCCCACCGCCCTCAACCTGGCCACCGCCCTCTACGGGGAGCTGCGCGCGCGCGGGATCGAGCGCCCCCACGTCGCCGGCAACTCCCTCGGCGCCTGGGTCGGGCTCGAAATGGGCCGCGAAGGCTGGGCCGCCTCGGTCACCGCGATCTCTCCCGCCGGGCTCTGGCGGGCGCCGCTCGGCCCGCGCGAGCGCGACGTCCACCGGCTCTCCCAGCGGGTGCGCCCGCTGGTCGCGCTCGGGCTGCGCGTGCCGGCGCTGCGCCGCCGCGCGCTCTCGACCTTCACCGCGCACCCGGGGCGGATCCCGGCCGACGCCGGGCGCGAGCTGGTGCTCGGCTGGATCGACGCCAGCGGCTACGACGGCGCCAACCTGGCGATGCGCACCCACCTCTTCGACCCGGACGGGTACCCGGAGGACGTCCCGGTAACGATCGCCTGGGGGGAGCGCGACCGCCTGGTCGGCCCGCCGAAGGCGCACCGCCGCCCGACCCACGCTCGCTTCCTCGTCCTCCCCGGCGTCGGGCACACCCCGACCTGGGACGATCCCGAGCTGGTCGCCCGCACCCTGCTCGAGGGCAGCGCCGTCCCGGCGCCCGCCGCCTGAGTGCTGAGCGGCGCCCGAGTTCTGGGAGAGTTGGTCTGCACGAGACCTCACCCGAAGGGAGCAGCGCCTTGATCGTCGAGAGAACCGAGAATCCCCAGTGGCTGTCCAACGCCTATCTCGTCGCCGAGGAGGAGGGCACCGCCGGCGTTCTGATCGACGGCAACGAAGACCTCGATCCGCTGATCGAGAAGGCCGAGCGCGACGGGATCGAGATCACCCACGTCCTCATCACCCACCCCCACGCCGACCACGTCGCCGGGATCGCCGCCGCGCGCGAGCGGCTCGGCAACCCGCCGCTCGTCGCGCACCCGGCGTGCTCGGCG
>AR_comb_assmDRAFT_10180263_pt1 | contig 10672 bp, 11 predicted proteins | sample ArasoioldDNA_FD_10543 | JGI IMG/M metagenome (IMG submission 10543) | reverse complement strand
CTAACAGATCCGATGTTAGGTCCACTTCAAAATAACGGCGGATTAACGCTGACTCAGTTACCACAATTAGGAAGTGTTGCAATTGAAGGCGGCGATCCAACTGCAGGAGTTTGCGAAGATCTTGATCAACGTGGATTAACGCGGCCTCAAGGTACTTTCTGCGATATCGGCGCAGTAGAAGTTTTTCCAAATTGCCCAGCAATCACGCTGAGTCCTGATGTATTACCAACAATTCTTCCCGGACAATATTTTACTCAAACGATTACTGCATCAGGCGGCGTTGCGCCTTACACATTCGCAGTTACTGGTGGTTCATTGCCAGCAGGATTAGCACTCGATCCTTTGACTGGAATTATTTCAGGCGTTCCATTGGAAGGCGGATCTTATAACTTCACAATCACTGCATTCGATTCGAATTTCTGCCCTGGCAGTATCACTTATTCATTCAGCTGCCCCTTAATTACGATGACGCCATTAGTTTTGCCTGACGCAACTCAAGGCAATTCGTACAGTCAAACAATTTCCGCGACAGGCGGCATCGCTCCATATATATATTCAATTACAGCCGGATTCCTTCCACCTGGAATGACATTGAATCCAAACACCGGCGAAATTTCTGGATCTCCCGATGTGGCCGGAGCTTTCTTCTTCGTAGTGACTGCAACCGATTCGTTATTGTGCACCGGCGTTCAACCTTACACATTGGTTGTGGACTGTGTAATAACGTTAAGTCCATCCACATTACCTGATGGCATCGAAGGTGTTTTTTACAGCCAACAACTTGCAGCAACAGGAGGAAATGGAGGTCCGTATAGTTTCTCAGTTGCAAGCGGAACTCTTCCGCCCGGAATCACATTGAGTGGATCTGGTTTACTTTCTGGAACTCCAACTGCTCTTGGTGATTACACCTTTATTGTAGAAGCGACCGATGGTTTTAACTGCGTCGGCACGATTTTCTATACGCTTACAATCAATCCATGTATTGTAATCTCTCCAGATACTTTAGATGTCGCAGTTGTCGGTTCTGCTTTCGTTGAAACTCTCACTGCAACTGGTGGAAATCCGCCAATTACATTTTCAGTAACAGCTGGAAGCTTGCCTAATGGCATTACACTTTCAACAGACGGCGTTTTATCTGGAACTCCAGATACTGCGGGCGTGTATTCCTTTGAAGTCACAGCATCCGATAGCGGAGTTTGTGTTGTTACCAAGGCTTACATCCTGATTGTTTCCCCGGGTGGATGTCCGGTAATCACAATATCTCCTGCGGTTCTTCCTAACGGTACTGAAAATGTTCCATACAATGCGGATCTTGATGCTTCAGGCGGATCTCCTTCATATACATTTTTGATTGCTGGAGGATCATTACCACCGGGACTTGCATTAGATCCATCAAGCGGTGCGATTAGTGGAACTCCAACCACACCTGGAATTTTCACTTTCACGATTGCTGCTGTTGATTCGAATTTCTGTGCAGCAGTTCAAACCTACACAGTATTGATTAGCCCATCAGGTTGTCCAACAATTACGTTGACTCCACCCACACTTCCGGATGGTGCAGTAGGCACTGCATATGCACAGATAATTGGTGCAAGTGGCGGAGCACCTCCGTATACATTCTCAGTAGTCGCCGGCGCTTTACCTGATGGACTCACATTAACTCCATCGACTGGCGAAATTACTGGAGTTCCAACAACGCAAGGCACATCCAACTTCACGATTGCTGCCGTTGATGCAGGACTTTGTTTCGGTAGTCAATCTTACACAGTGACAATCACTGGTGGATCTACGTGCGCGCTGTTTAACGATGATTTTTCAGATAACGTCGTAGATTGGTTCGTTGAAAAGCCGTCATGGACTGAAACCGGCGGCAATTTAATCGGCACACCAAGTGGAAACAAAGCAGCCATCAATGCAAGTACCGTGTTTGCGGGTTGTACTGGTACCTGCAGCTTCCGTTCAACGATGACAACCGCAGGTGGTCCATTCAACAAAGTATGGATGCTTGCGTGGTACACCGATAAGCGAAACACGATCGAAGTTCTGATGAAAGAAGAGAACGATAAGTTCGTTCTAAGACAGAAAGTCAATGGACTTGTAGTTGCAAAAACTAAAGGATTGATGCAGATCGATCCAAATGTAGTCTACGATGTCCAGGTTACGTTTGATGGAACACAATTCAATTTGATCGTGAATGGTACTTCAATTGCCTCGTTGAACGCTGCTCAAACACCCTCTGGTACTGCAGCATTTCAAGTGAAGAATACTACCGGCACATTCGGCAATATGTGCGTGAACTAAAAGTGTTTTTGGTGGGGGACAGCCTTATGCTGTCCCCTTTTATTTTCCTCATTCTTGTTCCCCGCCTGTTTTCGCACGTTAATATTAATTCATTAGCTTCGCGAAATGAAAAACTGCACAAGGTGGCTGCAGATCTGGTTCCAAAATTACCGATGCTGATGAAATCTGGAAATGATCCTGGCGCATTCATTTCCAATGTGAGCGATGAATTGCATCAACTTTCAAACGAGATATTTTAAAAATTTGCCCGTAAGCTTCCCGATGAGTCCATTCCACAAACAAAAAATTTCCGTTCACATCCCATTTCCTGCGTCATTGATAAGGACTCGACAAAGGAGAAAAGAACGATGCTCATGATAAACAGAAAAGTATTCGATACATCGAATTTTATTGATAGCACACCTTCAATTACAGCTGGTGAAGAGAATGCAATTACCCGGGAAAAGCAAACAGATTCGTTGCAACCTGAAACGCACCTAAGAGCGGCCGGTTTTGAAGCGAAATCACGAAATGCTGAGATGCTATTAAAAAGTAGTTATGTGGAAGCTTCTCTGCGTAATCAGGCTGAAACATCTGCCGCCCCAAAAGCATCAAGCTCTCCTTTGAATGGTTTACGCATAGGTTGGTTGCAGGATGGCAGTGAAGTGAAGGTTACGCGAGCGTTGAGTCCCGTTGTTGGTCATGATACTCGCATGGAAGCGATCGCTTTTGCGCGTCTAAGCGGCGCCGATCCAACCGCTGTAGTTCGGGACAGTAACGGAAAATGGCATGCTGTTGAGCTGAATCGGAATTTTTATGGTGGGACGAAAGTAGCATCGGACAACAACCTTCGAAATGTCGAGGGCCTTACACATTTCGATCAAAAGAAGATTGAAGCAATCCAGCAAGAAATCGTAAAGGCTCAGGAGAAAGGTGATTACGAGGAAGTTTCACGTCTTCAAAAATCTCAGGCAGCTCTGGTCTTTGGAGTTGATGAATCAGAAATCAATTTCATCAGAAACTCCAATGAACGTCTTGCTGGCAAAATTAACATTAACACCGGGAAACCAGGTGGCGGCCTTCATGGTGCCGAGAAGGCTCCGAATTCGAATTTTGATCCGTCAAAGAGGAATGCAATCGAAATCGGAATCAATGAGCTAGCAAATCCGAAAAATGCTTCTGGAATTATTTTTCATGAAAACTCGCACGCGAAGGATTATGCGCTGACGCAATACTGGGTAGGAAAATACGAAAAAGAAACTGGCAAAAAGTTTGTGCCGGGTGACAAAGGGGACATTGGCTTTACTACATGGATTAATAGCCAGGCTCCGAAACATCTTTCTCGCGCTGATGCGGAGCTGGTTTCGGATGTTTCTGCAAATGCCAATGGTTCGAGCGAAGCAAAAGCATACGTTGGGACATTTATGAATGCGCTAAAGGCTGGCAATCCTGAAGCTGCCGCAACACAACTGAAACTCTACGCGGCAGGGATGTTATCGCATCCCCAAAAGATCAATCGTCCTACCGGCGCACATGTGGAATTGGAATTAAAGCGACAGCTGGAAATCGAATACCGAAAAATGCCGAAAGATATGCAGGCGCAATTTGATAAGATATTTCAGGATCTGGCAAAAAATCATCCTGATGCTTGGATCTCGAAATTCAATCACGCAACGGCAATGAACTACAAACCTTAAGAATCACTCAAACGGTCGCTTCATCGGCGGCAATCCCATTGCTTTTCGCCACAATGAAACCTGACCGATATGAAATGCAGTATGTCCAACCAACACCTGAGTTAATGCGTGACGGATTGTTGGGAATAGGTCACGATATGCTTCAGCAGGAAATAGTTCATCAAGCTGAGTGTCATTCATATTTTCGACCGCTTGAGTAATTTTAGATTGCGCCTCGCGCAACTTTGATAAAAGTTCCTCTTTAGAATCATACGGAGCCGCATCGGATATAGGAGTACTGCCGGTTCGATAGTGTTGAACCCACTCTGTTGGCAACCATTTCGAGACTCCAATTGTTCGCGCTAACAAGTGAGTGGCAGCCGTGATATGCCCTATGGTCCATGCTGGATGATTCACCATCCCATTTGGCTGGGCTGTCATGTCTTTATCACTAACATCTGCAACTTGTTCGCGCAAAAAATCAAGTCCGTAAGCAAAGCTGTGCAGCACCGGTTTCATCGTCATTCCAAATCTCCTGTTTGAGGATTTTATTTTATCTGAGGAGCGTCACAAATGCGCATGCTAGACCGGAAGATGGATGAAGTGACTTGATGAGAATACCCCAAAGAGCTATCTATTACTCTTCCAAGGAGGTTCATTATGTCTCTAACGTTCAAAGGCAAAACAGCGATTATCACTGGCAGTTCGCGTGGCATTGGAAAAGCTATCGCAGAACGTTTGGCAGCGGATGGAGCTGCGGTTGTATTTAATTACACGCGCAATTCAAAATCTGCTCAAGATGCGGTAAATGCAATCGTAGCAAAAGATGGCAGAGCTATTGCCATTCAGGCCGATGTCTCAAAATGTTCTGAAGTTCTGCATCTATTCGATGAAGCGGAGAAAGCATTCGGCAAAATCGATATTGTTGTTGCGAACGCGGGCGTTTATCTCAATAAGCCTCTGGCCGAATCTACTGAAGAAGATTACGATAACGTCTTTAATATCAACACCAGAGGTGTTTTCTTCACACTTCAAGAAGCAGCAAAACGCTTGCGTGATGGTGGACGCATTCTCGCGATATCAACGGGCGGAACTCAAACGTACTTTCCGAATCACTCGTTGTATTTAGGAAGCAAGGGCGCGATCGAACAATTTGTTCGCTCGCTTTCACACGAAGTCGGACCGCGAAACATTACTGTGAATGTTTTGTCTCCAGGGTTTACTGAAACAGATATGTTTCCCTCAGCGTTTCAAGAATTTGCAAGCAACATGTCACCGTTTAAGCGCGTGGGTAATACAGCAGAAGTTGCCGATGTTGCTGCATTTTTGGTAAGCGAACAGGCGCGATGGGTAACAGGTCAAAATGTTCAAGCCGGTGGCGGCGTAGTTTAAGTTTCCGATTGTATTTGCATTCGCAGAGTGGCCTAATAAATGATCATGAAATCCACTCTGCATGTTGATCGAAGTTGGGCTCTTTTATTTGCGCGTGGTGTACTCGGGCTAATCTTCTTTATGGCCGGTGTCTACAAAGTTTTTGAGATGGGCCCATTAGAACATGCAAGAAAATATTTTCTACCTTACTCCGATACATTTTTGCCCATCTGGTCGCTCTGGCTCACAGGAACAATTGTTCCATTTGTTGAATTAATAGGTGGCGGATTAGTAATTATCGGGTGGCGCGTTCGCGAAGCTTTAATTGGACTTGGCTTTGTTCTGGTTCTTGTCACCTTTGGACATTTATTAAAGGAGCCGCTATACCCATTTCATGAACACGTGATCCCACGCCTCGCTCTGGTGCTATTTATACTGATGATTCCGCGCGAAGAGGATCGTTTTTCTGTAGAGATGTTGTTAAAACGTCGGGGGAATTCTGCATGACAACTACTGCATTAGAAAAGGGCCGCACACATTCCCTGCTATCAAAACCAGTTTTGATTTTTTTTGGATTGATTGCGTATCTGATCGCAGTAAAACTGCTGATTACATTTTTTCCAGCCGCGTTTCGATCGACCGCTCAGGCCGCGGCGTTCGAATGGAAATTCCTGGCGCTCTGGACAATTCTCGGTTGGATCGGTGTAGTCCTGTCGCAAAAAACCGGATTTCCAGAGCCATGGAATGGCAGCATCTCAAACATTCACCGCATTATCTTGCCGTTCGCAATCGGTATTGCTCTAGGAATTTTAGCTATCGGCACAGATTGGATCACCGGCTGGACACATTTTGTGGCGAACAAAATGCACATAAAAACAATTCACATTGATTTCCCGGCGTCTGTTGCGATTTATCCTGGCGGCGCAATCATCGTAAATATTATTTACCGCATCTTTCCGATTCCATTTCTGCTATGGATTATTTCCAATCTCATTTTGAAAGGACGCTCACAAAACAAAATATTTTGGGTCCTGGCGGCGTTGCTATCTTTGGTGGAACCGTTAGGAGATATCGGATTGAAAGAATTAGGCTACGGAACAATGTCAGCGGTTTTTATTCAGGATTACGCCTTGAACATCATTGAAGCCTGGCTGTTTCGAACTCTTGGTTTTCTTGCCCCGATTTTCATGCGCATCTTTTTCTATATGATATGGCACGTTCTCTGGGGCGTTATAACGTCCAGCTGAAGCTCGGTTCATTTACTCTGGTTTCTGGTTTGTGCGCCTTCGCTTTTACTTTATTCGCAATTTTTAGCGGAACCCATGCAATCCATTCCAGAATATGAAACGTCAGCAATGAAAATAAAATTGGTAGAATTGGAGGCAGCACAACAAGCATTCCAACCGCAGTGAACAATAAGACGCGTGGAAGTTCCTTCAACCACTCAGCACGCCCATCAGGTTTAAATAGCGCCGCCCAGCGTACTGCCGCCCACATGATCCATCGCCGCAAAAACGGAACATTGAGTTCTCTCATTGCCTGGCGAAATAAACCGTCAGCATCAAGCCGGCTCATTCCTTTTGGAACTTTTTCTTCCCACAAATAATCATGCAAGATTGCAGCTTTTGTATATCGTCCGTATCGCGGCAAAAACCAGATAAAAATTCTTGGCACCGATGCAAAATCAGTTGTTTGTCCCTCAGGAACTTGAAACAACTCTCTTGCACCTTGATAATCCATTTGTTTTAGCAGCTTCCATTTTTGTTCGCTGATCTCTTCAACATCTACTACGGTACCCTCCAGGAATCCTGACATTATTCACCTCCGTTAGAATTATGGTATGAAATTATCTGCATAAATGTCGATCTCAGGATTTCTCGTTCGACTACTGAATGAATCTTAAGGAGGTTCAAAATGCGATTTTTAACAATTTACAAACCAGCTAAAGCTGAAGGTCAGCCCCCAAGCCAGGAAGAAATGGCAACAATGGGTCAATTTATTGAAGAAGTCAGCAAAGCAGGAATACTTCTCGCTACTGAAGGATGTTTGCCCAGTTCAAGAGGTGCACGTGTAAGACAAACTGAAGGAAAGCACACAGTTACTGATGGACCATTCACCGAAACAAAGGAAATCATCGGTGGTTTTGCCTTGTTCCAGGTGAAGTCAAAAGATGAGGTTATTGAATGGACGAAGCGCTTTCTTAAAGTGGCCGGTGATGGCGAAGTTGAAATTCGAGAATTGTATGAAACCCCAGCAAAATAATTAACGTGGTCGACGCGAGTTTCAAAACTCGCGTCACATTCCCCGCTGTCTGTGATGAATTTTACCACACCAGGAATAACATATTTCATGTAGAATCTTGTTGATATAATCAAGCGACCATTAAGGACTATTCAACATATTAACTTCATTGAACAGGACAGATGTGGAAAATGAAAAAAATAGTTTGTTACTTGCTGATCGTTTTAATCTTACCCATTCCGGAGCTTCTTGCTCAATCTGAAGAATCAACCCAAACTCAGGAAACTCAAACACAAGAGACAACACCAAAAGAGCCAACTGAAACTGCTAATCCGAAAACGGTAGTTTCTCCGGAAGAAAATCCGTTCGAAGAATTTATCAGCCCTCCATACACTTGCATGTTTTGCAGAGTCTACGCGGGCACTCTACTTCAAGACGCAAAACATGTGGTGATCTTCCCAACTTACTTTGATTCCAAAAAATGGCTATTGTTTGGCGGCGCAGTGGGAAGCCTTTTTGTGATAAGTGCATTTGATGATGATATTCAAGATGCAATCCAGCGAAATCGCAGCAGAGTGACTGATAAGGCAGCTAGCATCATTAATCCTTTTGGTTTTCAAGCCGCATATGCTGTGATCGCAGGAATCTATCTTCAAGGAGTTTTTGCCCACAATGCGAAATCGAAAGTTGTCGCTTTAGATGCAATTGCTGCCAGCGTAGTGTCATGGGGTGTAGGTGCTACACTTTTGAAAATTATTACTGGCCGGGCGAGGCCTGAAAAGAATGAAGGCCAGTATCATTTCGATCCATTTTCCACAAACGGAGAAGACAATTCTTTTCCATCAGGACATGCTACACAAGCATTCGCTCTTGCTGCGGTTCTGTCATCTCACTACCACAGTAAATGGGTGTGGATTCCTGCTTACACTTTTGCAGGATTGGTGGGATTAGCCCGAATGGACAAAAACAGACATTGGGCTTCTGACGTTGTCGGTGGCGCACTGCTTGGAACCGTTGTAGGAAAAGAATTCGTTGTCTACAATCGCCGAAAGCGACGTGAACTCGCAACGCACGAACACAAAGCTCAAATGACTTTGGTTCCGATGTCGGATGAAAACGGCAGAAGCATGAATCTGTTCATTCGATTTTAATCAGAACCTAAACGAAATATTCACAATCCAGGTCTAATGCCTGGGGTGTTTTCAAATGAAAAAGTTAGTTCTTGCAATTCTGCTTGTGATTCAATCAATTGTCTTTTCAGATTCGACAAGGCGCGTTGAAAATAATGTTCTGATTTCTGATTCTTTGCCGCAGATAAAAATCAAAGTTGATCCTGCAATTCCGTATGTAGGCTCCTTCCCTTTCAAGATTAAGGACATAGCTGCAGGCGAACGTTATGTATTTGCGGAATCGGAAGGAAAGAAAATTAAACGCGCAGTGATTGCACAATTCGAAGGTTTTTTGCCGGAGAGTTCTGAAATTTATAGGTACAGTTTTGCAAATGCGATCAGTATCGGCCCACATAAGTTCAACCACAATACTTTTGCGTTTACCAACGCAGATGCGGTGAAAGAAAATCCTGAAGACGAAGCGGCATTAACTGCATCATTCCTAAAGAAAAAAGATTTTGAAATCCCAGATGCGTGGATTGTTTCGCGATTCCTTACACTTGGTGATGAATCACGTAAATATGAGATGATCCTTTTTTACCAGGAAGATGCTGAATCAACTGGCCGCAAGTTTGATGAACTCTCAGTTAACGATGAGTCTACTGACCTTCTAAAATCGATGGGACCTTCGTTAAAAGATCGTGCGTTAAAAGCTATGCAGATTCAATAAATAGAAATGCTCTCCTGTTAAGCAGGAGAGCATTTGTGTTAGTGCGATGATAGATGCAGTTATTGTTTATCGTATACCGCGTGGTTTTCGATCTTTTTCCCTTCGGCATTTTTACCTTTTGTATGTACCGTACGGGTTTTACCATCTTTCGATACAACAATTTCCCCTGTCATTGTGGTTTTTCCGTCTTTTTCGATTTTCAAATCCAGGGTCTGACCATTATTTTCTTCTTCATAAGACCGCATGTCTGAAGTCGGATCACCAGTAACGGCATAATCCTTGCCATCAAACTTTCCAGTCCATTCATTGTGAGTTGGATTTCCATCCTTATCAACGCCATCTACCGTGACTTTGATGTTCTCACCCGCCATTTCATACACAACCGTGAGGTTTTTGCCAGTGCCGGGAGTCAATTTTGATTTTGCCTCATTCAGCTTCCATGTACCCATTTGGACATCATGACTCGCGAAACACATTGCACTCACGATAAAACATACAGCAAGAGTAAAAATAATCGTTTTTGATCTCATGTTTCCTCCAATTTGAGAATTTCCTGAAGACTGATTTGCTACGTGTGATTCTTAATTTTGCGTTGACAAACCCGTCAGGCAGGAATTGTTTTTTTAAGAAAAGTCCAGGTTGGTTCTTGTCTGACCTACCATTCTACTCCAATTTTAGCCGAAACCTAACCATGCACAAAGTGTCGAGCAGGACTTAATTGCTGTTTTACCATTTCAGTTGCTTTATAGCCTCTTGTTTAAAATGTGCGGCCGCTGGCTAATTCGTGAGAATCTGCTTTATCGGGTAACGCGATAAAACCTCATATCCATGATCTGTAATCAATACCTGCTCTTCTAACTTCACCCCAGGGCCGCCGGACTTTCGCCCAACAAAACTTTCCACACACAAAATCATTCCTGCCTCAAGCACACCATCATAGCCGGTAAATTCCCATGAGGATGGAAAGTAGATGCTTGGATATTCATCGCACAGTCCTACTCCATGATACAAACAGGAATATTGACGAAATTGTTCAGGATCATATTGGAATGAATCAAAAGTTAATTCCTTAAAGCTCACTCCTGGTTTGAGTTTTTCAGTGTTGCGTAGAATCTGCTGATAAGCCATGTCATAAATTTCGCATTGTTCTGCTGTTGGAGTTGCATCGCCGCAAATCCATGCACGCGAAATATCAACGCACATTCCGTACGGACCAATCAGATCGGTGTCAAACACCAGCAGATCACCACGCTGGATCACGCGGC
>AR_comb_assmDRAFT_10208006_pt1 | contig 10673 bp, 8 predicted proteins | sample ArasoioldDNA_FD_10543 | JGI IMG/M metagenome (IMG submission 10543) | reverse complement strand
TCAGCCCCCAGATTTTGCAAGATTCGTACGGCCGTCCAATCCGTGATTTGCGAGTGTCGCTAACAGATCGCTGCAATTTTCGTTGTTTTTATTGCCTGCCACACGGAGAACCACCGATTGCGCCGAAGGAACAAATGCTCTCGTACGAAGAGATCGAAACAATTTGCGAAATCTTCGTCGCACTGGGTATTGAAAAAATTCGACTCACTGGCGGCGAACCGATGTTGCGACGCGACATCGAGACAATCATCACAAAATTGGCGAAGCTAAAAGGTCGCGACAAATCTGGCCGGGGCCTTGTTGATCTCGCACTCACCACGAATGGTTATTTTCTGCCCGAACGTGCACAGACTTTGAAAGATGCAGGGCTTGATCGCGTTACGATCAGTCTCGATAGTTTGAAGCGGGACGTCTTCAAACGAATGACGGGCGTCGACGTTCTGGACAAAGTGCTTGAGGGGATTGCCGCAGCCAAACGCGCTGGACTTCACCCGATCAAGATCAACGCTGTAATCGTGCGTGGTCATAACGAAGATGAAGTGGCCGACTTCGCGTCATTTGCTCGAGAGCACGACGTTAAGATGCGCTTCATCGAATTCATGCCACTGGATTCCGGGCACGACTGGTCTAAAGAAGACGTAGTATCCGGACGAGAAATTCGCGAGCGCATTAATGAACGTTTTCCCCTTGTGAACCTAAGTGTGAATCGTGGTTCCGACACCTCTTCGCGCTATCGATTTGCTGATGGCGGACCCGGGGAAATCGGAATCATCGCTCCTGTCACTGAACCTTTTTGTGGTGCCTGTTCCCGCATACGACTCACCTCCGACGGACAAATCCGCACCTGTCTCTTTTCCACAGTTGAACACTCCTTGCGCGATGTCGTGAGAAGTGGTGCATCCCGCGACAAAATAGTTGAATTCATCGAATCGGTAGTGCTAAAAAAAGAACCGAGACACTTCATCAACGAACCTGGGTTCGTCGCACCGTCTCGCACCATGAGCTTCATCGGTGGCTGAACTCAGATCGAGCCACTAAGCAATTCTTCATTTCCCTTCAGTTCGTACTTCAAATTGATTCTTCGGAGGATCGTCAATGTCGCGCGCCTTCGTGTTTCGGTTTCTCATTATCATCACTACTTTGGTTTCGTGTGCGCCATGTCTCTATGCACAAGAATGCACGCCGCCTCCGATTTACCGCTAATTCAAAGATCAACATCTTCACGCCTGATCAGGAAATGATTCTCGGCGATCTCACTTATCAAAAGATGTCCGGCGATTTGCGCTTTCTTCGGGACCAGGAAATTGAAGCGTACTTGAACCCGCTTGACCGTCGGTTGGACGAATTCACAGACCGACTCATGCTGCTTCGTCGATCTCTTTCACTGCTTGCAGACCTGACTGTAGCGCTCCCTGAATCCACGATGACCAGGTAGACAGATGTTCACCTGCAAAGTGAATCCGTTTACCTTCAACTCCGTTAGCATTGCCAAAATCTCTGAAACCTACGAAGCCCCACGCACCTCGCGCCCACTCATCATCGAGCCAACACTTGTTCGCACCAGCTTCGAAGTTGGTTCGCAAACCGGGAAAAATTTCATCCAGCTGCGCGAGTGTCGTAGAAATTCGTTCACCTTCTTTCATACTGGTTACTTGCTCAGCAACTCCTGTTCGCGCGTAAGTCATCAACAGGCCTCGCGGGCCCGGCTGACTCCAGGTGGGTTGCCAAATCTCGACGTTGTCGCGCGTGAACGCAAAACCGTTTAACCCTTTTGCTTGCCAAAATCTGTTTCGAGTTTGCAGGTACACGCGAGCCACGGCTGCGTAACGTGTGTTCTTGATTATGTCCAACTTGCGGTCGCTAAAGCCTCGAAGCTCTACATTTCGCAAGACGGAAAACGGAATCGTGCAAAGAATGTGATCAGCCGCCAACGTCTCCGAGCTACCTCCGTGCAGGAACACAACGCTGCATCCATTCGCGCTCTCTTCCAGTCTGACAACCGGCGAGTTGTAACGAATTTTGTTTGCGAGCCTCTGGGCAAACGCCTTCGGAAGCAGGTCCATTCCGCCTTTGATCTTTCGCCAGTGAGAAGCACTGCCTCCGAGTTCACTGCCAAGCCTTTCGCCAAGTGCTTCCGTGAACGTTTCAATAGAGCCTTCGCTTCGTGCTCCGTTATCAAACCGCAACGCCGATAATTGTGACGGGTACATCGGCTCGAGAGGTACGTCGAAGAGTTTGACGTACTTCAAGGTCAAGTCGTGATTGTCTGGAATTCGCGCTGCCCCACCCTCAGCGTGAAGTCCATCAGAGAAAGGTTCGCGAATGGTGAAGACTCGCCCACCGGGTCGCATCCGCGCTTCAAGAATGGTTACGTCGTGACCGAGTTGAGTGAGTTCGTAACCAGCAACTAGCCCGGACATACCGGCGCCAAGAATCAAGACCTTCTTCGCCGGTCCTCTTGAGATGATGTTGGCGGCTTGGCTGATTAAGGCCGGGCGAGCAAGTGAAAAACCAGCCGCTGCCAGCCCGGTGTTGCGTAGGAATTTGCGCCGACTTAGTGCCATTGACGCGCGTTGGAACTATCTTCGGTGTCTCGAACTCCTGCCTCTTGAATTCGACTTCTTTACCGGCGTTATTGATTTTGCTTTGCTCGGCAGAGCTGATGGTTGCGCTGCAGGAGGAGTGGGCGGCAAAGCCGGCATATCCGAACTGGCGAACCGCGGCAACAATGAATCGGCAATCGCAAGTTGGTAAGCGGACCATGCGACGACCATTGCGTCCTTCTTTACATCGTCCTCAAGGATTCGTTCGTAAGTATCGAGGTTCGTGTGCCACGTGTTGCTGTTGTACTCGATCGGATCCTGGCCCATACCGATTCCTGGTAGCCCAGCCTGACTGAATGAAGTGTTGTCGGATCCTCCAAGTGCACGACTTCTTGAGGCAACCGCGCCAACCACACCGTCGTCTTTAAATGGCGCAAGGATGTCGCGCATGATCGCCGCAGCTTCAGGTGGACCAAACACGCCCGCACCGCGTACACGGCCAGTGCCAGAATCAATGTTGAAATAGCCACCGAACTTCTCGTAACCAGGTTTCGGATTTTCGACGGAACCAAAGTGCTGTTTTACGTAAGCAATCGACCCTAGCAAACCTTCCTCCTCGCCACTCCAGAGAGCAACTCGAATAGTTCGACGCGGCTTCACGCCCAGGCCTTTCAGAATTCGCGCGGCTTCCATCATGATGGCACATCCGATCGCGTTGTCTGTCGCGCCAGTGGCTGCGTGCCACGAATCAAGGTGACCGCCGAGCATAATCACCTCGTCTGCCTTGTCAGTACCAGGTAATTCGGCAACTGTGTTGTAAGAAGTAGTGCCTTCCGGATAAACGTGATTAACGATATTGAATTCCAACGTTACCTCGGTGCCGTCCGCGAGAATACGAGTGATGCGACCAAAATCTTCGTTACTCATCACGACTGTCGGTATCGCTTTTTCGACGTCAAATGTTCTGTTGTTGAACGCGCGGATTTGGCGAAACTCGCGGCCTGCATCGTTAACGCGCACAAGCGCACCGTTGTCGCGCAGAAAAAGATCTAACTGTTCGGCAATTTGAGCGTTGGTCAAAGGCTTGGGTGCATTTGGATCTGGCGTTGGAGTCGGCGACGGTGTGGGGAAAGCAAAGGGACGCGCGTTGGGACCAAAGCGTTGCTGCGCTTGTTCATCGCTGATGCGCTTGGATGGTGGATTTAAGTTCACCGGAACGATCGTTTGGCGACCTACTAATACGATCTTGCCTTTTACTCGCGACTTCTGACTGGCAAAGAAACTAGTTAACTGATCCTGCGAAGGCCTGTCGGGCAACACAAGCTGAATAGTTTTCGCTTGAACAGTTCCTTTTGTACTCGGTGTCCATGAGAGAACTTCACAAACAAGTGGATCTTTGACTGGAGAAATAATGTGCGCTGTTAATCGCTCATTGAGCCAGCCTGGATGGCCGAAGTCCCATGGCTCGAGGTGTCCATTTTCCAATCCCCACGATGTCATCTGCTTGATCGCCCACTCCGCTGCGTTTTTATGATTTGGTGAGCCCGTCAGGCGCGGGCCGTAAACATCTGTGAGCATGTGCATCGTCTTCATGATTTGCGAATGCTCCATCGCTTCTTTACGGATGCGAGCCAACAAATCACCGTTTCCATTTTGGGCGAGAACCGGCAGGGTAAAAAGTGACAGAATTAGAAAAAGAGCAGTAACTCTTCGAACGAACATTTAATTTGTCTCCGTGGACTTCAGGTGTGATGGCGAACGTGCCAATTATACCTACTGGATTACGATGAGCGAAGCGTCAAGTCATTGCCGCGTTGCACCTCAACCGAAAGGGTTCTAGAATTCCAGCGACAGTTTGAAATCATTTTTGTTCGGGGGAGCCTTCAGGCTGAGAGTCGGAGTTATTGCTTCGAGACCCCTTGAACCTGATGCGGTTAACACCGTCGAAGGGAGAAACACATAAGACCGTTCTTACCTTTGTCAGGTGGAATGGTTTTTTTGTTGCTCGATGACGCGGGAAATTTTGAAGGTCGGAATCTAGAGCGAGGTGATTTTCAATATGAGTAGCGCTTTCGAAACTAAAAATTCAACGCGAGACGCTGAGTTACCAAACTCTCATCGTGTTTACGTCGACGGTGAGCAAACAAGCGTTCGGGTACCGTTTCGCGAGGTCTCGCAGACATCGACCCGAAACTTCGATGGCACGTTGATTGAGAACCCTCCAGTACGCGTGTACGACACCAGTGGTCCATGGGGCGATCCGACTGTTGATCTCAACGTGAGCGACGGATTGCCGCCACTAAGACGTGAGTGGATTCTGGCTCGTGGCGATGTTGAAGAGTACGAAGGCCGCCAACTCCAGCCCATTGACGATGGCTATCTGACATTCGACGCCGCAAATCGCGCTCGAGTGAAAGATGTCGGAAAACTCGAAGAGTTTCCGACGTTGCTTCGTGCACCTCTCCGCGCAAAATCGGGTTCTTGCGTGACTCAACTCCATTACGCACGTAAGGGAATCATTACGCCTGAAATGGAATTCATTGCGATACGCGAAAATCTCGGTCGCATGAACCAGTTAACGCAGAGTGATGATCGTTCTTCTGTTTTTCATCAACATCGAGGTCAATCGTTCGGCGCTGCACTCCCACAGTTCGTGACTCCTCAATTTGTTCGTGAAGAAGTTGCTCGGGGTAGGGCAATCATTCCGGCAAATATTAATCACCCTGAGTCTGAACCGATGATTATCGGTCGTAATTTTCTCGTGAAGATCAATGCCAACATTGGCAACTCAGCCGTTGCTTCTTCGATTGAGGAAGAGGTCGACAAAATGCGGTGGTCCATTCGTTGTGGTTCCGACACCGTAATGGATCTTTCGACCGGCAAAAACATTCACGCGACACGCGAATGGATTTTGCGGAACTCCCCAGTGCCCATTGGAACGGTGCCAATCTACCAGGCGCTTGAAAAGGTAGGTGGAAAAGCGGAAGAACTAACCTGGGAAATCTTTCGCGACACACTAATTGAACAAGCCGAACAGGGAGTGGACTATTTCACGATTCATGCTGGAGTGCGGCTGCCCTATGTGCCAATGACAGCTAAGAGGACAACCGGGATCGTAAGCCGCGGTGGATCGATAATGGCGAAGTGGTGCCTTGCTCATCACGAGGAGAGTTTTCTGTATACGCACTTCCGAGACATTTGCGAGATCATGGCGGCCTACGACGTTTCGTTTTCACTTGGCGATGGATTACGGCCGGGATCGATTGCGGATGCAAATGATGAAGCGCAGTTCGCCGAGTTGGAAACACTCGGGGAATTGACAAAGCTTGCGTGGGAGTTCGACTGCCAGGTCATGATTGAAGGTCCGGGTCATGTGCCGATGCATTTGATCAAAGAGAACATGGATAAGCAGCTTGAGACGTGTCATGAAGCTCCTTTTTACACGTTAGGACCACTCACAACCGACATTGCGCCTGGCTACGATCACATTACATCGGCCATCGGCGCAGCGATGATTGGATGGTTCGGGACAGCGATGCTCTGTTACGTCACGCCGAAGGAACATCTCGGTTTGCCAAACAAGAAAGACGTGAAAGACGGCGTCATTGCGTATAAGTTAGCGGCGCACGCTGCAGACCTCGCGAAAGGGCATCCGGGAGCGCAGTATCGCGACAACGCGTTATCGAAGGCGCGTTTCGAGTTTCGTTGGGAAGACCAGTTTAACTTGTCGTTAGATCCCGAAGTTGCGCGCGAGTATCACGACGAAACGTTGCCACAGGAAGGTGCGAAGCTCGCCCACTTCTGTTCAATGTGTGGTCCTCATTTCTGTTCGATGAAGATTACGCAGGATGTGCGAGAGTATGCAGCGCAGAAAGCGATCGATGAGGAGTCGGCTTTATCGACGGGGATGAAAGAAAAGGCCGACGAGTTTTTATCGTCGGACAGGGAGATCTACCAAACGGCAAAGAACTAGAGACAGGATTTCAAAACTCTTCAAGATTTATGGGCGGTATTGGGCCATACAGTCGACGGCCCACAACTGAACTGGTGAGTCCTGTCAACTATTCTTTTCTCAGGGTTTCTGTTTCGGTGGTCCACTCAATATCGACTTGCGTCGGAACCGAATATCAACTTGCGTTCTAACCGGCAGCCAATATGAGCTGCTATGTTTCTACAAACCTCCATTCAGCCTGAACGGCCAAACTAAAATCTTGTAACTTGTATCAGTCCTGTCAACGATCTCTCTGCCTCACGCTTTTGTTTCGGTTGGGGTCCACTTCAATATCAGACTTGCGTCCTAGCGTCAGCCGACATGAGGTCTACTTGTTTCGACAAGCCTGCATTCAGTCTTAACAGCCAAAGCAAAATCTTGTAACTTGTGTGAGTCCTGTCAACTATCCTTTTCTCACTGGAGGATGTAATGGAAATTAATGACCTCACTCACCTCATTATCGGTTGCGCCTACAAAGTTCATAACGTCTTAGGCTTTGGATTTCTCGAAGCTTGTTACGAAAATGCGCTCAGAATTGAACTGGAAAAGCTAAGCGTTCGCGTTTTACAACAAGAGCCACTTAGCGTCTGGTATGGGGATCACGTCGTCGGCGAGTATGTTCCCGATCTCTGGCTACCCGAAAAACTTATCATCGAGATAAAGTCCGTCCAAAGTCTCGCCAAAGAACATGAGGTAAAGCTGATCCACTACCTCACCGCAACGAAAATCGATGATGGCTTGCTCATAAACTTCGGTCCATCAGTCCAGGTAAAACGAAAATTCCGTGAGTACAAACCGAAAGGTTCCCTGCTCGATGCGCTCATGAAGTAAGTCGTGATCTTGGAATCGACTCTCATAACTTGTCCGGTTTTAAGTAAGTTGTTCTAATCGACTCGAACCCAGCATAGGGGTTTGATATGTCATGACTAACCAACGCGAGCAGTACACGATGGGCTATGGGAATGCCGCAACATCGATCATGTCGATGCGTACGGCAGAACGTCACGCCGCGTTCTTTGTACCGTATCTACATCCAGGTATGACCGTACTCGATTGCGGGTGTGGTCCGGGCACGATCACCTTGGGATTCGCCCAACTCGTCGCACCCGGTCAGGTCACCGGAACTGAAATAGAAGAAGCTCAAGTCGCGCTCGCTCGTCAGAATGCGGCAAAGCGTCAGATAACGAATGCGCAATTTGAAGCAGCAGATCTTTACAAACTTCCATACGCGGATAACACATTCGATGCCGTTTTTATTTCGGCGGTGCTTGGGAACCTTCGTGAACCTATCCGAGGTGTTCGCGAAGCGCATCGCGTTCTTAAACCAGGCGGAGTGCTTGGTATAAAAGAATTCGATCATGGGGGCGACATGCTCTATCCGCCCGATCCATTGTTGGGAAAATACGGTGAACTCTATATTCGACTTCGCAAAGAAAATGGTCATGATCCTTTGTCCGGAAGAAAAGTCGGCGAGTTGTTGTTTAGTGCCGGCTTTGAAGAACTCAAGTTCTCCGCGGTATACGAATCTTTCACATTTCCAACTTTGCTGACGTTTGCTGAGCTGTCCGTCGAGTTGATTAAAGAAGGCGCGGGAGATATTTGGGCGGAAGCTTATCTCCGCCGCGGCTGGACCACGCGAGAAGAATTACAACAGATGGCAGAAGCATGGAAACGTTTTGCGAATACCCCGGGAGCCATTTTTGCTGCAGCATGGTGCGAAGGGCTCGGTCGAAAAGCACATGATCGAACAGACTTTCCCGGGACCAACGTCCATAGTACGAAATAGCAATTAATCAACTTGCCAAAATTAACTCTTCGAACCGCCACAGTTGCCGACGCTGAGCTGCTATCAGAGCTTGGCGCACGCACTTTCGTCGAGACGTTTGCAGTCGACAACACGCCTGAAAATATGGCTGCTTATCTTTCCGCGTACTTCAACCCACAACAACAATCAGCTGAGCTGGCGGACCCAGACACTTATTGCACAATCGCAGAGATGGACGGGTTGGCGGTGGGGTATAGCATGTTGTGTTCAGGTAAGGCACCCACTTGCGTTAGCGGCGAGACTCCAATCGAGTTGGTTCGACTCTACGTTTCCAAAGATAGTATCGGACACGGCGTAGGGGCGGCCTTGATGAAGGAATGTCTCGACTATTCAACGTCGCTTGGTCATCGGGTCATCTGGCTCGGTGTGTGGGAACGAAACTTCCGCGCACAACAGTTCTACTTTAAGTGGGACTTTGAAAAGGTAGGCTCACACATTTTTGAACTTGGCGATGAGGCTCAAACTGATTTCCTCATGCAGCGCAGTCTCTGACTTCAGTGCCCCGTTGTTGTTGCCGACGCATCCACAACCGTAACTTTCGAATTCCCTACGGCATAAGCTCCTGAAACCGCTCCGGCTCTTCTCCAAGCCATTCAGGATTCTCAGCGGTCCCATCAAATATCGACGTAGTCTTAAAAGGTTCAAATTCACCCTTTGCTGCCGCCGACGCAGTCTTTGCCAGGATAGCGGCAACTTCTTCAGCTGATAAAGGATGGAACGTGCGAACCGCTTCAAAAGCCTGGTCAAGAATTTCCATGCTGTCGATGCCAGTTATTACGACTGAAGTTGGAAGATTGAGGGCATAGTGCAGACAGTCGATCGGCTCGACAGTTTTTGACCTAAGCAAAATGCCGTTACCCATGCTTTTCATTCCGAGTATGCCAATCTTATCCCTGAGCAGCTGCGGCAAAACCTCTTTTGCAAAACTCCGGTAATGAGCATCCATTACGTTCAGCGGCATCTGCACGGCGTCGAACCTGAAGCCGTGCCGCGCGGCAACTTCCAGCATGTAGAGATGAATTCGTGGATCCTTATGACCGGTGAATCCAATGAAGCTGAGTTTTCCAGCTTGCTTCGCTTCCATCAGCGCGGCGTTCGCACCTTCGGCATCGAATATTCGATGAGGATCTTCGAATCGGAGAATTTCGTGGTGTTGGACCAAATCGATATGATCGACCTTCAATCGTTTTAGCGATTCTTCGAGCTGACGAGTGGCCTCTTTTTTCGAACGTCCATCAATCTTCGTCATCAGAAAAACTTTTTCACGATAACCATCGCCCAACGCCTTGCCCATCCGCGTTTCACTCTTGCCTTCGTTGTAGTCCCAGCAGTTGTCCATGAAGTTGATGCCACGATCGATCGCGCTCCGAACAATACGAACGCTCAAAGGCTCATCAACATGTTTCAGGCCAAGGTGCCATCCACCGACGCCAATAGCTGAAACCTTGACGCCAGTGCTGCCGAGTTCTCGATAGATCATTTCGTTGTTGTTTAGCATGTCGTCCCCCAAACGAATGTGTACAATGATGAGTATCTCAATACGTAGAAACGGTTAATCGCTTGTTCAAGCTGGACACAGAACGTCTAACACTACGCGAACTTTCAATTGAGGATGCTGACTTCATTCTCGGGCTACTCAATCAACCTTCGTTTATTCGATTCATCGGCGACAAGGGTGTTCGCAATCTCGATGACGCCCGTCATTATATTCTTAATGGTCCAATTGCCAGTTACAAGCAACACGGATTCGGGCTTTTTCTTGTAGAACTAAAAACCGACAACACTCCCATCGGCATGTGCGGTCTTTTGAAGCGCGAGTCACTCGTTGATGTCGACATCGGCTTTGCCTTTCTCCCTGACTTCTGGAATAAAGGCTATGCCCTCGAATCCGCAGCCGCCGTTTTTTCTTACGGCAAAAATGTTTTAAAACTGCCTCGAATCGTTGCCATCACTAACAAAGATAATGAAGCTTCAGGAAACCTTCTTGAAAAACTAGGACTCTCTTTCGATCGGATTATTGATCTCAATGGCAACGGAGATGAGACCAAACTTTTTGTTTCTGAAGAGCTACAAACATGAAATTAGATCGTATTCACCAAATTGCTGTCTTCGCCCGTGACCTCGATGAAGCTACTATTTTCTATCGAGACACACTCGGCGCAACGTTTCTCGCGAAGTTTGATCCGCCTGGTTTAGTTTTCTTTGACATCGGAGGCACCCGTATCCTGCTCGAGAAAACGGGCCCAAAGGCCAGCGTCTATTTTCGTGTCGACGACATTCACGCAGCTCACCGTGAATTGGTCGAAAAGGGTGT
>AR_comb_assmDRAFT_10700823_pt1 | contig 10674 bp, 8 predicted proteins | sample ArasoioldDNA_FD_10543 | JGI IMG/M metagenome (IMG submission 10543) | reverse complement strand
CCCTTAGTATACCAGCTCTTCCATCAGGACTGGTTCCATTTTGAATATTCTGAGCTTTTGAAAATACATCCCTATAGTACCAACCTTGCAAATCTCCGATTGGAATGTATACGTTTTGATCTGGTCCGATTAGGATCGCACCGCCGTTGTGAGATGGTCCTGGGTTCGCTGGAAGATCGAGCAATAGTTTTGGATTCACTAATCTATTTCCTTCTAATTCGTATCTATAAAGTCTATTGCCTACTGGCTCAGTCCCTGGCTTACAAATTGGACGCTGACCTTCTGGAGTTGACTTAAATAAGTCTGGTGGAACATAATACCCCCTGAAACAAATATCACTACCATCAGCGCTTTTAGATTCCGTGAAATACAAGAAAACATACTCCTTGCCGACATTCTTTGAGACTGCTATTCCCAATAAGCCTCTTTCTCTCTTGTTTGCCACATTGACGTCAAGTATTGGACTGTCAAAAGCATGGCCATTGACAATCCTATAAACGGAACCATTATTTTTGTTTAATATTAGTATATCTTTACCTAGGAACGTCATGCTGCTTACCGGCAATTCATTACTAGGTTCAAATTTAAAATCCCCTTGATAAAATATTTCAATTTTTAGATTATGATCTGCCATGATTGGTTGTTTACATTGATAAGGGTAGCAATCTTCAAGACTAGTGTCCTTGACGGCTTCTGTGGATTCTATAGTTAAAATAAAAATTACAAATAAACTGAAAAAAATTGATAGGCCGATAAGCATCAAGTACCTGCATCTCCATTAAGGCGGGGAAAAGGGAATACTGAAGCATGGAGCAACATCACTGCCAGAATCAACCAATAGTCCATTTGTATTATTTCCCTCGTATACGTTTACTTTGAATAATAGGCTTTTTTCACCATTTGGGATTTTAGCAACCACCCAGAATATACCATCAGAATCAGACTTTGAGATAACATTAATGTGAGGATTATGGTCTGGCGTAACTGAAGCAATATAATTATGGTTTGCTTTTAAGCCCATGAGCAAAATTCTAACATCCACATTATTACCGTTTATATCGTCACTATGGTCATATACGGCACATTTTACGTCCATAACAATGCCCTGTACACCAGAGTTTAGAAAAAAGGAGACTATGAGCAATAGAGAAAGCATAGAGGAAAGTAGAATTATTGTCAAAGTTATTTCATCGTAGTTGGTAGCTAATAATATCCTTATTTATATCCCTTGGTAATAAGGGTCAAGAAATCTAAATTTACTGTGTCAAACTATTATCTTTTATCCCGTCGTCTCGAAATCCATCAATATAATTATTTGTCAATTTCATAAAAGTGTCATTTGATCCTTCATGGTCCCAAGTTAGTAACAAATTTCTTGACGCGTTAAATTCTCACCCTCTTCCGTGCTTGAATTGAGACAACTATGACATGCTGAAGAGTTCAAAACAAGTCACAAGAACAAAATTGTAATTTACATGTCATTTGAAGCTATATACAAGCTACTTGCCTCTGCATAAGGAACAAATATGTGAATGGTAACGCGAATGGAAAGCGTCATACTCGTATATTGTTTCCCACTATCAACCTGTTCACAATTAAGTTTTGCACAATACTGGTTAGTTGAAAAATGATGGGATCTATTAAAGAGACATGTTCATTTCATAATCTGCCTGTTTATGAGATGCCGATAATTGAGAGTTAGCAATTCTTGTTGAATTCCGTTTCTGAATCAAGGATCTTTTCAAGAATTTTTTGAATTTAAATAAAAACATCAAATTTGATAGGCCGTCTCTGAAAGTTCGCAATTTTGCTTCACCAAGCCTTGAGTAATATTTACCATCCAATTCATCTGAAGGAAAGAAACTAAATGCAATTATTTTGATCTCTTCTGACAAGGACATATGATCAGATATTAAATTTATTGAGTCTATAAAACCTCTTTTCATAAGGAACATCCCAGATTGTGAATCTTTTATGTTAATTGAATATAATAGCTTCATGCTTGCGGATAATATTTTATTACCTGTCCTGTGGATGAGACTCATGGAATCCATTTTGTCTGCATGCAATCTACTAATCGTGACAAAATCCAAGTTTTTATCAATCAAATGCTTTATGAAAACAGGAGCAAGTTCTATAGGGTAAGTTGCATCGCCGTCACAAACAATTACTATCTCACCACTTGCAGCAGTCATACCCGTTCTTATTGCCCGACCGTAACCTTGATTCTTTTCGACAATTACTTTGGCACCACACTCCTCTGCAGCACTACGCGTTGAATCAGTAGAATTACCATCAACGACCAAGACTTCCAACTCGTATCCCATCTCAAAAATTTCCTTTTTCGGAATTTTCCTAATTGTTGCCTGAATGCCTTTTTCCTCATTGAGGGTTGGGATGACTACGGTAAGAATATTACTGGACACTTTCTACAACGAGATGAGTTAATTCGCATGTTATAAAGCTTTATTGCTCAATTCTTTTCGTTCAATTTCCTTTCGAGATTTTTCTAATTTTTGAGGTCGCAGAGCGACATCCATTTTATTTAAGTTTTTCTTATTGAGATGAACTAAAAAAGATTTGAATGGTATCGCTCCATGTGTCCGATACATAAACTGAACCATTCCGGGCGTTAACGGCAATACCTGAGGGGCCTTGAAAGATGGAATTACCTCCATCTTCAGGATAGAAGTACGGCTCCAGTTTAGTGACAAATTGTCCACTATTGTCAAATTTTTGAATAATGTCATTTGCTGTGTCAGCAACATACACATATCCTAGAGAATCTGTGGCAATACCTTGTGGAAGAAAGAATTGTCCGTCGCCAGTACCTCTCGATCCCCATTTTGTAATAAATTTACCATCTGAAGTAAACTTTTGTACTCTGTGATTAGAAAGATCGGTCACATATAGGTAGCCTTTTTGATCTACGGCTATATCTGTTGGACCAGTAAACACAATATAGTCACCAAATCCGAATTGTCCGTCGCCAGTACCTCTGGACCCCCATTTTGTAATAAATTTACCATCTGAAGTAAACTTTTGTACTCGGCTATTACCAAAATCTGCTACATATACATTACTCTGAGAGTCAACCGCAACACCTTGGGGACGAGAAAATTGTCCATCGCCAGGACCTCTGGACCCCCATTTTGTAATAAATTTACCATCTGAAGTAAACTTTTCTATTCTGCTATTGCCGGAATCTGCTACGTATACATTACTCCGTGAGTCAACCGCAACACCTGCTGGAAATCGAAATTGGCCATCAGCAGATCCTGGTGTTCCCCATTCTTTAACTAACGTTCCAGAATTATCAAACTTTTGGATATGATCGTTCCAAGCATCTGCTGCATAGACATATCCTAGCGAATCTAAGTCAAGTGCTGTTGGAAACCTTAATTTGGAATTTATATTTCGCTCTGAGCAGTTTGAATAGGCGACTGAATTAATACATGGCGAACCCCATACTCCCAGGAGAGAATAATTTTCTGAGCCAAAAGCAGAATGAGCGGTAGCTATTATAAGAATGCCCCAACAAAGCACTCCTGGCACAAAATTATTCACAGTTTTAATGGTAATTTTTAAAATATAAACTTAGATACAACTAGGACTTTCTTATCTAGCCTAATAATCATCATGATTTTAGTCAGAATTATCGGCCTGCCCTTAAGTCAAAAAAGGTCTATATTAAAAATAGGATTATTGATTCAAAATTGTAAACACAGAATTAAAAATAATTGAAATTACTAACCCTTATATGGTTTTCAACGCAATCGAGTTGTTCTTGTTTACGGTATCATTACATGATAAGCAAATACTCTCCTGCCTTTACTTTATTCTGACAATTAGATATAAAATCAATTATAGACTGGAATTGACCTGCATGGAGATGACTCAATAATTGCTGGTATGCGATCACAATTTATTTTATTGCAATGCCTTGTAGAAAATTAAGTACTTGCATCGTTTTATCATATTGCATCTGAAATAAGGCTTGGGAGGAACACATGCTTATATCAAACAGTCGAAATAGCTTTAAATTTGCCACTCCTACTCATAAGGACTTGATGAGGGACACGAACATAGATAAAAGCTCGAACTGGATTGACAAACGAGTTCTTGTTACAGGAGGAGCTAGTTTCATCGGAAGCCACCTGGTCGACTCACTAGTACAGCTGGGGACAAAAGTGACAGTGGTCGATAATCTAAGTAGTGGCAAAATTCAGAACTTGGAACAATCAATAAACCAGGTAAAATTTATTCAAAAAGATCTAGAGTATATCACAAAAGATGAAATTTCTAAAATTTTTGATGATCAGAACATTGTTTTTCATTTAGCTGCGGTACACGGCGGACGGGGATTTATCCAGACCCATCCAGCAGATGTGTGTTCAAATCTTTCTATCGACCACCATGTTTTTGAAGCAGCTCTAAATTGCAATGTAGAAAATATTGTATTTTCGAGTACCGCATGCGTATATCCAGATAGTCTCCAGTCTAAAGTTGGTTCTGATTATAACTTGAAGGAATCTGATTCGGATGTATCAAAGCTTGATACTTTTTTGAGTGCTGATATTGAATATGGCTGGTCGAAGCTTATGGGGGAGATGCAAACGAATGCTTTTATCAAACAATATGGCTTGAAGGCATGTCCAGTTAGATTTGTTACGGCCTACGGCCCAAGGGAAAATGAGACTCATGCGATTATAGCACTTATCCATAAGGCATTTCAGAAAATGGATCCGTATCCTATATGGGGCGATGGTGAGCAAGAAAGGGATTTCACGTACGTGGAGGACATTGTAAGCGGCACTGTTAAGGCTGCTGAATCAATTTTCGATGGGACACCAATCAATCTAGGAACAGGACAGAGGTATAAAATAATTGAAGTTGTTAGGACCATTTTTGGAATTATTGGATGGGAGCCGGAAAAAATAAAATTTGAAGAATCTATGCCAGTTGGACCCTTAAGCAGGGCGCTTGATAACACCAGAGCAAAGGAGTTGCTAGGATGGGAGCCAAAATTTTCATTAAAGGAGGGTTTGATGAAGACCATAGAATGGTATTCGTCCTCACGAAGACCAAAAAATGAAGAAAACATAAACATACTTCTTGAGAGAAGCTAATCCTGCACATATTTGCTCTAGCTATTTCAGCAGGAATTTTTTATCTTCACAATCGCATTTCTATATCATTGACTGGGCACGATGCGGAAAATTCTGTCATACAAAAAATCTAAAACATAGAGGTATCCATCAGGTCCTGTTTTAACTTCAGATATGTTACCAAACTTTGTACCAAAAATATTGTAGGCAACCTCTTTAGGGTTGTCCGCGACTCGGTCTGACAGTCCGACCTCATTTGCAAAGTTGAGTCCACTGCGATTTGCATTCACAACAAAATAATATAAATTTCCGTTGTTAAAATCTCCAACAAAAATATTATTCGCATATTTTTTACCCAAGACAGGTGAAGCAAAATCCAGTGCTGTGACACCAATGGTTCTTCTCCAGCTGTAAACAGGCTCTGAATACTCTGATCCAGGTAAATTTACCAAGTTTTTGATAGTTGCAGGTGACCTTAAAATAGGACCGTTGAAAACCATCCATCCTCCATTAAACCCTGGTTTTACCAAGTTAATTTCATCATAATCAAGAGGTCCATTTTCTGTAATCCATAATCTACCAGTAACTGGATCAAGTGCTTCTCCAAAACTATTTCTAATTCCATATCCGTAAACTTTAGCTGCTGGGTTGCTACTGTTAGTAGTTCCGTTCTTAGAAGTTCCGTTCTTCAAGAAGGGATTATTTTTTGCCGGGGATCCGTCGGTAGAATCTATTCTCAAAACCGAACCGGTGTCATCAGGAGCCGAGCCATTCTTTATATTCTGAAGTTCACCAGTGCGTCCGAGATCACCTATTATAATATAAAGATAGTTATCAGGTCCAAAGGCCAATTTACCTCCATTATGATGAGGTCCGGGGAGAGCAGGAAGTTCTAGAATCGTGACGGGATTGACAAGTTTAGTGCCATTCCATTGATACTTGTACACTATATTTTTTAGTTCCTTTCGTTCATCATATCCAGTCACGTAAATAAATACATCCACATTTTTTGATTTGTTGGATGGATGCGTTGTATCATCGTCGTAAGCATTACTCCTGCTCTTGTTAAATTTATTTATTGCAATTCCCAACAATCCTCGTTCAACGGTGGTGTCAGTAGTCAAGGTCAGCACCGGCTCTCGATTGAGTGTTCCATTTGAAATAAGGTAAACAGAACCATCCTTTACCAAAACAAGAAAATTGTTCTTATCAATGAAATCCATACTGGTAGGCGATGATGGTAATCCTTTACCTAATTGTTCCACATGGAGGCGGGAATCTTTTACTACTGGAAATGATTGTTCTGCAGAGGCGTTTGAATAATTACCTATTTGCTCAACATCAGGTTTGGGAATGATCGGAGTTGATTGTGCTGCTGAGGCGTTTGAATAATTACCTATTTGCTCAACATTCAATTTGGGATTTTTTACGTTAGGAGTTGATTGTGCTGCTGAGGCATTTGAATAGAACAAATTCAAAGTTGTATTAAAAAAAATCAAAAGAGTAACTGCAAAAAAAATAATCGAGATACCTAACATGCCACTAATAAAACTATGACTCTCCTTCAAATCTTTGTGGTCAACGATATGAGACATATATCTCTAAATATATCTGTTAAGCACTAAATCTATATATGAGAAATAAGGAAATTGGTAAGTCCGGTTCATCGGAATGTTGATAGATAGTATGCTCAATCAGGGTGCCTAAGAATGGGTTTACACATTTTGCTAATCTTAATGGCAATTTTTGTAACCGATTCTATGTTTTTGATCCAATACTCTCAATTGACATTTGGTAATTTTTTGTTCCCTACAAGTGAAGCTATTAAAGATATTTCCGTGTCTGAAAAAGCAAAAATGCCTGCCAATTTCTCAGCCAATGGTGCTATAAGTTCATTGACTTATGTTACCGAAACTCCAAAAGACCTAACTAACACATCCATTAAAATAGAAAGTTCAGCAGACTTAACTAAAGCTCGAAAAACTATTCTTTATGGTGATTGGAATTTGGAGGTCAAAAGTGGAAAAGTCACAAAATTCGGAGCTAACTTTGATCAAGTACTTGATGACGGAGGGCGATGGCACTCGCATAGTTTAATAAATTTTGTACAATCAAACGGTACTAAAATAAGATTATCTCCTGATTTGTGGACTACGCTTAGAGGGACCGTAGATATCAAGTACAATGGAACAACAACGTGGAGTGCGGTAGAAACCAAAATTGTAATTGCCGAAGGTAGAACCATTAATATCAGTTTGGACAATAACGCTACAGACAACCATTTTCAGGGACAGCCAATCTATGGAATCGTAAAATCAATAAAATCGTAAAATCAACTCTTAATACTAGTTAATATTTTAATATAGATGATATTACATTATTCTCTTCCACTACAATACCGTTACTGTTATTTTGAATCATTTAATCGCACATTATCGTCAAATATTGGAAATAATTCATATGGTTTGTTGTATTATTTGCATTATCTGTCTAGCCCGGTGCCTTGAGGTGTGTTCTTTTTTAACTCTATTTTGTGCCAGTTCACCCATTTTCAGCCTCATTTCTTGATCATTGACTAGCATGTTATACAATTCAATAAACTCTTTAGTAGAATTGGCCACCATTATTTCTTTGCCTATGTCAAACCACTTTTCTAATCCCTTATATGGAGAGGAAACTACGCAGCATTTCATTGCAGCAAGTTCAAAAGGTCTGGATGTAGAGGTAGCAAATACATTTGCGTGTAGTTCACGTGTGACATTCAAATTTACCTTGGTTCGACAACAGTAGTTCCTCCATTCGGTAAATGAGAATGGTTTAGTAACTACTGCATTTCCTAAAGAAGTAGCATCTAGAAATCTACCGCTAACTAGGAATTTATATTGTAATGCTTTTGATGGTTCTGTGATCATCATTTTGATGTTATTTTCTCTACCATGACTTCCATTTCCGAAAAAGAGAATATCAATGTCCTTAGCAGTCGTGATTGGGGTATATGTATCAAAGTCTACACCGAAGTGTACAACATTGATGTTTGATGCACCAAGGTTCCGTAATTCGGGAACAGAACCCTCTGATGGAATTATGAAAGAGTCTATTTCGCTCAAGTCAGCTCCAACATAAAAATTAAATGTAAATCCACCTGTAGATGGAAGAGATGTTGGAGCATCTACGTCATAAAGTAGGACGGGTATGTCATGTTTCTTTTTTAACACAGTTGGCATACCTTTCAATTGGTTTAGTGGTACATTTATCATAACGACTGCATCAACATCTTTCTCGGTAGTCAGAATTTTATCCATGAACTTTGTCAGCTTTGGTGTTGATAATAACTGCGCGACTGACGGGATTAAAGGATTGTTCCTTTTAGACTGTTTGTGCTTTGTAATCTTTAGTACTTTCTCCAGTAACATACCTTTATAGTAGTTAGGATTTTCTAATGCACGCCACCAGAGACTTTCAATTGGTCTACCATGATATGGAATGATTAGCAGTTCATTCCCCTCTTCATACATCCCTTTAAACAGCTGCAAAATGGCTGGAGTGCTTCCATACGGTTTTGAAAGGTCCAATGTACTGCATAAAACAAGAATTTTCATTCAAATTTAACCTCATAAAAAGAAAAAACACAGACGTTTATGAACATATTGAAACTGTTTGAGTGTTTGAGTGTTCAAGTACAGTAGGTCGAAAACTACTAAGCGATTTGAGAACGCAATTGCGAGTATTTTTGGAGTGGTATTAGATTGTCTAAATTGATAGATATTACGTAACCATTAAAAATAGAAAGGTAAGAGTGTGTATAGAAAAATCAGTCTAATGACACCAATTAACTGCTTGGTATAATTTGCATTAAATTCTGGGAAACATAGTGACTCATACTCGAGTCATGCAACGCCACAGTTAATTCTGATAGGGGTAATTCTTACATAAGTGTTATCGTGTATATGAAGAAGATCTAATGGATTATTTAAATGTCGAACATGTACGAATCAGGTTAGATTTTAGTCTAATAATTGTGCTAGTAATTCTGGAATGGTATTTGATAGCAGTGTTCATCCCATCTCATTTCTCTGATCTTTCATTTATTAACCAGTTTGCAATCGCAGTTGCGGTCAATGTAATATTAGCAGTATCATTAATGGTTCATGAATCAGCTCATATCATGGTAGCATCTATAGTGGGAATTAAGATTCGACAAATAGTTGTTTTCATCTTTGGAGGTGTTTATGAGTTTGATTCATCTACACTAGAGGCTGATGCCAGGAACATGATAAGCAGCAAATTAAAGTTCGCACTTGCTGGTCCTGCAGGTAGTGCGCTCCTGGCCTTATTATTTGCCATAACTTGGCTCCTAGAATTTCAGGAGATAAATCAAAAGGAAGTATTTTTGGTCAAGGAAGCCATGTCCATTATTTTCGTCTATGCTTCTCTGGGTAATGGACTCCTTGCTTTGGTGAATATTCTACCTGTAGTTTCACTTGATGGCGCAGAGATTCTTAATTCTACTTACCTTAAAATACGAAAAGAGATGTCTATGCGCACCAAATTGATAGTCTCTAAGACAATTTCCTATTCATTTCTTGTAGCTGGCGCGTTTGCCATTTTTTTGGTCTCATTTTATAGTGGACTTTTGTTGATTCTTTTCTCTTGGGTTTTATTGACAGGATTACAAAAATACCTTACACTAAACAGTATACCACAACATTAGACTTCACAAGTTACAAATGGTGAGCTTCTATTGATAAACAGATGATGTAGGGCCACCAAAATCATGAAAAATTAATCCAATCTCTTCAACATAATGGGATGTTCATCTGTATTATTTTCATCTAGCCATACCACGTAAACATGTCCATTTTCCGTTGCTTCTATTTGTGGGGAGGGCAAAAATGTTGTATTGGTTGTGCCAAGTAATATTGTTCTTCCAATCATACTCAGATCGGATGTGCTGTTATTGTTGCTAAGTAAGATTGTTCTTCCAAGGACGCTCACGTCACCCAAAATTTCCTTAAATTGAATATTATTGTGATACCATATTACATAGACATTTCCATTTTCTGTTGCTGCTATCTGTGGAGAGGATATAGGCGTTCCTATAGGATTGTATCCTATCTGAACGCTGTTACCAAATTTTGCTCCGCTAACGGTACTTGCTCTAATTACCATATCGCTCCCTCCATTTGTACTATTTGTACCAATCCATACTACATACACATTTCCATTTTCTGTTGCAGCTATTTGTGGAGAAGAAGATTGGATATCAATTTTTCTGCTTAGTCTTTTATCATCATCAAAAATCCTTCCGCTATCATTACTGCTTCTAAATTTTATATCGCTATCCCCACCTGTTCGGTTGCTATCAACCCATACTACATACACATCCCCCTTCGCGGTTGCTGCTATTTGTGGTGAAGCTGCCAATTTCTTACCTTTGCTTAAGACAGTGGGGGTGCTAAAATTAGTACCGTTGTCTTGACTTGAAGTTGAGTAAATTCTGTTTTGCTCAGCCCATACTACATACACATTTCCATTTTCTGTTGCTGCTAGCTTTGGAGAAGATGTC
>AR_comb_assmDRAFT_10175842_pt1 | contig 10674 bp, 12 predicted proteins | sample ArasoioldDNA_FD_10543 | JGI IMG/M metagenome (IMG submission 10543) | reverse complement strand
ACTACCTGTTTAAATGTCCCCTCCATAGGCTTAGTGGTCGCTGGTGATGCTGCGTAAATGAATTCAGTCCCAACAATCTATCAAACCTATGGGATTGAGTTCTAACCAGCGGCTGATTACACCTGCTCACTCTTCCTGCCTTCTTCATCTTCCTGTCTATCAATAATCTCTTCCATCATTCCTAATCTAGTAGAACTGACTAGCCTAGGAGCTTTGAATCTGATGGTAGATGATTAAATACTTTTCTTGACCTTGACGCGCGTAATAATATCGTAGGCTTATCCACAATATTTTGGGCCATAGCATGAACAAACTAGTCACATAGATGAAAAAATACACGTAATTACCTGATCTCTAAATAAATGGCTGGTAGAATGGAGGAATAGTAAAGTACGATCAAACAATTATTTGAGCGTATAATTAGAATCTTTCCTCGGATTTCACCATTTTGGTGATTGCAAGTTTCTTATTTTCTCTGATATTCATACTTTTTTCAATTTGGGATTGAAATTTATTTTTTGCAAAATACACAAGAGCGGCATTTGCTCCAAATATAGCGAAAATAGCTAATAAATCAAATTCACTTATCATATCATAACAAAATTGAAAATTTAATATAAATTTATTAATATATTATTTTATCATAATTTTACTGACTTGCATTACTTTCCCATTTGAACAATTCATGAGACTAAAGATATTTAATATTTTAATCACTATTTAATCAATTTTGTATGTTTTAATCTAATTTAAAAAAGTCTGTATTCGTATTTCATGTCATTTAAAACGTTAATATCTTTTTTGCCGCATTCATTCGTTCAAATAGATCTTTGAGGAATACGTCTGCAAATTGTTCAAAAGTCTGTACATTATATTTTGTTTTATATTCCTGCCTTCGTTTTTCATACTCTTCGACAAGCCATCGAAAATCAGCTTCTTTTAACCTTATTCTATAATTTTGAGCATAAAATTTGGATTCAAACATATTTAACATGAAAATACCTCCGAATTGAGTAAAGCTTGCAACTTTGTATTTTCTTTCATAATCGTTCTTTAAGTTTTGATAATTCTCCTTTAACCACTGTTTTACATCGGATCTTATAGTTAGGGAAGTATATTTTCCAGAGAAATCTATCTTTACTTTATGCATATCTACAGAGTAAAAGCCTTGTTTGATCTCATTCATAATCATTATCAAAGCACTCGGAAGAAACATACCTGGATAGTATTCCTCAGTAGATTTGTGTAATCTAGTTAAAATTCCAGGTTTTAGCCCAATCGTTGAATATCCCTGTTCCGGCACATTATTGTCGAACATTATACCCATACTAAAATTTTCTCTATCATAATTCAAAGAAAAAAGTAAATCGATAATAATTCCTCAATCTTGGAATTAATACGATAAATTCATCACTATGCTATTATCTATCTAATAGCAAGAACAGGACAATGAGCATGAATTATTACTTTACTTGCTACACTTCCAAGCAGAAACTTTTCCAAACCGGTCATACCTTGAGTGCCAACAATGATTAGATCAATTCCCATTTTCTTTGCATAATCAATAATAGCATTTGGGACTGAAGAATCAATAATAATGTTTGTTGTCACTTTTATATCCTTATTCCATCTTATTATTTCTGACTTTATATCATTTAGCAGCTGTCCAGCTTGTTTTGTTAGTATTTTTTTATATTCGTCTATTTTTCCTCCTCTATAATAGGATATCATATCACCAACTACACCAAATGACGAATCATCGATTACATGAATTGCGTATATTCTAGCATCCAAAGTATTTGCTAGCGTAGCGGCATATACAACGATTTTGCTCTTGTAACCGGATTTATCTACCGCAATAAGTATTTTCTTTACTTTTGTAGGATAAGATTGTTGATCCTTGGCTGATATTTCCAATGATCTTCACCTTTCACCATCTTTATCTTCCTTAACCCCACTATCGTGGGAGGATGATCCTTTTCTTCCTGATCTGACAACCAGAGTTCGGATATCAAGTGGATTCTTCCATTCAGAGACACCCGCTCCGCTCACTACATCCTCATCATTGGGAATCAGGTAAATAACATCTGGTCTAGGTGGAGTTCTTCTTTGTGTAGCCAAGCTTACGCTCACAAATACTATCAAAGAGACTAATGGAGGAATTAATGTGTCCAAACCTGCATAAACGAATAATGGACTAGTAGGTGGGGCTATAGTTATAGTAAAATAGAATACCATTCTTAGAGTGGAACCAACAATTATGGATGCAACTGCTCCTGCGGCTGTTGACTTTTTCCAGTACGTACCCAGCACTAGCGGAACAAGACAACCTGCGAATACTATATCAAATGCGAGTATCAGATATACGCCAGGTCTGGGAATTGCAGCACCCAGCGCAAATGCCGTAAAGAACATTGGGATCACGAGAAGTCTTGTAGTCAATAACAATTGGCGGTCGCTAAGGCCAGGTTTTTTCAAAAGCTTCCTTACAACGTTACTTTGTATCATATTTCTTGACAGTACGCTTGCAATGGCTAACGTGCCTCCATTGGCAGTAGACATACCACAACTTACAGTACTTACTAACATCAGAACTCCTATGATGAAAGGTAAATGTTCTACGGCTACAATAGGATACAACGTGAAAGGATCTGCAATTTTTGGTTCCAGGGTATGTCCAATTATACCTATCATAGTAAGGGGAATCAATACTAACAGCGTTAACCCTGCTGCAAGATAACAACTCTTTTGCGCTGTTCGTCCACCATCTGCTGCAAATACTCTCTCCATAAAATCAAGTGCTACAATATCACCTAGACCTAACGATAAAATAGCTGCCCAATTTATGAGTGCGCCGCTATTAACATCAGTTAGTCCAGACAAATTCATAAAGTTCTGAGGGACATTTGCTACTATAGTCTCCAACCCCCCGGGTATAGGAGACCAAGGACCTATGAAATAAATAAATCCCAGCCAAAATCCAATCAAAGCCAAATATATGTGAAATATATCGGTATAAGCACACGAAAATAGTCCTCCAAAATAGGTATATAGTAATACGACAGCAGTAGAGATCAACATTCCAAATATTAATGGAAGATTTAGCACAACAGATAAAATATAACCACTAGCTGCAAGATTACCTGCTACTAGGACAATAAAGCTTATGGACATCAAGACTCCACTCATAACTTCGCTCACATTTCCATACCGCCTGAAATAAAAATCTGCCAAAGTGATCATATTCATCCGGTTAAATATTCTTCCAAAAAATACTCCTGTTAAGACAAGACAAATCGTTAAACCTAACGGAATAGCGCCACCTGACCAAAATCCATTCTGAAATGTCAATGATACATTTCCTAAAGATGCATTACCATCAACTGATTCAGAGACCAACATCGTACCTATAAAGAATAGTGGCAAGCTTTTGCCCGCCACTATATACCGTTTACTACTTTTCTTGACAAATTTAACTGCCATAACACCCACAACTGCGGTCGCGGCAACAAAAATCATCACGATAATTCCATAGCTGATGGGTACTTCAACCATACGTGCGTAATATACTTACTAAGTATATAAACATAACTAGATTCTGTTCGGCAGCCGAACAGCAGAGGATATGGACTAATTATATTCTATGATCACGAGCCATATGAAGTCTAAAAGCCGATTCTGAGTCAAAAGACTCATCACAAGTTATACACAAATATGTAGATTCTCCATCATGTGCTTCGCGCACATGTTTCAGTAGATCATCTCTATCTTTAAAGTGTAAGCTACATTTTCCACAACCAAACTTCTTACTGAACAGCATCAACACCAATTCCACATCTACTCATCATATTATTCATGTTTTAGACAAAAAAGAAGTAAAATGTATTATTTAGCAATTTTTAGCCGCTTTAGCTTTGTGAATAAAAGAGGATCCAGTTTCCTTGCCTGATCTAAACATTTCTGTGAGTTGTCGATTTTACCCATCATAGATAAACACCTACCCTTATTATACCAAGCTTTAGCATAATCAGATTTGATTTTTATTGCTTCTTCAAAACATTCAATCGATTCGTTAAGCCGTTTTAGTCTCATCAAAGTTAGTCCCTTATTATTCCAAGTAATAGAATTCTTTCGATCTAGATCAATCGCATTCGAAAAGGCTACAAGTGACTCGTCTAATCTAGTTAATTTATCTAAAATGAGCCCCTTATCACCCCATGCTAGGTCATTTTGAGGATTTATCTTTATTGCGTTATCAAAGCTCTCAAGTGCCTTCTCCAATCTATTCCTACTTGCTAGTTCTTCTCCATACTTCACCCAATTATTAGATGCCTCTTTTCTATTAATCTTAGTATAAATAAGATTTTCAGTGTTACCCCTATTTTGTCTTAAACGAAATGGCCATCCAATCCTCATAACAAACTATCATACAAAGCTAATTATTATATCTTTAAAATCACTATAATACTATTCATTAGTGATTCAATATCACTACAAACGATTTGACTACTCTTCGATGTTGTCACTCATTTGATCTTTGATTACATCTTCATCTGTTTTATCATCCTTTATTCCAACTGTACCTAAAAATATCAATATACCACTTGCAACAAGAATAGCCGCAAACATTCCTATGACCCCAGAAATATCCATAACATGTAAAGTGATATAAAATATATAAAACTATTGAAAATTCAGTCGAAAGGTTTAGGGAATCCAGGAACAGAACATAATCCCATTGTTCGTAGCATATTAAAACAAAGGCTGATGTCCTCTTTATCTATGGAAACAATATCTTTTCCCATCTCATATTTAAGATCCTGGATGAAATCATATATCTCGTTAACAGTTATTGTTTGATTACTGAAACCAATTGCCTCATTAATTATCTTATACATTGAGATATGATATGAAAGAAACACGGCTTTTAGGAGCATTTTGGCTTGTAAGGTATTTTTGTTATTCAGCTCCAGGTCTGTCGCCATTAGAAAATAGATGGCATTTGTGGATATAAAGATTGTGAGAAATCGTGTAAACTACGGATTTATGATATAATATGTATGCGTATACTACAATTACCATTCTAGAATTCTCAATATGTGGATAAAATAATAGTATATTTAACCCTCTAATTTATAAATATGTAATAATTAAATATACTATATTGGATATTAAGACTATTCCAGTAAGCTTGATCGATATAGCTGAGGAAAATGTTCGCAAGGCATTTTCTTTTGGTGAAGATAATAATGACAGGTTAATTAAAGAACATTTATCTAAATTTGATCTTCTTCAGCCTGTCGTGGTTAGATTTGATAAAGAAAGTAAGAGGTACAAGCTACTTATTGGCCGCAGAAGGTTTTTTGCTTTATATGCAAAAGGAGAAAAACAAATTCCTGCTGTAGTAACTCAACTTGAAGGAGCAGAAGCAGAAGCAGCCTCCTTGTTTGAAAACCTTGTAAGAAAAGATCTTTCGCCCCTTGAAAAAGCAAGGATGGTAAAGAAGCTTGTTGATTCAACAAAATCAGGTATTTCAGGGATTTCATCGAGATATGGACTTCCAAAAAGTACGATTAGTGAATGGTTAAGTATACTAACACTTCCTGAAAATATTCAGTCCAAGGTTGAAAATGGTGAAATATCTACTTACGAGGCAATACGCATAGCAAGAAAGCCTAAATTAGTTCAGGAAAGGATTATTGCTGCAGCCAGTGCTGGAAATCTGCAAGAGACAATGTCTGACACAGGCGTAAAACGTGGTGCCCCCAAAGGTTTAATGACAATCCGAGTTGTGTTCAATCCAGCAAAAAAACTAGACAAGCAAATTTGGGACAGGCTAAATAAAAAGGCAGTAGAAAATGGCCTCGAAGTTGCAGAATATGTAAGAACTATTCTTCTTAAACATGCTAGAAGATGATTTCATTAGTGTGATCGATTTTAAAGTTTCTTTGAACATGAGATTATTATGAATGGGGTAGGCTACTTCATTCAATTTAAGGATCTTTGAAATTTACGGATTTTTTTATGAAACACAAAGTTGGTATAACATTTTTTGGTATAAATGGTACATGAAAAACGCCGCGCGATACTTTAGAAATTATATATTCTTATAGTCCTGGAAGAGCTACAACTCCAAAGTTTGTGCAAAGAATTGAAGCTAAGAGCGTTGTCCAGGATTCATTCTGCAAATAACCTACTTGATGACCTGATTACCACCCTTGGAGCTGGACTAGAACCCTATGGCATAATGTTTATCAGAGATATCTCTAAACGCCTATAAATTGAGAACAAGTGTGAGTGCAGATGAGTGCTGTATCCAAATTGATCTCTCAATACAAAATGTTCGGCAGCCGAAAAGTACGACTAGTATTTACAATTAGCAATATTTAAAAAATAGTTAGTAATAACATATATGATCAGTATGGGAATGGAGTTTTATGGTGAATCGTACAGAGGAAATGATGAACCAATTTTTGTAGGGATCCCTACTTTCCTTAAACTACCTTGGATAAGGAACAAAGAAGAACTTGAAAAGGTGAAGCCAAATGTAGCTGTTATCGGAGAACCTTTTGATTTTGGTACAACAATTAGGCCTGGAGCACGATATGGACCCAGAGCTATTCGCGCGGCTTCAACAGTTCCTTCACCACCATACGAACACTTCAATATCGAGACAGGGGTAGATCCATTTGGTGTATTCAAGACTGTAGATTATGGAGATGTGGTAGTATCTCCAGGCGATGTCGTGGAATCACATAAAAGAATGACAGATAAAGTCAAAGAAGTTCTGGACGTAGACGGAATTCCAGTCATGCTTGGTGGTGATCATTCTATAACATTTGCAAATGTAAGAGCTTTTGCAAAGAAGTACAAGAACATCGGTATGATCCATATTGATACTCATGCCGATTGTGCTCCCCAGGGCTTGTGTGGTTTCAAGTACGATCATGGCGCACATATCAGAAGAATTATGGAACTGGGCTGCCTTAAAGGCAAAAACTATACTCTGATTGGTCCTCGTGGATATTGGCCAGGACCAGACTTGTACAAATGGATGGCGGATCAAGACTTTCAGTGGTTTACAATGCTTGATGTCGAAGAGCTTGGCATAGATCAGATTGCCAAAGAAGCTGCAGATAGAGCTAACGACAATGTTGATGCTGTATACATAAGTTGGGATATAGACACATTCGACCCAGCATACGCACCAGGAACTGGGGAACCCGAACCTAATGGATTAACTTCAAGAGAAGGCATGAGGTTGATGAGACGTCTGTCAACTTCATTTGATCCTGATAAATTTGCATTTGATTTGGTTGAGGTTGCCCCAAACTACGATGTAAGTGACGGAAATTCATACAACGGAGGTATTACTTCAGGATTAGCAAACAGACTCATCGTGGAATTACTAGCAGGATTATCTCTAACAAAGAAAGGAATGACTGAAGGCAAACCTATAAGACCTAAACTGTATCGCGGAAAAGGTCACACGTATCACTTTGAAGACAATGAATAGATACAATTACACAATTACACAATACATCAAATCAAGTAGATATAATATGAATAATGTAGAAGGGCATTATAATCATGTCAGAACTAGCATCCAGATAGATAGAGAACTGGATTACTTTTTTTTATGTAGAGATATTTTATCCTACCTCCGATAAGAGTTATCCGTACTGGAATTGATAATAAGAGAATTCGCAAATGAGTCTAGTGTTTCGAAACAAAACAAACGACCATTTCCAATCTGTAATTTATCTAATTTCGTAAAATTCATGTATTATATTAGATATAAATGTCCAGAATATTTTATACCTCCAGAATCATGTTCCACAAATGAATCATAAACTAGTCGTGATGAAAGCTCGACGAAATACCGTTCAAAATGTGAGGATAATCCTCCGCACTTTTTCAAATATGAGGCTAGAATAGCAATCACCTAGTAATAATGATGCATTGGTCTCTGCTGTTTTCCCAATTTGTCAAAGTGATCATGGGACTTATTACCACCAGCATGCGAATGTGTTGTTCCATCTGCGTGGGTATGAGTATTCATGATAGGTTTTGAGATCAATACATCATCTATACGCAATAACATATTGGTAACCTCTGTAGCTGTCTTCATGATTTGCTCTTTAACTATGACAGGCTCAATCGCATCAGAGAACATACCTCTCACCTTTCTATCGAAAACATCGATTCCATACCAATAGGGTTTTCTGCCACCATTAGCAGTAGAATTGTCCTTTGAACTTAATGTACGTAATTTTATAGCTACATCCATTATATTCATTCCAGCGTTTCTGGCGATAGTAAGTGGAATTTCTTCCACTGCATCGGCAAATTTTTCAAGTACAATTCGTTCTTTTCCTTTGTGATTTCTTTTTATTCGTTCCTTTATATGTGAAACAAGAGCTGATTCCACTGATCCAGCTCCTCCCACAACTAACGGCCTCATAACAAAGTCTTTTAAAACTGCAATAGCGTCTAAGATCGATCTATGATATTCATCGAGTATTTTTTTCGAATTGGCCCGAAGTAAAATTGTAACTGACTTTGGATCATTACATTCATCTATAAATATCATTTTATCTTCTCCTACTTTCTTTTCGTATACCTTTCCAGCTAAACCAAGATTTGATTTCACTGCTTCAATATCATCTAAATCTACTACGATCTTGGCACCCGTTGCCTTTTGAAGCCAAAGGAGATCGTTTTCTTTTACTCTGCGAATTGAAATGATTCCTGCTCTTGAAAGATTGGTTTGAGCAAGATTATTGATACCTTTTCTTGCGATTACAACATTTGCTTTAGAGTCAATTATACACTCAACCTTTTTAAGTATAGTTTGGTGCTGATGACTTCGGAATAATTGAATCTGATTTGGAGATGAAATCTCAATGTCTATATCGCCTTTGGGTCTCTCATAATCTAATTCTGCATCAATAAGCAATATTCTGACATGATCAAGAGATCTTGGCATGGCAGAATTATCGATAGTTTTGTCAAGTACTATCCCTTTGATTAGCTGTATTTCGTCTGTATTTCCAAGCTTTTCCTCAATTTTTATATCATCAATATTTATCCTACAGGTCTTGAAATCCGTTACTGAACACATCGCATCAACCACGATCCTTGATAGTACAAACATATTAGATAGAGTTCCATTCCAATGTATTGCTTTTGATTTTAAACATGTACTAACAAGCCTCTTCATTATAGCATCATCAGAATTCGAGTATCTCTTTGATATTTCTTGTAATCTATCAAGAGAGATCTCTAATCCTTTATTATAGCCATCTATAATAACGGCAGGTGAGATGCCAATATTTAATAACTCCTCTGCCTTTTCGATTAATGCACCAACTAGAACTACAACAGTTATCGTACCATCACCAACTTCGTTGTCCACAGCATTCGAAGCATCTATCAATATTTTTGCGGCAGGATGTTCAACATCTATTTTACGCAGGAATGTAGAACCATCCTTTGTTAATGTAGCTTCTCCTAAAATATCAACATATACTTTTTCTAATCCTTTTGGACCCAAAGAGCTTTTTATTAGATAAGAAATTAACTTGGCTGCCAAAAGATTATACCTACGACTCTGGTCTCCAGTAGTAATTTTGACACCCTCTTTGAATAGATGTTGAAGTGCTTCTTGCGATGACATATTCTTCTTCATCAATTCTCCACAAGTCCATTCGGGTATCTTGTTCTTGACCTTGTTCTTGTTCTTGTTCTTGTTCTTATGCTCCATTGATCAGTGATAAATCGATTATATATTTCTGTCACAATAATATAATAGTTATAGTTTTATATATATAATAATTTATTATATGTAAATTACAAAATACACTGTTTTAATCTGCATTTATATATCGTAAATTACGAAACTGATTTTTTGCTATTAGCATGATCAAGTAAGGTTTTTATACTTACTAAGTATATATTGTGCATTGACTCGATCTGGCTTGACCAAAGAAATTGAAGATAGAGCGAAGAAGGCAGTCGAAGTTCTTTATGGATCCAATATCCAGGAGTTCAAAATTAGAGAATTGTTACCTTTTCCAAACGAAACTAAGATGGAAGCATGGGATGTGCAAACTACATTTCTGCTTAATAAATTGCTATATACGGTAGATCTCTTAATTCAAGAGAATAATGGACACATTACCAATGCTAGACTTATTGATACCATGATTCCAATATAGTCCATTAATTTTTGATTAAATATTATCCTACAGGCTATATTATCGTAATACCAGTTTTAGTCACTACTAGGAATGCAAATTCTTTTGTTATCATAGTATTAGTATCGTTATTTATCTGGTTGCACCCAAACGATCCAGAGTTCATATTCAATACGTTCTACTCCACGACCAACATCTCCACTCTAAGCATTCAAATCGTCGAGGAGAGAATTGAGTTTATTATATTGGCTATTCGTAATATTAGCTGCGCACTCCTTAGTTAATAAAACTTATATTTTGTAGAAATCTGTATGTGATGTCTTTATAATGGTTACTGGAATTGTCGATATCATAATAAATGAGATCTGCTGCCTGCCATAATTGATGTTACTATATTATCAATGTTATCCATATGAATATCAGGAATAGAGTTAAATTCTATTGGAATATAATGTGAAACGAAAAATTAGTTCTG
>AR_comb_assmDRAFT_10062382_pt1 | contig 10675 bp, 9 predicted proteins | sample ArasoioldDNA_FD_10543 | JGI IMG/M metagenome (IMG submission 10543) | reverse complement strand
CGGCGCGCAGAGCAATTCGCCCGACGACTGGCGCGCGTCGAAGGCGAAGTGCGGCGGCGGCTTCCTCATCATGACCGTCTGCCATGCCATCGACTACATCTACTACGTGACTGGTCTGAAGGCCTCACGCATCTACAGCGAATACGGGACGCTCGGCTCGCCCGCCGAGGTCGAGGACATCATCAGCGTGTCGTTCAAGATGAACAACGGTGCGGTCGGCAGCGTGATTGGCAGCTCGATCACGCGCGGCTTTCCGCAGCAGGAGGAGCGGATCTCGGGAACAAACGGCACCATGGTGCTGAACGCGGCGGGGATTCAGTTCTACTCCACGCGGCCGATCGATGGAAAGAAACCCGGTCAGGTGCATAGCTACACGAAGTTCCCCGAGGCGAGCTGGACGGCAGACTGGGTGAGGGACTTCGTGAAAGCTGTTCGCAGCGGCACCGAACCGCCAGTCTCCTCGCGTGAAGGGTGGGAAAATCTCGCGTTCATCGCCAAAGCCTACGAATCGATGGAAAAGGGTGTGGCGGTGGAGGTGCCGGCATACGAGCCTCGCCTGGAGGTGACGCATGTCTGAGCGGCAGGGCGAGTCACTCCGAGTTCGCATCGAGGCATCGGCCACTGATGCGGCTGCGCTCGCCGCGTATCAACCGTACGCGACAGGCACGCCGATGCGGCCGGGCACTCCTGGTGCGCCGCGGACGATCCTTGTGCCTGGGGCGCATGTTGCGGGCTCAGACGTTGAAGTATCTGCGTCTGACTGCGTAGTCCTCCCAGCGTCTCTTAATCCGGCGGTCGCTGTGCTCGTGCCGCCGATTGCGGCGGCGCTTGCACTCTGGGAGACGCTGCGCCTCGAACTTGGAGACGCCGCGGTCTGGACGAGCGGCGGACCATTGTCGGGGCTCGTCGGTCAGGCGGCGCTCTGGCGGGGAGCGTGCCCGGGCATTGAGCTCGGCGAACCCTCCGGGGTCTACGACCCCCGACAGGTCGAGCAGGTCCATCTCGCGGATACTGAAGCGGCCGCCACCAGGCTCGTGACGCTCGTTTCGACGCGGCCCGGGTTCGCGGCTGTGGACTTGAGTGGCCGTGCTGACGTCATCGATGTGCTGCTCGAAGTGATTCCGCGATGGGGCCGGTTGTTGCTCGCGGGCCCGGCCGGCACGCCCGTCACGATCGATTACTACCGGAACGTGCACCGAAAGGGCATTGTTTTCGCCACGACTGTCCTCGAACCCTCTCGGGTGTTCGATGCACACTCCGATGTGCGGAGCCAGGTCGCCCGGGCCTGCGCCATCCTTGGGAATTCCCGCATGGCCGCGCAGTGCAGCGCGCTGTTGGCCTACGTCCCATCCGCTCAGGGGATGGCTGGGCTCTCACTCGCCCGGTAAATCGGCCCCCAGATCCGAAGACGCTGCGGCTGGGCAGCGTCGCCCGTAAAATCTCTGCGAACGCGAAGCTGTGAAGAACACGTTGGTGAGTGCGAATTCCATCGCCGCCGATAGCGCGCCGCGCCAAGACGCCGTCTTGGTTGGCGCCGTCGTTCTATCGTTCGTCGTGTGCTATGCGGGGGTGATTGCGTCGCTGTTCGAGCAGTGGATGTCGAACGACATGTACGCGCACGGCATCCTCATTCCGTTCATCAGCGCGTATCTGCTCTGGGATCGACGGGCCTTGTTAGCGAGCTCCCCCGTCGAACCGGCACTCGTGTCCGGCTCACTGCTGTTCGGGACGGCGCTGGCGATGCTGTTCGTTGGCCACGTCGGAGGCGTGATCTCTCTCGAACAAGTGTCACTGATCGTCGCGATTCTTGGATTGGTGCTGTTGCTCTTCGGGAAAACGATGCTGGCGCGGACGGTGTTTCCGCTCTTGTTCCTGCTGTTCATGATCCCGATCTGGGACGTGGTGACCAATCGTCTTCATGCCCCATTTCAACTGCTGTCAGCGCAGATCGGTGCCTCGCTGCTGCGCACGGTCGGCATTCCGATCAGGATCGAGGGCGTTTTCATCGAGCTCCCCAACATGACGCTCGAGGTTGCGCAGGCATGCAGCGGCGTCAATTTCCTCGTCGCGATTCTCGCCCTCGCGTTGCCGCAGGCGTACCTGATGCTCCAGGGCATCGGTCTTCAGATCTTTGTTGCCGGGTTCGCCGCGATCGTGGCGTTGGTCACCAACGGGCTGCGCGTCGCGTTGATTGGCGTGCTGGCGTACACGATCGGAAGCGGCCCGGACGTTCATGGACCTGGGCATGTTCTACAGGGACTCTCCGTCGCGGTCGTCGGCTTCGTGGTGCTCTTCGCGACGATCGTGCTGCTGTCGAAGCGATCACCCCGCAAGTCCTCGTCGAACGTGACGGCCGAGACTCGGGTCGAGTCGTTCACGCCATCGCGCCTGGGTACGCGGCTGACGATCACCGTTTCGCTGGTCCTGTTGATGACGGCCGCCGCCGCCGCCGCGTGGCGCGTTAGTCCTGTCGAGCCTGCCCGGCCGCTGGCCGACGTTCCGTCGAAGCTCGGCTCGTGGGTCACCCTACTGAGCGATGCGACGGCTCCGCCGTTTCGCGCGCGCGGCGCTACTCACGAATTGACGCGGACGTATCTCGCGCCATCGCGGCGTCAGGTGCGGCTCTACATCGGGTATTTCGTCGATCAGTCGCAGGGGCGGGAACTGGTGACTGAGCAGACGCTCGCACTCATGCAGGGTGCAAAACCCCTCACGCTTCGAATGGCAGACGGCCGGAATAAGGACGCGAGCGAACTGGTTCGGACTGCGAAGGGGACAAACCAGTACGTGCTGTCGTGGTACGAACTGAACGGCCATTCGACCGCGAACGGTTACTCGGCAAAGGCGTGGACGACGTGGGACGCGCTGGTGCGACGGCGTACGAGTGGCGCGGTCGTGACACTCACGGCTGATGTGGCATCTGACGCTGATCTGCGTGAGGTAGCTGCCGATGTGCAAGGACTCGCGACGTTAGTCGCGCCGGTGCTCGAGACGTACCTCCCTCGCTAGATCATCGTGAGCGTGCATCACCTTCAACCATCGGAGCATCAGCGCTGGGAGGACTTCGTGAAGGCCGCGCCTGGTGCGCACGCCTACCATCGCGCGGGATGGACGTCGGTGATCGAGCGCGCATTCGGGCAGCAGACGTACAAGCTGATCTCCGAAGATGCCTCGGGCAGTGTGAACGGCATCTTGCCTTTGGCGCGCCTCCGCAGCCGGCTGTTTGGCGACTTTCTGGTCTCGTTGCCGTACCTCAATTACGGTGGCCCATGTGCCATCGATGCCGAAACCGAATCGCGGCTGGTCGACGAGGCGGTCCGTCTGGCGCGTGAGGAAAACGTCCAGCACCTCGAGCTCCGGTTGACGGCGCCTGAAGGCTTCGGGCTGCACGTCAAGGCGTCGAAGGTCTCCATGCGCCTGGCCCTGGCCGAAGATGCTGATTCGCTCTGGAAATCGTTCCCCTCCAAGCTGCGTAATCAGGTTAATCGCCCGATAAAAGAGGGGATGGTGGCCCGGGTCGGCGGGCTCGAGGAGCTCGACGCGTTCTATCGAGTCTTCTCGATCAACATGCGGGATCTGGGCACTCCTGTGTATTCCCGTGCCTTCTTCGAGACCGTTCTGCGGGAATTTGGACCGGATTGCCGCATTGTCTCCGTTTACTACCAGAATCAACCGGTCGCGAGCGGATTTCTGGTGGGATTCAAAGATACCCTCGAAATTCCCTGGGCATCTTCACTGCGGAGCGTCAACCGGCTGGCACCGAACATGCTCCTGTACTGGAGTGTTCTGAAGTACGCGGCCGACCAGGGCTACCGAGTCTTCGATTTCGGGCGATCTAGCCCGGACGCCGGGACCTATCGGTTCAAGGAGCAGTGGGGTGCGAAACCTTTGCCCTTGTACTGGCACTATTGGGTGCGCCCCGGCGGGAAGGTTCCCGACCTCTCGCCGGCGAACCCGAAGTACCGCGTGGCGATCGACATCTGGAAACGCCTACCGCTGAGCGTGACCAACCTCATCGGACCGGCGATTGTCAGGAACATTCCGTAATGCTCGCTCGAGTCCTCGCGCCAACGGCCGCTCCGCTTGACGGACCGGCGCTGCTCGCCGCAGCGTGGGCGGCCATCACGCCTGATCGGTCCGCTCAATTGACGCGAGAGTTCGCCGAGTTCGTGAGCGCCGACGAAGCATTTCTCTTTTCGAGCGGCAAAGCGGCGTTGACCGTGCTGCTCAAGGCGTTGACCACGTTGCGGCCTGGCCGCTCGGTTGCGATCCCTGCGTACACGTGTTATTCGGTGCCCGCGTCTGTCGTACGCGCCGGGCTGAACCCGGTCCTGATCGACGTCGATCCGCGCACACTCGATTTCGACGAGTCGTCCCTGCGTCAGGTCCTGCAGCGGCCGGATCTGCTCTGTGTGTTGCCGACGCACTTGTTCGGCGTATCGGTGGACGTCGATCGCGTTCGATCGCTGTGCCGCCCCGACGTCTTCGTCGTCGAGGATGCGGCACAGGCACTCGGTGTGACCGGTCGTGACGGTCGCTTACTCGGGACCCGCGGTGATGCAACGCTCTTCAGTCTCGCTCGAGGGAAGCATCTCACGTGCGGTCATGGCGGCATCATCGCTGTTCGCCATCCTGAAATTGCGACGGCGTGCCGCGCACTCTACGCGGAGGTTCCCGCACCGAGCGTGGTCGATGGTGTCGTGCGCTGGATCGAGCTTGCGGTGATGGCCGTCTGCATCAAGCCAAGTCTGTATTGGCTGCCGTCGAGTCTTCCGTTTCTCGGGCTCGGTCGATCGGTGTACGCCACGGACTTTTCGATCGTTCGACTGCCGGCCGTCTCCGTCGGTGCGATGCATCGCTGGCGCGCACGGCTGGCCGCGGCGAATCGCGCACGACAAGAGACCGTCGAACAACTTCGAGCCGCGATCGGCGCGAATATCGATGGTGGATCGGCCCCGCTACTGCGGTATCCGGTGTTGATGGACAGCGTTCCCCAACGCGACCAATTGATTGACACGGGCAAGCCATTCGGCGCGGGCACGATGTATCCCACATCGATCGCCGGAATCCCGGAGCTGCGCGATCGCTTTGCCGGTCAGCGCTATTCCGGCGCAGAGATACTGGCGACGCGCCTCGCCACGCTGCCGACGCATCAGTACGTGCGTGCATCGGATGTCTCGGCGCTGCAGGCGATTTGTGATCGCGTCAGACATCGTCTCGAGCCCACGGGTGCAGGGAAGGCGGTGTCCGCGTGCTGATGGCGGTGGTGTTCTGGACGTGCGTCGTGTTCGTGGTCTACAGCTACGTGGGCTATGGCATTGCGCTGGCGCTGATGTCGCGCGTGCGCAATCGTCCGGTTCGACGCGCACCAATCACACCGAGCGTGTCCTTCATCATCGCCGCGCACAACGAGGCGAAGCGCATCACCGAGAAGATCGAGAACACGTTGCGTCAGGATTATCCGAGCGATCGATTCGAGATCATCGTCGCCTCGGACGGCTCGACGGACGCGACTGACGAGATCGTCCGCTCGTATGCAGACCGCCGTGTGCGTTTGATTCGTCCGGACCAGCGTCGCGGTAAGGAGTACGCGCAGCGGACGGCGATCGCCGCTGCACGCGGCGAGGTGCTGGTGTTCTCCGACGTCGCAACGCGTCTCGATCCCGATGGAGTACGGCAGATCGTCATGAGCTTCGACGACCCTTCGGTCGGTTGCGTGAGCAGCGTCGATCGCATGATTGGCAGTGACGGGCGCCCGAGCGGGGAAGGCGGCTATGTGCGCTACGAGATGCAGTTGCGCGCTCTCGAGTCTCGCGTCGGTTCGCTTGTCGGCTTGAGCGGATCGTTCTTCGCCGCGCGCCGCGAGGTGTGTACTCCCTGGCCAGTCGACATCCCCAGCGATTTCACGACCGTGCTGAATGCCGTGACCCGTGGACTTCGCGGTGTCAGTGACGGCAACGCGATCGGCTACTACACCGACCTGGCCGACACCAGCAAGGAGTACTCGCGCAAAGTGCGAACGGTTGTTCGCGGTATCAGCGCGTTGCTCACGCACCGCGCGCTGCTGAATCCATTCCGGTTCGGATTGTTTGCCTGGCAGCTGGCGAGCCACAAACTGTTCCGATGGATTGTGCCGTTCGCAATGGCTGGCGCACTGCTCGCGAACTTGTGGCTGGCGTCCGACTCCAACTTCTATCGCGTGCTGGCCGGTTTTCATCTGGCCGGGTACGGCCTCGCCCTGCTGTCGTTGCGCTGGCCGACGCCAGTGCTGCGGGTATGGCGGCCGGTGGGTTTCCTGCTGTTAGCGAACGCGTCGATCCTGACTGCCTGGATGCGGGTGATGCAGGGAAAGACGATCGTCGTGTGGACACCGTCGGAGCGTTGAGACGTGGCGACGATAGCAACATTCATGGCCAAGGTCCGACGGCAGGAGCCAGGCATTTATCGGACCGTCTACCGCGTGGGGAAGTCGGTCCGCGGCATGCATTTGCCGGCGATCCGCCCATTGGGAGCGTTGCTGTTTCATGGGCGCGGTCTCTGGAAGACGTTCTGGAGCCTCGCGACAAGCCGGTTGATTTACGAGCAGATGCTTCGTTATCGGTGTCAGGTGCACGGTCGCGTCGTGCTGGACGGTGATATGCCGCTCGTCTACGGCCCTGGCGACATCGTCATCGGCGATGGCGTGATCATTTCGAACCGAAACACGTGGATCGTGGGACTGAAGGTCTACCCGGACGCGAAGCTGGAAATCGGTGACCGCGTGACGCTCGGTTATATGAACCTGATCAGCGTCGCCAAGAGCGTTCGTATCGGCAACGACTGTCTGTTCGCCGGTGAAGTGAAGATTCTCGACAACAACAGCCATTCACTTGATTACGTGCAGCGCCGCGCCAACGCTCCGCTCGAACCGGAGGACGTTGCTCCGGTCGTCATTGACGAGGACGTCTGGATCGGAACGAACTGCATGGTCCTGAAGGGCGTGAAGATCGGGCGCGGTGCGGTCATTGCTGCCGGCGCGGTGGTCACGAAGGATGTGCCGCCGTTTACGGTCGCGGCGGGAAATCCCGCGCGCGTCATCAAGCGAATCGAGCCGCACTGCAGTCGTCACGAGGCGGCCGCCGCAGCCGCGGAGGGGTTGAATGTTCACGCCAACGGCTAAGGCACTCGAGGAGCCGTTGCAGTTCCGCTCGGGTGATGCGCGGCTCCACGGGATGCTCCATCATCCGGTGGATGCACAGCAGGGCGCCGTCGTGTTGTGCACCGCCGATGGCGAGGAGCGAGCCTGGTGTCACCGTACGTATATGTTTCTCGCGCGGACGTTGGCGTCGCGCGGCGTTGCGGTGCTTCGCTTTGAGTACACGGGCCAGGCCGAGAGCGACGGTGCCTATGAAGAGACGACGCTGGCGACGCGCGTCAACGACATTGCCGCGGCCGTCAAGCTCGTGATCGATCGCACCGGTGAGACCGCTCCAGCATTGGTCGGTGCGCGGCTCGGCGCGACGTGCGTGCTCGAATTCGCCAGCAAACGGCCGCAGCATCCTATCGCCCTGATCGAGCCGGTGCTCGACACCTCGGCCTATGCGCGCAATCTTCTGCGCGTGAACTTGACGACGCAGATGGTGATCCACGGTCAGGTGGTTCAGACCAGCGAGCAGCTTCTCGAAAGGCTCGCGGCTGGGGAGTTCGTCAGCGCGAATGGATATCTGCTCTCTCACAACTTTCTCGAGGGTCTCGAGCAACAGCGAGCCGCGGAGCAGTTGACCGCATTTCAGGGACGCGCATTGGTCGTAGCTACGCCCGCCTTGCGCATTACGACGTCGAGTGCCGAAATAGTTCGGACACCATTTCCGCCGTTCTGGAAGGAGCCCAAAGCAGACATGACGCCACCGAAAGCCGTGATCGATGCCATAGCCTCGTGGCTCGAACAACAAGTCGGACGGAGGGCTCAGTGAGCGTCGGAGCCCCTGTGCACGCGCTCGACACCGGCGTGCCGGTCTCGTTCGATTTCGCGGGCTTCAACCTGGTCGGCTCGTTGCATGCGACGAACAGGCCCGCGTCGCATGGAGTGGTTCTGTTGAATCAAGGACCCGTCGACCGAGGCGGTTCGCATCGCCTGTACATCAAGCTCGCGAATGAGCTGACGGCGATGGGAGTTCCGGTCCTGAGGTTCGATGCCCGTGGCGTCGGTGAGAGTGACGGCATATGGCAGGCCGAAACGCAGGAGACGGGACTGTCGATTTTGGAGGCCTACGGTCACATCCAGCGAGGCGTCTGGAAGGACGATGCGCTCGCGGCAATTGAGTTCATGCAGCGCACGACCGGCGTATCGCGAATCATCCTTGGCGGCTTGTGCGGCGGAGCCACCACTGCGGTGTTTGCCGGCGTCGACCATCCCGCTGTCGATGCGATGTTCCTGATTGGCACGCCGATCACCTTTTCATCGGTCACAAGACGAACCGCGGATCTGCCGGACGCCATCATCGAGCGCGATTCGGCGGCGTATCGTCGAAAGCTGTTCAAGTTGTCGTCGTGGTCGCGGCTACTCAGCATGAAGACCGACTACCGCACGATGGCCCATGTGTTCATGGTCCAGCTGCAGCGTCAAGTCGGTCGTCTGGGTGGGGACGCGTCGATGCCGGGAGACGATGACGGCAACATCAACCTGCCGCTGATCAAATCGATTTTGAGAGCGTGCAAGCGCCGGAAGCGTCTCCTGTTCGTGTACGGGGAAAACGACTATCTGTGGCAGGAGTTCCAGGAACACTTGAAGCGCTTTGGATCCGACCGTTCGCGACTCCCGTTCGAGCTGAAAACGATCCCGAAGGCCAACCACATTTTGACCGAGGCGTCGTGGCAGCAAGCGCTCTTCACATCCGTGTGCGACTGGTACAGCCGGATCGCCGGCAGTCAGGCTCACCGTCAGCCCGCATGATGCGCGTACGCACCCGGTGTTCGCTCGCGCTCCTCGGCGCACTGGCCTGCTTTGTGTCCGCCTGTTCTGGAGCGTCAGAGACCAATCCTATGAATCACTCGCAGTCATCGTCTGTCGGGCGTCCGGAATGGGATGCGGCGAGATCCCGCACTGTCTTTTTCGCGCATCAATCGGTAGGTGAGAACATCCTCGACGGACTGCGTCACATTGCGTCAGCCGAAGGCTATCCGGCGATGAGCGTTGTGGAAACCGGCGCGGCACTGGCGACAGGGCCGGCGCTGTGGCACGAGAAAGTCGGTCAGAACGGCGATCCGATGTCGAAGATCAAGGGGTTCACCGACGCGCTCAACGCGGGTGCGGGGGCTCGGGCCGACATCGCGCTGATGAAGTTCTGTTTCTGGGACATCCAGAAGGACACTGACGTCAAGTCGGTCTTCTCGGCGTACAAGGACGCCATGACCCACGTGTCCCGCCAGTTTCCCAACTTGACCCTTGTCCATACCACAGTGCCGCTGGTTGTGGAGGACACCGACTGGAAGGCATCGGTTCGACGGTTACTGGGTATGCCGGTTCCGACCGATCTTGATAATGCAGCGCGCGAAGAGTTGAACAAGATGATTCGACAGGAATACGGCTCGCGGGCTGGGTTGTTCGACATCGCGGCACTCGAGCAGCAGACGCCCGCGCGCGCCGGTGTGCCCTATCTGGCGGCCGCGTACAGCTCTGACGGCGCGCATTTGAACGATGCCGGCCGTCGCGTGGTCGCCGCCGGCTTGGTGAAGAGCCTGGCGGCCGTTTCCTCCCGCGTCGATGCGGGCACCCGATGAGGACCCCAGTGGAGGACCGTCGTATTCACGTGATGCAAGCCACCTTCGGCATGAGCATCGGTGGCATGGAACGTGTTATCGCCGACTTGTGCCGCTACGTCGATCCCGAGCGCTACCGGTTCACGGTGTGCTGTCTGAGTGTTCGCGGGCCGTTGGCCGACGAAGTGGAAGCCGACGGCATCCCGGTCATTTACTGCGAGAACCAGACGCGGTTCGGCAAGTACCTGCGCGGCTTCGAGCTTGGACGTCTGTTGCGACGCGAGCGTGTCGACATTGTGCACACGCACAATACGACGGCGTTTATCGACGGGCTGATTGGCGCACGCCTCGCCGGAGTGCCGATCATGGTCCATACCGATCACTGCAAGAACTACCCGATCGAACGGCGATGGATGATGGCGGAGAACGTCGCCTCGCGGCTCGTTGACAAAGTGGTCGCTGTGTCGAATCACACGCGCGAGGAGTTGCTGCATTACGAGGGGCTGTCGCCCGACAAGGTCGCCGTCATTCACAACGGCATCAACCCGCGTCCGCCCATCGGCCCTGCCGGCGTCGCCGCGCTGCGCAAAGAGTTCGGCTTTGCGCCGGATCAGTTCGTCGTCGGCACTGTCGGCCGGCTCGAACCGCAGAAGGGGCTGGACCTGTTGCTCGCGTCCGTGCCGGTCGTGGCGGCCGCACATCCCAGTGCGCGATTCATGATCGTCGGGGGCGGCTCGCTGGAAGCGGAGCTCAAGGAGCAGGCGCGTGCGCTGGGCATCCTCGATCGCGTGATCTTCACTGGCTGGCGCACTGATGCGGTGGCGTTGATGGAGATGTTCGACTGCTTCGTCCAGTCGTCGAACTTCGAAGGCCTGCCGATGGTGCTGCTCGAGGCGATGTCGCTTGCCAAGCCGATCATCGCCTGCGCCGTCGGCGG
>AR_comb_assmDRAFT_10259564_pt1 | contig 10676 bp, 12 predicted proteins | sample ArasoioldDNA_FD_10543 | JGI IMG/M metagenome (IMG submission 10543) | reverse complement strand
CGACGACCGCGCCGAGGTGATCAGCCGCCCGGTTGAAGCCGAATGCAAGGCCGCGGTTCCGAACATCAACACTTCCGGCGATCAAGGCATCGCGCGGCGCTCCTCGGATTCCCTTTCCTACGCGGTCCATGGTTCGCACGATAAGGACTTGTGGCCAGGTGGTGACAAAAACGAGCATCGGTCTTGTAACCGCTGCAAGCGCGTAGCCGAGAAATACGGGGAGCTTCCGGTTTTCGAACTTGTCACTAAGATAGCCGGAAAACAGTTTCAGAAGGCTGGCGACCGATTCGGCAAAGCCTTCGATCAATCCGATAGCGAACGGCGAGGCGCCGAGTGTGAGAAAGAGGAAAGCCGGAAGCAGCGGATAAATGATATCGCTGGAAACATCGTTTAGAAATGCTACAAAGCTGAGCGCGAATACATTTGTCGGCAGACTTCGATAACGCTGCCACAAACCGTTCGACTTTATCTCTGCTTCTGCTTCCATTTAAAAGTAGAACAGGCAGTAAGCCTGTTCCTGTGACTCTATTAAACTGACATGAACATTAGCGCGTGTTCTGCGGAGCGGGCCGCACCGGACGTCCGGTTCCGGAACCGAGCGTAAAGTACATCATCGCGCCGATCAACCCGATGATCAGTATCGCGGCGACGATAGCCAGCCGGAATGCGATCCGGACCGACTTTCGCAGGACGCGAAAAATAATGTAGGCGATCGCGGCCAGAACCAGGAAGCCGGCCACTATCGCCGCGATCCCGATAGAGCCGCCCGGCGGCCCAATGTCGAATAACAAAAGACTCATTGCGTTTCCTCTAGAGCTTTCTCGATCTTGTCGATCTCCTCCTCCGTCATTTCAACGTGCTCGGCCGGCAGGGCGTATTCCTCATCCGCCCACGCGCCGAAATCGAGCAGCTTGCATCGTTCGGAGCAAAAAGGGCGAAAATCGTTGCCTTCATATTCGGCTTCCTTCCCACATTGCGGACATTTTACGAGCATATGACGGCATTTCGACCTTCAGATTAGCATACACCCAGGTCGCGAAAAACTATTGAATACTTGCACATATGATGCAAGAATTTATGCTAGATACGGTTCCGAATTCGCATCAAAGCGAACAAACCTCCGTTGCGGGGCGTAAAGCATTTCGAGGTAACTATGGCCGATTACAAAGATCGTTTTGATAAATGGCAAAAGGACGCCAAGGAAAAATTTGACGAGATCGATAAGCAGCTTGGGATAAAAGACAAGCTTGAGGAGGGAGCCCGTACTGTAGCTGAAACCGCCAAAGCGGGTGCCGGAAAGATCAAGGCCGAGGCGGAAAAGACCGAAGTCGGAAAGCAGGCCGTAAAGGCCGCTGAATCGACCATCAAGACGGCCGGCGATACTGCGAAAACTGCCTGGTCGAAAAGTGAGCCGGTACGCGAAACGGCAAAAGATGTCGGCTCAACTGCGGGGAAGGTCGCAGGTGATGTGATCAGCTCTACGGGTGGAAAAGCAGGCGAGGTATTTGACGGCGCAAAAGATACGATCCATTCCGGCGCTCGCACGGTCAGCAAGGCTTTCAACTTAGGATCGGGCTTTACACGATCCGTCGATTCGGCGATGAGATCTCTCTCCCAGGCGTCTGCATACGTGGTTGAGAATCCGCTTCAGGCGGCGGCGACCGGCGCATCGATGGCTGTGGGCGCGGGCCTCGGCGTTGTATTCACGGGAATTAGCTCACACTGGCTATTCAACTCGGCACTGCCAACATGGTCCGTGAAGAAACTTGGTGAGCAATTTAACGACTTCTTGAAACGAAAAGAGGAGATGATCGAAAAAGGACGGCTTACCGAAGCTGAGGCGGAGCGAATTCGTTTCGAACGCGACATGGCAAGGCGGATCGGAGCACCGTTGCTCGGCGCATTTTCATTTGCCTCCGGCGCGGTGATGATGACAAATGTCCTCAACCCAAAGACCATCACCGGCGCCCCGATCGACTGGCTTCTCGGCGGCAATCCGCTGCTCGAAGGCGTCTGGTTTTTCGGTAACGGAATGGTCTGCTTCAAGACCAGCTACGACTTTTTCATGATCGCGCTCGATGGTCACGAAGATGTTGAACGAATGGTGAAGGAAGTAAAGGGAATGCTGCCTCGAGAATCATGAAATCACGAGATCTGAATCGGAAACGGTACAAAACACAACGCAAAAATTATCAGGCAAAGGAAGGCAATGACCTTCCTTTTTGTGTCTAGCGGAGTTTGGTCCCACGGTGTTGGGTGCTTGATCCGCATCATTATCCCGAGCAGCACGGCGATCAGGAATCCGCTTGGGCTGTTGTAATAGATCCACCCAAGAATTGAGAGTGTTGCCATTGTGATGAACGCGATCCTTCCCGTCCAGTAATGAACTCGTTCACCGAACACGGCAAAGATCGCGTGTCCTCCATCAAGTTGGCCCGATGGAATTAGGTTGAGCGCGGTCACCAACAGTCCGACCCAGGCCGCAAAATAGAACGAATTTCCGACAGCAAAATTAAGGTTGATGCCGAAGAACATCGCTATCAGGCGCATCAAGAGCGGGTCGGTGAAAACAAGTCCGCCCTGGTTGGCAGCAACCTGTTCTGGTGATGCGACCTGCATAGTTGCCACGCCTAAGATCGCGATCGGAATCAATGCTATAAACCCGGCGATCGGTCCGGCGACGCCGATATCGAACACCGCCCTGCGTGACGGCATCGGGGATTGGATCTTTATAAATGCTCCGAACGTGCCAGCGGGCCCGATCATTGGCGGTGTCGGGATGAAAAACGGCAGCGTCGCATCTACACGATAGAGACGGCATGCGACATAGTGCCCCATCTCGTGTGAGATCAGGATAAATATCAACGAAAGGGAAAAGCTCAGCCCCTCCCTAAGATAGGCGGGATCTGTGATTAGTTGATTTACTGCAAACGCGATCAAAGAAAAGTATTTGAACGGGACCTCACCGATCATTTTCATTGCGTCAGAAAACGATTGCGGGTCGGTTTCCGGCAGCGTCGAGATCCTTCCAAACGGAAAAAGTACGCCCGCCAGCGTCATCGTTAGAAATGTTATGAGGAGCAGAACAGTGTGCCGGACCCAGGTTCCCGCTGTTGGTCGCCGTGTGAGGTCGCTGGATAGTGTGAAAGGAGTTGGATCTGACATCAAAAAAGAAAAGCCGTAGATCACAAGCATACATCCCGGGCCTGTGATCTGCGACCTGCCAAGCGAAAAAACCGATGAACCTAAACTTTGACCGCCCTTTCTGTAAGTTCCTTCCCGGGCTTGAATCGTATCGTCTTACCGGCCGGGATCGGCACCTCGGTGCCAGTTCGCGGATTTCGGCCTACTCCGCGTTTCCTTGGCTTGACGATGAAAACACCGAACCCGCGCAGTTCGATGCGGTTTCCTTTTGCAAGAGCCTCCTTCATAGCATTGAAAAGCGAATCGACAACCTGCTCAGCCTTTTGCTTGGGTACGCCGGTCTTATCGGCAACCTGGTTGACGATATCAAGTTTGATCATGGTTCCTCCTTTCAGTTAATGAACGTGAGAAGAACAAACCCCTAAGCCCAGTTGTGGCTGTGTAATGATAATATGCCTCTAAGTCCGTTTCTGTCAAGGTTTTGCAGAAAATAAAATTTATCGGTCGCCAAGCAAACATTCCGATCTGTTCGGCAGGGTGATAATATCGTCGAATTCGATTGCGACAACTTAACAAGGGGGGCTTTTATGCGTTGGAGTGATCAAAGGCAGAGCACGAATATCGAAGACCGACGTGGTTTGAGCGGCCGCGGAATGGCGATCGGTGGAGGTGGGATCGGCGCGTTACTGCTCGGTCTGGCAATACTGCTCTGCGGCGGCGACCCGAGCCAACTTCTTCAGTCCGGGACTGAGACTCAAGCGCCTCCGAGCGCGGCGAACTCGGCACGACCGCCGGACCAAAACCGACAGTTTGTCGGCGCAGTTATGGGAAGTCTTGAGGACGCGTGGAAACAGGTCCTCCCGCAACAGGCACGCATCCGTTATCAGGATCCAAAGCTCGTTCTGTTCACTGGACAAGTCAACTCGGCTTGCGGTTATGCGAGCGCGGCAACCGGGCCGTTCTATTGTCCGGGTGATTCCAACCTTTATCTGGATTTCGCCTTTTTCGATGAGCTAAAGCGCGAATTCAAAGCGCCTGGCGATTTCGCCCAAGCCTACGTTATCGCACACGAGTTCGGCCACCATATACAGAACCTGACTGGCATTATGGATAAAGTTCATCGACAGGGTGAGAATAATCGACTGTCAGTGCTGCTCGAACTTCAGGCGGATTGCTATGCCGGCATTTGGGCCAATTTCGCCCAAAAGCAGGGACGCATCGAAGCCGGCGATCCGGAAGAAGCGCTTCGGGCGGCCGCAGCCGTCGGCGACGATATGATCCAGAAAAGGATGCAGGGTTACGTGGTTCCGGAATCCTTCACGCACGGAACTGCGCAGCAGCGTACTCAATGGTTCGCTCGCGGGATGCAAAGCGGCGATATGCGTCAATGCAATACTTTTGGCGGATAGAACACTCGTGCTCAACCCAAAATCTTTTTCCAAAAAACTCGAGGCTCGCACGCCTGAAGCTTAGGAATCGTAGTATCCTTTGACAGGTATGGCCACAAATTACGTATCCTGTCCGAATTGTCACTCGCAAAACCCGGCAAACTTCCAAACGTGCACGAACTGCGGAACGATGCTGCCGATCAGCCCAATGCCGATGCAGCCAGTCGGAGGTTACGGGGCGCAAAAGCTTCCTGGCGCCGAAAAGAAACTCGCGGCCGGAATTTGCGGCATTCTCGTCGGCTCATTCGGAATTCATAAATTCATTCTCGGTTATCAGACTGAAGGCATCATTATGCTAACAGCTTGGCTCCTTGGCCTCTTCCTTACCTGTGGTGTTGTTTCATTAGTGATCAACGTAATTGCAATAGTCGAGGGAGTGATATACCTAACCAAATCGGACGAGGAATTTGTTCAGACGTATATATTAAATAAGAGGCCCTGGTTCTAATGAAGCCCGGTGTCAACGGCTCAACTTTTTGACAAAATTCAGTTCCTAATTGATACTTAGTTACCTTCACTGCTCTTAGGAGAAAAGCGCAAAACATGGCTACAAATTACGTATCTTGTCCGAATTGTCATTCGCAAAATCCGGCAAACTTCCAGACCTGTACCAATTGCGGAACAATGCTTCCGGTCAGCCCGATGCCGATGCAGCCAGTTGGCGGGCAAAGCCAACAGATTCCAGGAGCTGAAAAGAAACTTGCGGCTGGTTTGTGCGGAATCCTGGTCGGAGGCTTCGGGGTTCATAAGTTCGTTCTTGGTTATCAAAAGGAAGGCATCATCATGCTTTCCGTTAATCTGGTGTCGTTGATCCTATTCATGATTTCGTGCGGCATCCTGTTTCCCCTGATCTTCGTTTCCATGGCGGTTGGTATCGTCGGTCTGGTCGAAGGCATTATGTATCTGACGAAATCAGACGAAGAGTTTGTTCAGACATATATTGTGAATAAGAAACCGTGGTTTTAGATCGAACAGACTAGAATTTTTCTTTTGTAACGACAGGCTAATGGCCTGTCGTATTTATGTTTACTGGCATTATTGAAGAGCTTGGAACCGTCGCGTCGCTGGAAATGCGCGAAACTGGAGCGCGGATCGTGATTTCCGCGTCCGTCGTTACAAGCGATGTGCAGGATGGCGATTCGATTGCCGTGAACGGGGTTTGCCTGACGGCCCTCGATACTTCACCCAGAGGATTCTCTGCTGACGTTTCGCAGGAAACTCTGGACCGTTCAACGCTCGGCAGATTGAGACCCGGTTCGCGCGTCAATCTCGAGAGGGCAGTCACGCCCGCGACTCGGCTCGGCGGGCACATTGTCCAAGGTCATGTCGACGGGCGCGGACACTTTGTGTCTGCGGTTCAGTCGGGAGATTTTTATACCGTTCGTATCGGGTTCCTGTCCGAACTCTCGCGGTATTTTGTTCACAAAGGCTCCGTCGCCGTTGAAGGCATATCCCTAACGATCGCTTCGCTTGAGAAAGAACATTTCGAGATCGCTATCATTCCAAAAACATGGGAACTCACGAATCTTTCTACACTGAGCCCGGGAGACGCGGTAAACCTCGAGGCAGACATCATCGCCAAGTATGTAGAACGAATGCTCAAGGCTACAGATTCCTAGAGCGCGCAAAAAAGGCAGCCGGTCGGCTGCCTTTTTTGATCGTGGTCGAATGCACCTTACTTCTGACCGCTCGCGAGTTTGCCGATAAGGGCAAACAGCGGCAGGTACATCGAAATAACAATAGAACCGATAGTCACACCGAGAAACGCGATCAGCACCGGCTCGATCATTGCGAGCAGATCCGCGATAGCGGTGTCGACCTCTTCTTCATAGAAGTCCGCGATCTTGCCGAGCATCGCATCGAGCGCACCAGTCTGTTCACCGACGCCGACCATCTGGCCGACCATGTGCGGAAACACTTCGGTGGCTTTTAGCGGGTCAACGAAGTTTTCACCGCGTTCGACGCCTGCACGGACCTTTAAGATCGCGTCTTCGATAACCACATTGCCGGCCGTTTTTGCTGTGATCTCAAGTGACTGGAGGATCGGCACACCAGACGAAAGCAGTGTTGAGAGAATTCTCGAAAATCGTGCTACGGCCACCTTTCGCAGGATGCTTCCGAAAATAGGAAGCTTCAGAAGCAGTCTATCGATCATCCATCGTCCCTTTTCAGTCTTATAGTAGAACCTTACTGCCACGGAAACACCGATGATCGTTATCAGCGTTGCAAGGCCGCCCCAACCGGCAAGGAATCTACTTATACCCATTACGATACGCGTTGGCAGCGGGAGCAACTCACCGGGTCCCAACAGTCCGATAAAGATCTGTTCGAACTGCGGGATCACGACGATCATGATCACAGCGATCGCGGCAATAGCAACCAGGATAACGGCGGCCGGGTAGATCGAAGCAGAAACGATGCTTCGTTTCAACTTCACGACCTTCTCGATCAACGTAGCAAGACGCTGAAGGATCAGGTCGAGCACACCGCCCGTTTCGCCAGCTTCGACCATGTGCGTGAACAGCGAATCGAAAACTTTCGGGTGGCGTTCGAGCGCCGCATAGAGCGTCGAGCCTTCCTCAACGTTCTGCCGTACCTGGCGAAGCACATCTTTGAAGAACGCGTTGTTCTGCTGCTCGGCCAAAATATCAAGGCACTGAACGAGCGGAAGACCGGCGTCGATCATTACGGAAAACTGACGCGTGAACACGGCGAGCTCTTTCGCGCCCACCTTTTTCCGCCGGCCCAGCTTCGGAATGGAGACCGTACGTCCCTTTTCCGACGCCTGAGTCATTACGATCTGTTCGCGTCGCAAGAGGGCACGAAGTTCGTCCTGACTGGCGGCTTCGCGTTCGCCGTTGATCATCTCGTTGAGTCTGTTGCGTCCTTTGAAAACGTATGTTGGCATTTCGGTTTTCTTCGCTCCTTTCTTTATCTACTATCGGACGGGCGGGCGTTGCCCTATCGGACGGCCCTGGGCATAGGGGCTTCCGCCTGCGGGAGGCATCGCCGGCTTACCCTGGCCTGTATAAGAAGTGTTTAATCCGGATCCACGCTCGATCAATTCCTTAAGCTCGTCAGCGTTCGAGGTCCTCTGCATCGCTACCTCCAACGTGATCATTCGTTTGTGGTGCAGCGTGGCAAGAGCCTGGTTAAAGGTCTGCATACCAAACTTGTCTTGTCCGGTCTGCATCATCGAATAGATCTGGTGGATCTTGTCTTCGCGGATCAGATTTCGAATAGCGGCGTTCGGGATCAGGATCTCGAGAGCCATCACACGGCCATCGCCCGATGCCTTCGGCAAAAGGGCCTGACACATTATTCCTTCGAGAACGAGAGAAAGCTGTGTTCGCACCTGTGCCTGCTGTGCGGACGGGAAAACGTCGATGATACGGTTGATGGTTGAATAGGCCGAGTTCGTGTGAAGCGTGGCGAATGTGAGGTGGCCGGTTTCAGCGATCCTAAGCGCCATTTCGATCGTCTCAAGGTCTCGCATTTCACCGACGAGCACCACGTCCGGGTCCTGGCGAAGAGCGGTTCTCAGCGCTGAACCGAACGAATGCGTGTCGGCGGCAACCTCGCGTTGGTTGACGACGCAATTCTTGTGGTTGTGAAGAAACTCGATCGGATCTTCGATCGAAAGGATGTGGTCGTGACGGTCAATGTTGATCTTGTCGATCATCGAAGCGAGCGTCGTCGATTTACCCGAACCGGTGGGGCCGGTAACAAGGACGAGGCCGCGAGGCTTCTTGCACATGTCCTGCACGACTGGCGGCAGGCCGAGCGCTTCAAAGCTCTTGATCTCGTATGGGATCGCACGAAACACCGCACCGACCGCGCCCTTCTGATTGAACAGGTTCGCACGGAAACGGGACATTCCCTTCAAACCGAACGAAAAGTCGAGCTCGAGATTTTCCTCAAATCGATGCTTCTGCGCGTCGGTGAGGACCGAGTATGCAAGCCGCTTTGTATCCGCAGGCGTCAGAGGGCCGTAACCCTGAAGCGGCGAAAGGTGACCATGTACGCGGATCTGGGGCGCGGAATTCGTCGTGATGTGGAGGTCCGAGCCGCCCGCATCGGTCATCTTTTTCAGAAGTTCTGGAAGGGTTATCTGGGACGCAATGGTGTCCTGTAGTTGTTCGGTGCTCATAGATTTTTGAATGAAGGGCCGCGGGTCGCGTGGCTATCGAAGCGGCCCCTCATTTTTAAGGCAGGTTTATTCCTTGGTCGATTCTTTGGTCGATGCTTGCTGAACCGGACGCTGTCGGTTTTGAAGCGAGAAGATCACCTTCTCGGATTCTTCAGCAAGGCGCTCTGCCGAATCGGCATTTGCGTTGGTAGCAACGCTATAGATGCGGCCATCGGCTTCCGCGAAATAGAACATTCGCGAATTGACGCGGCCGCCCGCTCCTTGTGATTGAGCGACGACGACGTAAACTGCACGGCCACCGAGGTCCTTCTGGTAGTCGTTGACCACCCAGCCATTCTCGCGGATCATTCGATTGATGACCTCGCGGCGAAGCGACGTGGTCGGAACACCGGCGAGCATCATATTCCTTCCGTTGCTGACTGACTGGCCCATTGCCGGTCCGACGACGGAAATAGATGCCGATCCGATCTCCATTCCGCTGCCATTGTTGACCCGAAATTGGAGCTCACCGGGGCTCGAACTGCCAAGCCTCCAGCCACTCGGCGCTGCTTGCCCTGACGGCAGCACTGCCGTTTGGCTAGCCGCGGGCACAACCGGCTTAACCGAAGCGATCTTTGTTCTGTTGACCTTGCCGGCCTTGCGAGCCCGAGCAAGCCTCAACTGGCGAAGGCGAAGCGCCCGACGGCGTGCCTGCAACGCTCTTTTGCGTCTCATGCGGGCGTGATATTGCCGCCACCATCGCTTCGAATATTTCTTGTAATGGCGATGCTTCTTTTTATAACGCCTTGATTTCTTCGGACCTGCCTCAGCATATTCCGTAGCCAACGGAATGATCGTTCCGATACCGATCATCAATGCCAACGATAATGCGATTGCCCTAATTAGCATATTTCCTCCAAAACTTATGCCACAGTTTCCTTTACGACCTCTTCGATCGTCGTTATCCCATCTCTCAACTTGCAAAGTCCGGACTCGCGAAGCGTGATCATTCCCAGCTCGATCGCCTTTCGTCGTAGCTCGATCGCGCTCGCGCCGATAATGATCAACTCACGAAGTTCGTCCGTGACCTCCATAACCTCATACAAACCGACGCGACCCTTGTATCCGGTGTTCAGGCATATGTCGCAGCCGCGTCCGCGATAAACTTTTAGTTTCTTAGCTTCTTCCGGGCTAAATCCGATCTCGACGAGACCCTCGACCGGGACGTGTGTTTCTTCTTTGCAGCCATTGCAAATACGCCTGATGAGCCTTTGCGCCTGAATCAGATTGATACTCGTCGCTACGAGGAAGGGCTCGATACCCATATTTACAAGACGCGAGATCGTCGATGGCGCGTCGTTCGTGTGAAGCGTCGAGAGCACAAGGTGGCCGGTCAACGCCGCCTTGATCGCGATCTCGGCCGTTTCAAAGTCACGGACCTCACCGACGAGAATGATGTTCGGGTCCTGACGCAGGAATGATCGCAGCGATGCGGCGAAATTCAGCCCGATCTGTTCCTTCATCTGCACCTGATTGATTCCCATCAGGTTGAATTCGACCGGGTCTTCGGCGGTCATGATGTTCGTCTCAGGCTGGTTGAGAGATTGCAACGCCGAATAAAGCGTGTTTGTCTTACCGGAGCCGGTCGGGCCCGTTACGAGGACCATTCCATATGGATTTGCGATCGCATTCTGGAATTTCACAAGGCTCTCGGGCTCAAAGCCAAGCTTTGTCATATCGAGCATCAGCTTGTCTTTATCCAGGAGACGAAGCACGACCTTTTCCCCGAAGAGTGTCGGCAGTGTCGAAACACGAAAGTCGAGTTCGCGTGAGCGTTCATCGACCTTAACTTTGATCTTGATGCGGCCGTCTTGCGGAAGACGCTTTTCCGAAATGTCGAGCTTCGACATGATCTTCAGACGCGAGATCAGCGGATCTCGAAGCTTCATCGGCGG
>AR_comb_assmDRAFT_10417061_pt1 | contig 10677 bp, 11 predicted proteins | sample ArasoioldDNA_FD_10543 | JGI IMG/M metagenome (IMG submission 10543) | reverse complement strand
CCCATCACCGCGCCGAACAATCCGTGGGGCGGCTCGACGCTCGAGTGGGCCATCCCGTCACCACCACCCGTCTACAACTTCACCGTCATTCCGACCGTCGCGAGCCGCATGCCGCTGTGGAGAACGGAGCGCCACGCACCGATGACCCCGCTGCCTGAGCAGCCGCCGGCGCCGATTCACGTGCCGGGCGGCTCATGGTGGCCGATGATTACCGCGACGGGCCTGCCGATCATGGCGATCGGCGCGATCTCGCGCACGCTGCCCATCGTGTTTGTCGGGGTGGCGGTCCTCGTCGTCGGCATCTACCGCTGGGCCTTTGAGCCCTTCGAGATGTAAATGCGATACGACACGCAAGAGCACGCCGCCGCCGTCGCGCACGGACACGCCAGCTTCATGGGGCTCGACAACCGGAAGATGGCGTTCTGGGCTTTCATCGGCTCCGAGTGCCTGCTCTTCGGCTCGCTGATCTCGACCTACCTCGTGTACAAGGGCCGCAGCCTCACCGGCCCGTTCCCACACGAGATTCTGAACATTCCGTTCACGTCATTCAGCACATTCGACCTGCTGATGTCGAGCTTGGCGATGGTGCTCGCGCTGGCGGCCGTGCAGCGCGGCGACATGAAGCAGGGCAAGGTCTGGCTGTTCGTGACCGCATTGCTCGGGCTGGTCTTCCTCGGCGGCCAGTACTGGGAATTCAGTCACTTCGTGCGCGAAGGGCTCGGTCTCACCACCAACCTCTTCGGCTCGACGTTCTTCGTGTTGACGGGAACGCACGGGGCACACGTCACGGTGGGCGTGATCTGGCTGTTGACGCTCTGGGTTCAGGCGCTGCGGGGGAAGCTCGGTCCGGCGAACGCCATGACGGTCGAGATCACCGGCTTGTACTGGCATTTCGTGGACGTCGTCTGGATCGTGATCTTTACCGTCGTCTACTTGATTCAATAGGAGCGCGGATGAGCGAGCAGGCCGGGGCGCACGCCAGCACAGGGACATATCTCCGGATCGCCGCGATCCTCGTGATGATCACGCTGATCGAGGTCGGCGTGTTTTACGTGCCCGCGTTTCAGGCGGTGCTGGTCCCGGTCCTGTTGGTGCTTTCCGCCGTGAAGTTCACGCTCGTCGTGATGTTCTACATGCATCTGAAGTTCGACAACAGATTCTTTGCGTTTTTGTTAGGAGGCCCATTGCTGCTCGCGCTCGCCGTGGTGGTGAGTCTCCTCTTCATCTTTTATGGAGCAGTGCGGCTTCGCACAGGAACGTGAACGCGTGGAATAGGTGGGATCTGCATCCCAGCGTCGTGATCGGGCTCGCCGTGTTGGGCGGGCTCTACGTCTTTTTAGGCGGTCTCACGTCGGCACGTCGGCACGTCGCAAGCTTTGCCGGTGCGTTACTGGTCCTCTTCTTCGCGTTGAATGGGCCGCTGCACAATCTCTCCGACACCTATCTGTTCAGCGCGCACATGGCGCAGCATCTGCTCCTGACGCTGGTCTTTCCGCCGCTGCTGCTCTACGGGACCCCGGCGCATGTTGTGCGGCCGCTGCTCCGGCCGCGGTGGGTGATGGCGTTCGCGCGCGTCGTGACACGCCCGTTGCCGGCCGCCCTCATCTTCTCGGCGCCGATCGTGATCTGGCATGTCCCGGCGCTGTACGAAGCCGCACTGCGTAATCACAACCTCCATATCCTCCAGCACCTCGTTTTCCTCGCGACGGCGACGCTGATGTGGTGGCCGGTGTTGTCGCCCGTGCCGGAGCTGCCGCGGGCGCAGCATCTGGTTCAGATGCTGTATCTGTTCCTGCTCGGAATTCCGATGTCGGTGACGGGCGCGCTGATCACGCTATCCGATTCGGTGCTCTATCCGTTCTACGCGGCCGCGCCGCGGGTGGGTGGTCTCTCTCCGCTCGACGATCAGCAGATCGGTGGGCTGCTGATGTGGGTGCTCGGCGGGCTGATGCTGTGGATCGTGATGACCGTCATCTGGTTCCGTTATTCGGTGTGGGATGAGAGAACCGATGCTGAAGCGAGAGTACCGGACGAGGCTTACCACATGCGGCATTGACGGCATGTCATTCTCCGTCTTCTGTCTCCCCCAGCGGATGTCGGCGCAACTCTTCTCCGATCTTGGGATGTTCCCGCCAGAGGAAATAGCCCATCGCCAGCGCGGCCAAGCCGTTGCCGATCGCCACATTCCACCAGGCCAGGTAACCCAGCAGCGGCTTCGCGATCAGCGCGACGAGGATGTAAAACCCGACCTCGAAGAAGCAGAACCCAACTATGACCAAAAAGAGCGTCGAGGGGGCGTATTCGACTTCGGCAGCCAGCGCGGCACAGATACAGCCGACCACGACGAACGCGCTGACGTGAATCATCGTGTACCCGAAGATGCGCGCGGGCTCGATGAGGACGTGTGCGGGGTTGGGAGAGCCCCAAAACACCGCACTCCCGAGCATGGCGGGAGTGAAGAGGGGCTGGCCGTTGATCGAGTCGACGATGAGGAACCACAGGGCGACGGCGGCGGCGCCGATGCATCCGGCGATGAAGCCCTCGCGCAGAATGCGATTGAGGTCCATTGCGGCACAATATATCGTCGGGGCAAGCGCGTGCTAGATTAGGGCCCCATGACGCGCCGTCCGCTGTTCTACGGGCTTTGTCTCCTCGTGGGTGTGCTGCTGTTTGGAATCGCAGGTCTCATGCATCCGCTGCTCTCGGGTGATGGCGCCGCGCAGCTCTCCATGGTCGCGCACACGACGCGCTGGCGCCTCATCCATTGGGCGCTGCTGTTCGGTCTCGCGTTCATGTACGCCGGTGTGATCGGCGTGGCGCTCAGGCACAACGACACTCCGGGAGCGACGCCCGGTCGCGCGGCGGTGCGCATGGGTGCGTTCGCGTTCTCCGTCTGGTCGATCAACATCCTGTTCATGGTCGGCGCGGGGTATCAGCTCGCGCGCGCCTATACGACATCCGACGCCGGGTTGACCGGAACGCACGCCGTGTTCGTCTACGACATGCTGCATCCGATTGGGCTCGCGGCCGAGCGGCTGGCGACGTTCATGCTCGGCCTCGTGGCCTACATGTTTGGTTGGGCGATTCGGAACGGGCGAGTCTGGCCGAGGTGGCTGGCGTGGATGGCGTGGGTCGTCGCGCTCGTGGGTGCTGCCGTGGCCCTGATCTTCAGTGAGTTCTTGAATTACATGTACTACGCGCAGGGCTTGTTCGTCATTTGGCTCGCGGCGACGGCGCTGGTGATGTTGACGGAGCGCCGTGTAGGGGCGCAGCATGCTGCGCCCCTACCATCGACGTCAACTCGCGCGTAACCGCACGATCCGCTGCTGCCACCCGTCGGGCGTACTGACCAGAACGGTCAGCGTCACGATGTCTCCGCGCTTCACGCCCGCCATCACTGCCCGAAACTCTGCGCGCGACGCGGTCGGTTTGCCGTTGACCTTCAGAATGATGTCCGGATAGTTGGTGCTCGCATCGGACAACCGCTGGAAGGCCGGTCCATCGGGTGAGACCTGGGACACGATCAGGCCGCCGCCCGACCGCATCACCTGCCGGAGATCGGGATCGCGCACGTTTTCCTGCGACAGCGGCTCGACCGAGATCCCCAGCTTGCTCTCCATCGGCGCCGAATCGCGCGAGCCTGCGGCGTCATCGTTGCTCGAGACCTCCTCGGGCTCGCTCGTCGGCGCGGCGGCAAGCTTCACCGGCAGCGTCTTCTTCACGCCACCCTCGCGCACCACTGTCACCTGAGCAGTCTCACCCGGCTTCTTGAAGCCGATCTTTTGCTGCAGCTGCGCGACCGACTCGATGTTCTGTCCATCGACCGCGACAATGACGTCGCCTTCGAGGATTCCCGCGCGCTTCGCGGGCGAGTCTTCCGGCGGCGAGAACTCGTTCACGACCACACCACGGATCTCGGGCAGCTTGGCGTTCTCCGCGTCTTCGGGAGTGATTGCCCGGATCGAGACGCCGATGACCGCGCGCTCCACATGGCCGGTGGCGATCAGCTGCGTCATCACGGTGCGGGCGAGGTTGATCGGGATTGCAAACCCGTAGCCGGCGTAAAACCCGGTCTCACTGGCGATGGCCGAGTTGATGCCGATGACCTCGCCACGCACGTTGACGAGCGGACCTCCCGAGTTGCCGGGATTGATCGCGGCGTCGGTCTGAATGAAATCCTGAATCGCGTAACGGCTGGGATTGAGACCGCCGAGCAGCCTGCCTTTGGCGCTCACGATGCCGGCGGTCACGGTGAACGTGAAGTTCTCGCCGAGCGGGTTGCCGATGGCCAACACCCAGTTGCCGATCTTCGTGGAATCGGCGTCACCCATGCGCGCCGTCGGCAGACCCGTCGCCTGAATCTTGATGACGGCCACGTCGGTGGTCGGGTCGGTCCCGACGGTCTTGGCCTCGAACTCACGATTGTCGTAGAGCCGGACCGTGACGCGATCGGCTCCTTGCACGACGTGATTGTTGGTCAGGATGTAACCGTCCTGCGAAACGATGAACCCTGAGCCTGAGCCCTGCTCCACCTGGGGGCGACGCGGGACCTGGAAGAAATCCTCGAAGCCCGGCGGCAAGCGGCGGTTCGATACGCGTTCCCGCCGCTCCGACTTGATGTACACCACCGCCGGCTTCACATGCTCGGCAACGGAGGCGAACGACTCGCCCAGGTCCAGAGCAGCCTTGGCCTGTGGTATCGGCCGGCTCGTGTCCTGCAGCACCGACCGGACAGCCGCTTCACCCCGTGTCGGAAGCCTGAAGGCCGAAGCGAATGCCAGACCCAGCGCAAACGCCAACGCCACCAGCGTTCCGAACTTCAACCAGTCCCGCGTCTTCACCGACATCAGCGCCCCCTTTTAGGACTTCTTCGATTTATCCTCGTCCACAATCTCATAATCTGCATCGACGACGTTCTCATCCTTCTTTGGGCCGGGTTGTCCATCGCCTGGCGCCGCCCCTTCGGCGCCCCCGCCACCCGGCGCCCCTTCGCCGCCCGGCGTCCCAGCGCCACGCTGCGCCGCGTACAACGAAGCCCCTGCCGCTGAATATGCCTGCTGGAGCTCCTCCAGCGCTTTGCTGATTTCGTCAGCATTTCCGCTCCGGAGCGCCTGCTGCGCCTGCTGGATCGCGGCATCGAGCCTGGACTTGAGCCCGGCCTCCAGCTTATCGACCCACTCTTTGGACTCTTTGGTCACCTGATAGACCATGTTGTCGAGCCGGTTCCGCTGCTCGATAACGTCGCGCCGCTTCTTGTCCTCCGCGGCGTGGGCCTCCGCGTCCTTGACCATTTTGTCGATGTCTTTGTCACCCAGTCCGGACGAGGCTTCGATCCGGATCTTCTGCTCCTTGCCCGTCGCCTTGTCCTTGGCGGAGACATGCAGAATGCCGTTCGCATCGATGTCGAACGTGACCTCGACCTGCGGAATGCCGCGGGGAGCCGGCGGAATTCCCGTCAGCTGGAACTTGCCGATCGTGCGGTTGTCCTGCGCCATCTGGCGCTCGCCCTGGAGCACGTGGATCTCGACCGTCGTCTGATTGTCTTCCGCGGTCGAGAACACCTCGGACTTCTTCGTCGGGATCGTCGTGTTGCGCGGAATGAGCACCGTCGTCACGCCACCCAGCGTCTCGATGCCGAGCGAGAGCGGTGTGACGTCGAGCAGCAGCACGTCCTTCACTTCGCCCGCGAGTACGCCGCCCTGAATCGCGGCGCCGATCGCGACGACTTCATCGGGATTCACGCCCTTGTGGGGCTCCTTGCCGAAGAAGCTCTTCACGATTTCCTGGACCTTCGGCATGCGCGTCTGGCCACCGACGAGGATGACCTCGTCGATGTCGCTCGGCTTGAGGCCGGCGTCGGTCAGCGCCTGCTGCATGGGCGGAATCGTCCGCTTCACCAGGTCGTCGACCAACTGCTCGAGCTTGGCGCGCGTCAACGTCAGGTTCAAGTGCTTGGGGCCCGACTGATCCGCCGTGATGAACGGCAAATTGATCTCCGTTTGCATGACCGTCGACAACTCCATCTTGGCCTTTTCGGCGGCTTCCTTCAGACGCTGCAGCGCCATCGGGTCCTTCGAGAGGTCGATGCCCTGATCGCGCTTGAACTCGCCTACTAACCATTCGATGATCCGCGCGTCGAAATCGTCGCCGCCCAGGTGCGTGTCGCCGTTCGTGCTCTTCACCTCGAACACACCTTCAGCCAGCTCGAGGATCGAGATGTCGTACGTGCCGCCGCCCAGGTCGTAGACCGCAACTTTCTCTTCCTTCTTCTTATCGAGCCCGTAGGCGAGCGCCGACGCCGTCGGCTCATTGATGATCCGGACGACGTCTAGCCCGGCGATCTTGCCGGCATCCTTGGTCGCCTGCCGCTGGGAATCGTTGAAGTAGGCGGGGACAGTGATGACGGCCTTTTCGACCTTGTGACCGAGGTAGTCTTCCGCCGTCTGCCGCATTTTCTGGAGGATCATCGCCGAGATCTCGGGCGGCGTGTACTGCTTCCCGCTGACCTCGACCGACGCCAGGTTGTTCTGCCCGCGCACGACCTTATACGGAACGCGCTTGATCTCCTGATCGACTTCCTCGATGCGCCGTCCCATGAACCGTTTGATGGAGAAGATCGTGTTTTGCGGATTAGTCACTGCCTGCCGCTTGGCGACTTGACCGACCAGCCGTTCACCGTCCTTGGTGAAGGCCACAACCGAGGGCGTCGTGCGGCCACCTTCGGCGTTCGGGATGACGACGGGATCGCCACCTTCCATAACCGCTACGACAGAATTGGTCGTCCCGAGGTCAATACCGATGATCTTCTCAGCCATACGTTCAGTCTCCTGGTAGGGATTTTGATGCCGGTCCACTGCTTGAGGTCGCAGAGGGCAAGCATCGTGCCCGTCTTCGCTGCCAAAGAGGCAGTCTTGGCGTCTGGATCCAGGGACTTCCGCCCCCTGACTCCTGACTCCAGACTCCTAGATCCATGTTCCCCTACAAAGACGAAAACCCCACCGAGCACCCCGCGGTCATCACTGTTGCAATCATCATCGCCAACGCGCTCGCCTTCATCTTGATCCAGGGAGCGGGAGCGCAGGGGCCCTTAACGCGGTCGGTCTGCGACCTGGGCCTAATCCCCGGAGAAATCCTCCACAGCGTCCGCCCGGGCAGCGGCGTCGAGCTCGCGCCCGGCATGATCTGCATGGTTGACGCGGTCCCAAAGTATTGGACCGTGTTGACCTCGATGTTCATGCACGGAGGCTGGTTTCACCTGATCGGCAACATGCTGTTTCTCTGGGTGTTCGGAAACAATATCGAAGACGTGATGGGGCACGGGAAGTTCCTGATCTTTTATCTGCTGTGCGGAACGGCGGCTGCCGCCGCGCAAGTCTTCGTAAGCCCGCATTCGGTCGTGCCCATGGTGGGGGCGTCCGGCGCGATCAGCGGCGTCCTCGGCGCCTATTTGCTGCTCTATCCCAGGGTGCGCGTACACACACTGGTGATCCTGCCGATTTACATCACGACCGTCGCACTGCCCGCCTGGGTCATGCTCGGCTATTGGATTCTGCTGCAGGTGCTCAGCGGGCTGGGCAGTCTGAGCGAGATCGACAAGGGCGGAGTGGCGTTCTTTGCCCACGTCGGTGGCTTCCTGGCCGGATTGGTGCTCGTCAAGCTGTTCGCCTCGGAAGATGCGCTCAAGCGGCGGCCCGTGCAGCCGCCGCCCTATTACCGGTACCGAACTTACTAGGAGCTGGGAGTCTGGATTCAAGATCCTGACTCCTGACTCCTGACTCCCGGCTCCTGATTCCTATCCTTCCGCATGATGCTTAATCGACTTCCCCTCCACCAGGAACACCACATCCTCGGCGATGTTGGTCGCGAGATCCGCTACGCGCTCGAGGTTCCGGCTCACCAGGAATAGCTCCATCGCCGTCCCGATGATGTGCGGATCCTCCATCATGTGCGTGAGGAGGATGCGGAACATCGACGCGTGCAGCGCGTCCACGCTATCGTCGCGCCGGCAGATCGCGCGGCCGGCCTGCGCGTCTCCGCGCACGAACGCATCGAGGGCATCGGCAAGCATCGTGCGCGCCTGGCGTGCCATCTCGAGCAGCTCAGGCTCCGGCACGATCGGCCGGGCCTGCTGCAGGCGCTCGGCGGACTGCGCGATGTTGACGGCGTGATCGCCGACACGCTCCAGGTCGTTGGCGATTTTCATCGCGGCCGTCAGGAAGCGGAGGTCGCGCGCCATCGGCTGCTGCGTCGCGAGGAGCCGGATCACGGACTCCTCGACCTCGAGCTCCAGCGTGTCGACCGCTTTGTCGCCCTCGATCACCTTCGCGGCGCTCTCGCCGTCGCGCTGCAGGACCGCCTCGACGGCGGTCGCCAGCGCGGCCTGCGCTTCGCCCGACATGTTGAGGAGCGCGACCTTGAGCTCGGAGAGCTCGTCGTGAAAGTGTCGATGACTTGCCGCTTGCGCGTTCATCCAAACCTTCCTGTGATGTATGCCTCGGTTCGTTCATCACCGGGACGCGTGAACAGTTGCTGCGTCACGCCGAATTCCACGAGGTGGCCGACATAAAAGAAGCCCGTATAGTCGGACACCCGTGCCGCTTGCTGCATGTTATGCGTGACGATGACGATTGTATACGACTGCTTCAGCTCGACCAAGAGTTCTTCGATGCGCTGCGTGGCGATCGGATCGAGGGCCGAGCAGGGCTCGTCCATCAAGAGAACATCGGGCTCGTTCGCGAGTGCGCGCGCGATGCAGAGCCGCTGCTGCTGCCCGCCAGAGAGCGCCGTGCCCGGCTCGCGTAGGCGATCTTTCACCTCGTCCCACAGCGCCGCCCGCCGCAGCGCCTGTTCGACCCGGTCGGGAAATTCGCGCGCGGGCGCGAGTGCGTTGAGACGCGGCCCGTAGGCGACGTTGTCGTAGACCGACTTTGGAAACGGATTGGGACGCTGAAACACCATGCCGATGCGGCGCCGCAGGGTCACCACGTCGGCTCCGGGCGCAAAGATCGATGCGCCATCGAGCAGGATCTCGCCGGTGTGGCGGGCGCCGGGGGTCAGATCGTGCATGCGGTTGATCGAGCGCAAGAACGTGGTCTTGCCGCAGCCCGACGGACCGATCAGTGCGGTGATCGCGTTGCGGGGGATCGCGATCGAGATGTCGTGCAAGGCATGGTTGGTCCCGTACCAGAAACTGTAGCTCCGTGATTCTACGACGGCCTGACGGCCTGACGGCCGGCTGGCCTGCGCGGTTTTCTCGGCTGGGGCCGTCGGGCCGTCCGGCCGTCGGGCCGTCGTTTCCAGGCTCATCCGAACCGTCCTGTGATGTACGCTTCCGTCTGCTCCATCTTGGGCTTCGTGAACAGCTCGTTCGTCTTGCCGACCTCGATCAGGTTCCCCAGGTACATGAACGCCGTGTAGTCCGACACGCGCGCGGCCTGCTGCATGTTGTGGGTGACGATCACGATGGTGTACAGGCGCTTGAGCGCGTGGCACAGCTCTTCGATGCGTTGTGTGCCGGCAGGATCGAGGGATGCCGTGGGCTCGTCCAGGAGCAGGATCTCGGGCTCCGGCGCGACGGCGCGCGCGATGCACAGCCGCTGCTGCTGTCCGCCTGAGAGATCGAGCGCGCTCGTGTGCAGTCGGTCTTTCACCTCATCCCACAACGCGGCGTGGTGCAGCGCACGCGACACGGTGTCATCCAGCTCGCTCCGTGATCGGCGGCCGTTCACCTTGAGTCCCGCAGCGACGTTGTCGTAGATCGACATCGTCGGGAACGGCGTGGGACGCTGGAACACCATCCCGATGCGGCGCCGCAGCTCGACCGGATTCACCGCGCCGCCATAGATGTCGACGTCGTCCAGCAGCACTTCGCCCGCGACCGCGGCCCCCGGAACGAGCTCGTGCATGCGATTCAAGCACCGCAGCAGCGTGCTCTTCCCGCAGCCCGACGGTCCGATGATCGCCGTCACGGTATGGGCGGGAAAGAGCAGCGACACATCCCGCACGGCGCGGTGCTGGCCAAAGAACGCGGTCAGCTTCACCGCTTCGAGCCGAAGCCGCGTGTTAGCGGACGCTACCATAGCGGGCCCTCGTGACCCACCGCGCGATCAGAGAAATGATCAAGACCAGGCCCATGAGGACGAGCGCGGAGGCCCACGCCAGCCGATGCCAGTCCTCGTACGGGCCGGTCGCGTAGATGTAGATCTGCAACGACAGCGTCTGCATTGGCTGGTTGACGTTCGTCGTGAGGTTGAGATTCCCGAGCGCGGTGAAGAGGAGCGGCGCCGTCTCGCCGGCGATGCGGGCGATGCCCACGAGGCAGCCCGTGACAATGCCTCCCAGCGCCGTGCGTGCGACAATCTTCAGCGACGTGCGCCAACGCGGGTAGCCGAGTGCCAGTGCGGCTTCGCGAAGCGAGTTGGGCACGAGCCGGACCATCTCTTCGGTCGTGCGGGCGAGCATCGGGATCATGAGGAGGGCGAGCGCCACGGCACCAGCGAGCGCGGAAAAATGTTTCGTGGGCCTGACGATGAAGGTCCAGCCCACAATGCCGATGACGATCGACGGCGTTCCATTGAGCACATCGGCGACGAAGCGAATGATCCACCCCAAACGCCCCGAGCCATATTCCGCGAGATACATCCCCGCGCCGACCCCAATGGGCACCCCGATGAGCGC
>AR_comb_assmDRAFT_10236473_pt1 | contig 10678 bp, 8 predicted proteins | sample ArasoioldDNA_FD_10543 | JGI IMG/M metagenome (IMG submission 10543) | reverse complement strand
CACGTCTGCGTCGCCGGAGGCGGCGGCGGAGGCGGCGGCGGAGGCGGCGGAGGCGGCGGAGGCGGTGCCGCAGCAGCGAAGTTGTAGATCAGGCTCGCCATGATCGAGTGCGACTGGAAGGACGAACGGCCCTCCATGCCCGGAGGCGCTCCGAAGAAGTCGCTCTTCAGCGTGCCCGCCGACAGGAAGCGGTACTTGAGGCCCGCGTCGATGTTCGACGAAACCGCCGTGCGCACGCCGGCAATGATCTGCCACGCAAGGTTGTCGGTGTCCTTGAAGTGCAGCTTCTGCGTGCCGAGCTTGTCGATGGTCATGCTCACGCGAGCAAGACCGATACCGCCACCGGCGTAGAAGCTGGTGCCGGGGCTGACATCGAGGTCGAGCAGCGCATTGACCATTCCGGTCAGCACGCTCGAACGGCCGTCAGCGTCGATCGACGCGCCGGGAACCACCGGTTGGGTGCCGCCGCCCGGGAAGGGTCCCGGAGCGTTCGGATCGATCTCATACTTGTCGTGCTTGGCCCGCTTGTAGGCGATTTCGCCTTCCAGCCGGAACATGCCGAAGTCGTAACCGCCGATGAGGTCGGCGTCGAAGCCCATGTTGTGGTTGATGTCGAGGAAATCGACCCACGTGGTTGAGCCGGTGAACCGACGGTCGACGTCCGATCCCGGATCGTGATCGCGCGGGATCAGCAGGCCCGCCTCTGCGCCGACGTAGCCAGCCCCATCGGCCGCCATCGCCGGCGTTGAAATAGCGGCTGCTGCTACCGCTGCTAGAAGAACACGCTTCATGCTACCCCCTTCGTTACACTGTTGGGCACTGTGACAAATCGCTTCTGATTATTGCGAAGAAATGAACCTCGTTCGACAAATTGCTTTGCTAAACGAGTATATCTCTTCCTCCACGGCACGAAATGCCCCTGCAGCGAAATGGTTGCGAAGGAATGACGCCGGATCAGGAAAAAAGCGGGCAGGCTGGCTGCTTTAAGCCGCGGAATTCAAAGAATTCAGCCGGTTGAACCGAACAATAACGGTGGTCGTTACCCCGCGGGTGATGCGACATTGCAACAGCAGCCAAGAATTACGTTCCAAAACGGTGCATTATTCGGGCTCTCGCTGACTCATGTCAGTGTCCGGCCGGCAACACGTTGCCGAGATCGGTGGCCTGATCGGGCGCGCGATTGCGCAAGCAACTCAGCTATTTATAGGTGCGCCGATGAAGCTCGCCACGCTCAAGGTGAACGCGTCGGACAAGGTCCGCGTCCTCAAATCCGCCGTTCCGCCGGCGCTCTGGAAGGCCGCCTATCGCGCGCTGGTGATCAAGGAGATTCCCGACGCCCGGGCCTATGACCCGCATTATTCGCCGTGGCTCGAACCCGGCTTCGCCGAGCGCGCAAGATCGGTGAAGGGGAACACGGGCCTCCGGCCGCAAAGCCTGTACACGCTGATCCACTTCCTCAACGAGGCGTTGGACCTCGAGGGAGACGTCGTCGAATGCGGCGTGTGGCGCGGCGGATCGGCGAAGCTCCTTCGGGAAGAAATCATCGGCCACGGCGCGGCCAAGAAGCTTTACCTCTTCGATTCGTTCGAAGGCATGGCGGCCGTGGATTCAGAGCAGGACCGGCACAATGTCGGCGACTTCCAGGACACCTCGCTCGAGCATGTGCAAAGCTTCGTGGCGGGGGCAAAGGGCGACGATCCGCAGGGCATCGCCGTCTTCCGCAAGGGGTGGATACCGGTGACCTTCGACGGCCTCGACGGCATGAAGGTCTGCTTCGCGCACATCGACCTCGACCTCTACCAGTCGATCCTGGACTCGCTCGCCTTCGTCTATCCCCGGCTCGCCAGCCGCGGCGTGATCGTGTTCGACGATTACGGCTTCGCATCCTGTCCCGGAGCGCGCCGGGCCGTCGACGAATTCTTCCGCGATAAGCCCGAGAAGCCGTTCGTGCTCGACACCGCGCAGGCGGTGGTGATCAAGCGGTAAGCATCGGCCCGCAGCGCCAGCGCAAGCCGTTTGCGCGCACGTCCAGCAGGACCTCCCGGATCGTCACGAGCGAAAGCGCGAACGGGATGGACATGAAGAGCCCCGGCCGAAGGAAATGCCCGAGCGCGATGTCGTAGTCCGCATAGACCTCACGCCCGCTGACGAAGCTGTCGCGAACGAATGTTCCGAGGGTCTGGAGGTGGATGTCAGCAGGGATGCAAAGAATGTAGGCGGCGACGATCGCCCATTTGCGGCCCACCCCGCGCCAGCGCTCCATGAAAACGAAGGGCAGCAACAGCAACTGCGTGTACCCACCGGTCTCGGTGGTGATGAGCGCGAGCCCGATGCTGAGCATGATTGCCCGGTGCGTGGGCACTTTCGCGGGTGATATCCATGTTGCCAGCGCGGCGCAGAAGATCGTCGCCTGCACCATGTGGGTGACCAGCGGCAGGCCCCAGACGAAATTCTCGATGACGTCCGAGCCCAAGGTGCTGATGATCGGGAAATCCGATAATTCGAGGATCTTGGTGAGCGGAACGTAAGTCGCCGCATACCAGGCATCCAGCGGACTCGTGACCTCGAGCGAAGAGTAATCCACGAGATTGCGGACGATCTGGAAGGGCGAGCCGTCGCCCAGCCAGGCGTACGACCCGAGATAGACGAGCACCGTTGCGACGAGCGATCCCTCGAACCAGCGCCAGCGATGCTTCAGCAGCTGCGCGAAGATTGCTCCTACCAAATAAATCTTCATGTTGATCGCGAGGCCGGAGAACAGCCACCGCACACGAGCGGACTTCACCAGCGGACCGTAAGCGAGCAGCAGAAATGTATAAGTGAGCAGGAGCAGATTGCCGCGTTCCAGCGCATAGGTCATCGGCAACCCCAGCGACATCGCGATCGTCCGCCAGACCGCCGTGGAGCGGTGAATCTTTCGGAACACTAAGAAGGTCAGGACGATGTTGGCGAGGAAGATGACGTGCATGCTCGTGATTGCCATCACGTCGCAAGCTCGTGCCTCGAACTGCTCGCTTTCGTAGCATTGGCCGAGGGTCAGCAGCTTCAGGACATCGAAGGAAAGCGGCAGATAAACCGTCCGCCAGTCCTCATAGGCGCCGCCCTGGTGCGCGTAGAGGGCGGTGTTGAACCAGTCCATCCACGTGTCCTGGGACTCGTAGAAAAAGGGCTGGGGCACGTACCCGATCGCGACGATGAACCAGATGTCGTAGGCGATCGCGGCGAGGACCAGGAATGCGAGCAACGGTTCCAGCCAGCGATTGGCTGGAGTCAGGCGGCGAATGATCACGTTGCGCGACGCTCTGCGAAGACCAGATGTTTGAGGACGAAATAATTGATGAAGGACACGAAAATCACGACCAGCAGGCCGGCGAGATAGGGCGACTGAATGAACTGGAGCATGGTGGCGAGCGCCGCCAGGCCGATGAGATAATTGCCGACGTACGACAGAATGAACCGCTTGACCGATCCCTCCGTCCGAAAGGCGTGACGGCTGTAGGTGAAATAGTTGAACGCGACGCCGGCGGTATGGGCCAGGAACTGCGCGATATAGACGTTGACGCCAACGGCGAGCAGCAGCGCGACCAGGCCGTAGCCGAACGCGGTGTTCAGGATTCCGGCCTGGTAGTAGCGGATGAACTGCGATGCCGAGCCGACGATGCCCATGCTGCCGGGCCTCACTCGCCGCCAGGGAAGTTGACGCGCTCCCGCTCGATGACGAGCGGCGTGCCGCGCGTCCGGTCGGAGATCAGCCGCACCTGCACGCCCAACAGGCCGAGGAAAAGGAACAGCAGCCCGAACTGGAGCTCGAGCAAGGTCGCGAACATCCACATGCGCGGATTGGCGCCGACGACGATTGAGTAAACTGCGCCGGCCAGGGTCACGAGTGTCGCTACGAACACGACGAAGCTGACGTAGAGCGGGACCCTCAGCAGCCCCTTCGACGATCCCGCGAGGCCCGACAAAGCGAAGTCCAGCAGGGCGAAGAAGCCATTCTTCGAGCGTCCCGCGGCGCGCGGCGGCCGCTTGAATGTGATCGTCTCGATCCGATAGCCGGTCTCGACGAGAAGACCACGGAAGAAGGGCTCGGGCTCGTTGAGCGACGCGATGGCTCTGACGACCTTGGCATCATACAGCCCAAAGCCGGTCGCATGCGGGATGATCGGGTAGTCGCCGAAGCTCCGCTGGAGCGAATAGGACATGCTCCGCATCGCGGCGAACAGGGGGGAAACCCTTTTCGTCTCGCTCACCCCAAGCACGATGTCGGCGCCGTTGCGCCAGCGTTCGACTAGCTCGGGGATCAGTTCCGGCGGGTCCTGGAAGTCGGCGACGAGTCCGATGATGGCTCGGCCGCTAGCCTCGAAGATGCCATGTGTGGGCGAGCGCATCTGGCCGAAATTGCGGGTGTTGACGATCAATCGAATGCGCGAGTCCTTCGCGCACAAGCCGCGGATGATTTCGACGGTGCGATCGGCAGAGCCATTGTCGATGAAGATGACCTCGAAGCTCGCGCTGACCTTTTCCAGCTGCTCGATGACCGCAGCGGCGATGGCGGCCGCATTCTCTTCCTCGTTGAAACACGGGATGACGACCGAGATCTCGGGCTGATCGATCGGCTTAAGCATGGGATTCCCGAACGATCAGCCGCTCGCCCACCGGAGGACTCCAACGGTAGAATTCGATCGCGGCCCAGAGCAGCAGGACGCCGAGTGCCGCGGCGAGGAAGCTGTAATTGATCTGGCGCTCGGTATCGATGAACGGCGGCTCGAGAATGCGCACGTTCGCCGTCGACGTCATGTCCTCGACGGACGTTCCTTCCAGGAACCGGCGGTAATTCTCATACAGCAACTGGGCTATGGAAAGCTCACGGCGCAGCTGCTCGCCCCGAGCCGACGCGGCAACCGCGCCACCGACGCTGCTGTTCTCCATCGGATTGGTCGCCTGGACTTCGGCAAGCTGGCGTTGCAGCGATTGCCGCTGAGTCAGCAACTGGCGCACCTGAAAGTTTTCGTCCGTGCCGAATTGGCGCGCAGCCGCGATTTCCACGTCCTTGGCGTTGATCGCTGCCTCGAGCGACGCGATGCGCTCGGCGACATATTGGAATGAGACTTCCGGGATCGGAGCGCGACTACTCAGACGGAACGCGTCATAGGCGCTGCGGGCCCGCCCGAGCCGCTCGGACGCTTCAGTCACGAGCTTCACGAGCACATCACGCTTGTATTCCGTCTGGCGTTGGCTGATGCGCGCCAGCTGGGCTTGGGTAGCGTCGGCATAAGCACCGACAATGTCGCGCCCGAGGGCGCCGTCCGTCAGGTAGATCTCGAACTGGATGATGCCGCCGCGCAAGGTCCGAATCTTCACCTCCTTGTCGAGCCAGCGATACATCTCGATCTCGTCGTCGAAGTGCATTCGCTGCTGGAGGTGAAGCTCCTTCGCGGCCGTCTCCCGGACATAGACGCTGCGGGCAACCTTCAACGCAACTTCGATCGCGGCCTGGTTGCCGAAGACGCTATTGATGGCGCCAAGCTGGCTCAGGGTTCCGCTGAGACCGAGCGTCGAAGGATCGCTTGGCGCGAGACTGACAGCGGCCCGATATCGCTCGGGGTAGAAAGCCAGGACTGCGAAGATCAGCAGCAACGCGGCGAAGATGGCACGCAAGGTCCACGGTGAGCCGAAGAGCCGCACGCGGACCAAGGAGCCGATGACGGTGCGCGGAGGGGTCAAGGCGCCACCGCCGCAACCGTGGCCGCGCCGACGCCGAGCTGGAACAAAGTCGTGCTGATGTCACGAAGCTTGGTCCAGAAGGTGCCGGACTGGGTCTTCACCGGCACGAAAATGACGTCGCCCGGAAGGACCCGCGCGTTGAGCGCACCGCGGCTTCGCGGAAGCACTTCGCCGTTTGCCCGAACGACGAAGATGCCCTTGTTGTCGGCCGCACGCAGAGGTCCGCCCGCGCGATCGAGGTAATCGCGCACGCGCAGCGGCCGCTGGCCCGCTTCCATCATGAACGATGCCGGCCGATAGACCGCGCCGAACACGCCGACCGTCGCCTGGCGCACGGGCACGATAATCGAATCGTTGTTCTCGAGCAGCACGTCACTCGGCAGCGTAACCGATGCAGGGTTGATCTGCATCACTACTCGCCCATCCGGCTCCGCGTCCTTCAGCTGGTCGAGGACCTGCCGGGCGCCGCTCAGCTGCATCTCGCGGTCGGCCGCGACCTGGCTCCTGTCGGCGGTGAGCGGCGCCGCAGCCAGGGTCAGCTCGAGCTGCTTGATCGCTTCCTTGTAGCTTTCGCGCTGCTGCGACTTCACCGACTGGCGGGTTAGCCGCGTGCCGAAGGCGAACGCCCTCGGAGTCAAGCCGCCGGCCATCTGCATCACCGTGGCCATCGGCGTGTTCGGCGCGACATAATAATTGCCCGGGCGGTTCACTTCGCCCTCGACCCGGACGAGCACCGACTGGCGGTCGACGGGCTGAACCAGGCTGCCCTGCGAGAGAACCTGGAGAATGTCGCCGGGCGCGGCCTCGACCGCAGCCATCTGCGCGCGTCCGACCTGCTGCGGGCCGATCTGGTCCGGGCGGGTGGTGCGGTAGAGAATTGCCCGGCCGGAATCGCCGAGGTCGTTCGGACCTCCGGCCGCGGCCAGCATGACGTCGAGCGGCTCGCCCGGCTTCGCTTCGTAAATCGCCTCCTGGTGGACTGAGCCGATAACGGCGACCTGAGGCCCGGCCGGCGGGATGAACAGCACGTCCTCGTTCTGGAGGACCGCATCGTTCATCCGGTTGCCGCCGCGCAGGAGCTGGTACAGGTCGAGCTCACCGACCTCCTGGCCGCCCCGGTAGAGCTTCACCGTGCGGAAGCTGCCGCCCTCGTTCGGCCCGCCGGCGGCGAACACCGCATTGGCCATGGTCGAAAGGCTGCTCACCGTGAAGGCGCCCGGGTGGTTGGCGAAACCCGTGACGTAAACGCGGATGCCGCGCAGCTGCTTGACGCGTGCACTGACCGTGTAACCCCGATACTGGCGCCCGATCGCGGCGGCGACACGGTCGTGCAGGTCCGCATTGCGAATCCCGGCAAGGTGGATCGAGCCGATCTTTGGCAAGAAGATGTTGCCGCTAGCGTCGATCTCTCGCTCGACGCTGCCTTCCACCGATCCTGCCATCGCGATCGCGACGACGTCCCCGGGGTTCAGGATGTAGTCGGCGGGAACTGTCGCCTCCGAACGAGTGGCGAAGTCGCGTGCATCGGGAAGCAACAGGTCCGAGCCGAAGCGGGGCAACTTGCGGCCGATGACGCGCTCGACATAGCGTTCGAACTCGCCCGGCTTGGGAGGCGCCTTGGCGATAAGCTCCCGCTGGATCTGTTCGCGCTGCGCTTCGAGCAGCCGGTCGACCGCAAGCGTCTCGCGATCGGTGTCGACAATCACGTCCGGGCGAATGCTCTGGATGCCCGCAGTCGGGTCGATGCTGGTAGTTGTGCTGACGGTGCTCGTCTGGCCGAGCGACTGTGGCTGTGTCCGGGGGTCGTTCGACAGGGGCGAACCCTGGGGAAGATAGCGGGGGTCCTGCGTCTGGAACTGGGCGATAGCCGCCCCGCCGGTTCCCAGAAGCGCCGCCGCAACAACCATCGAAATGCGACGCAACCTAATCAGTCCTGACATTATCTGCTCACTCGAACGAGGCGCAGCTTGCCGCTGCCCGACGCCTTCTTGTTGTCGATTTGGTGGAACCGATCCCCCGCGCCCGAATCAAATTCCCCGCCATCGGCTAGCACGGCTGAACACCCGTCACCACCCCGGCCGGGGTCCTAAATTCCTGTTTATTCGCAAGAAATTGCGCTGTTTCGGCGACCTGTTGCCCGAATGGGACCGGTTCGACGCCATAACGCCGAAGGAGCGCCTGGTAGGCGGAGTCATCGCCCAGGTAGAGGTCGGCGTGACCCTGCGCAGGCGCGGCGCGCTCCACGGCACAGGAGCCGAGCCCCAACGCGACCGCCTGGGCGATCTCGCCCATTTCGAGCGGCTTGCCGCCGGTTTCAAAGAGGGTTGCGCCGGTGCCGCCCTCGAGCAGCATTGCGAAGACCAGCGACATGAGCTCCCGGATCGCGACATAGGCGCGTCGGACCTCGTGCTTTGCCTTTACCGAGATCGGCCCCCCGGCCAGCGCATCGAGGATGAAGCAGGCAAGCGCATAGCTGCCGAGCTTGTTGATGTGCGGCCCCGACAGGTTGAAGATTCGTGCGATCACCGCGGTCCTACCGGTGCGCTCAGCCCATGCGGTGAAGGCCTGCTCGTCGTCGCGCTTCAACTCACCGTAGAGACGCATCGCCGGCGAAGCGTTGGGATCGTCGGCAAATCCCGCGGCTCCGGAAGAAGCGGCGAACAGGCCCTCGGCGCCGATCGAATCGAGCGCCTGGAGAACCGTGGACGTGATCTGTCCCACGGCCGCGCGATATTCCGCCTCGTCCATCGCTTCCGCGCGGTCCTTGGTGAGGAAGGCTAAATGCAGCACGAAGCTTGGGGCCGCGGGGAGCGAAGCCAGCTCGGCAAGCGGGCGTTGTTCGATCGAATGCCCGTCGCCGAGGTCGAGCGTCCTCGCCTGCGAACCGAAGCAGCGTACGCGGCGCCCGAATTCGTCGCCAAGGCAGCTGCATAGAAGCTCCAGCGTCGCTCGGCCGAGCCAGCCGCTCGCGCCCGTGATGACGATCCGCCGGCCGCTCTTGCGCAGTGCTTCCGAGACGTGCGGTTCGAGCATGATCCCGCTCGCGATGATCAGGCGACGTGGCGGACAGGCGCGGCCGGATAACGGCTGGTGAGCCAGCCGACGACGTCCGCGAAGCGATCGAACCGGTTGAGATTGCTCGAATCCCACCCTTCGGCCGCATAGCCGTAATTGACGAACAGGAACGGGACGCCTGTGTTCTCCGCCAGCGCGTGATCGACCTCGCTGTCGCCGATCAGGATCGCGCCCGAGGAATCGCATTCGAGCTTGCCGAAGACGCGATTCATCAGGTCCGGAGCCGGCTTCGACTGGAGGCCGGGCATGCTCCCGACGATCGCAGAGAAGAGCTGCGCCAGGCCGAGGTCGCCCAGCACCTTTTCGCACAGATACTCCGGCTTGTTAGAGCAGATCGCGAGGGTGAATCCGTGATCGGCCAGTTCGTGGAGGCCGGTGCGGACGCCGTCGTAGACGCTGTCGCCCGGCATCACATGGCTGGCATAGCGCTCGCGAAAATCGGCGACTTCCCGGACCACGTCGCCGCACTCGTCGCCGAGCAGTCCCGAAACGAGCGCCGGCCCGCCGAGGCTCAGGAACGGTCGCGCATCGGCGACGGTCATCGCGCGTTCGCTGCCGCGCTCCCGAAGCATTTCGTTGACGATGCCGACGAAGACGCCAGCGCCGTCGACGAGGGTTCCGTCGAGATCGAAGATTAGGTGCGGAAGTTCGGCGCTCATTCGGGCACCTTCAACGCCTCGGCCAGCTCGTCACGGGGCAGGAACGGGGCGAGGTCCTCGAGTGGTGCGGTGACCATCGTGCCATCCTCGAGGCGGCGCGACGACACCTTCGGCGCGAAATTCTGGCCCTTGTCGATGAAGATCTCGCAAATCGCGGCGCCGGGCGCGGCGAGCGTCTCGGCGATGGCCCTCGCCATGTCGTCATGCTCGGTCGTGCTCGTATAGCCGATGCCGAACGCAGCGGCGATCTTCCCAAAGTCGGGGAAGGTCACGCCGGAATCCGGTCCGCAGCCGACCGAGAAGCCGTTGAAATAGGACTGCTGGGTCTGCCGAATCGAGTGATAGCCGCTGTTGTTGAACAGGAAGATCTTGGCCGGGATCTCCTGGCCGACGATGGTCTGCAACTCCTGCAAATTCTGCATGATGCTTCCGTCGCCCGCGAGGCAGATGATGCGCTTCGATCCCTCCGGCATTCCGTGCCAGGCGCCGATCGTCGCCGGCAGGTCGTAGCCCATCGAGGCGGCACCGGAGTTCGAATAGAGCCGCTGTCCCCGCTTGAGCTTCGCCGCCTGGACCGTCACGACCGCCGCGGTCGCGTCGGCCATGACGATGACCTCGTCCTCTTCGAGCACCTCGAACAGCCGCTCCATGAAGCAATAGGGATTCACCACGCCCTTGGTGTCCCAATATTCGGGCAGGACGGCGGGGTAGCGGCGGCGGCGCTCCTGGCCCCATTCGACATAGGCCTTGTGCCGCGCGGGCGTTTCGTAGCCCTCGAGCTCGTCGAGCAGGACCGGAAGGAAGGTCTTCAGGTCGGCGTGGACCGGCATGTCGATCGACAGCGTCGGCTTGCCGAGCTCGGCGGCATCGACATCGACCATGATCTTCTTCGCGTCGGGCGCGAAGGCCGCGAAATTGTAGCTGATCTGGCGGATGTTGAGCCGGCAGCCGAGCACCAGAAGCAGGTCGGAACGCTGGACCGCGAAATTGCCCGCGCGGTCGCCCACCGTGCCGGGACGGCCGACGTAGAGCGGGTGATCGTCGGGAACGACGTCCTGCGCGTTCCACCCCGGAGCGATGGCGACGCCAAGCCGCTCGGCGACCTGCAGGAAGACCTGGTGCATCCCGCTGATGCGGACACCCGTGCCGGGCATCAGGACCGGCCGCTTCGCCTGCTTGATCACGGCCATCACGGATCGCGCGGCTTCGCGCAGCGGCTC
>AR_comb_assmDRAFT_10350418_pt1 | contig 10680 bp, 9 predicted proteins | sample ArasoioldDNA_FD_10543 | JGI IMG/M metagenome (IMG submission 10543) | reverse complement strand
CGGGTGCGACCCTCTTTTCGCATGGCCGCGGCGAGTTCGAAACCGCTCATGCCTGGCAGGGTGATGTCCGTAATCACCACCTCGGGTGTGCGCTGCATGGCCGCGGTCAGCGCCGCTTCACCGTCTGGCACACCCCGCACCTCGTAGCCGGCCGTCGAAAGGTATTCGACGTAGCCCGACAGCGTATGGCGATCGTCCTCGACAATCAGCACGGCCGGGCCCGGCGCCTGGTCCATGTCTACACTATCGTGACCTACTGACAATTTCTGCAGCGCCACGCTTCGTGCTCTCACAGGCCTAGCTCACGGTCCGCCACACCCCTTTGAAGAACCGGCTGAACACGTTCCCGCGCCGGCCTGGGCGTGGCTGTGAGAGTGAAGGGGTCGTCTCGCCGTCCATGACCCGCCTGAGCGCAACCGTCGTCGTAGGCACCCTCGGGGTTGTCCTGAGCGCCATCGCCGGCCGGGGCGCGATGCGGGGCGGTTCCAGCAGGAGAGCGTCCATCAGGGCGGACCGGGGTGTGGCGGCGTGCGGCAGCGCCACGTGGGTGTGAAGGCTGCGGCTGGGAATCGGCTGCGCCAGCACTATCATTGCGACGGTGTAGGCAAAGGCCACCGTCGAGAGAAACCCCAGGCGAACGATGTCTTTTCGCTGCTGCGGCGGAAGATCACCGAAGCGGGTCGCAGGGGCCGGCGCGGTGGTGCATGCGGCGGCCGGAAGCCAGATCGCGTGTCCATCAGCCATGGCGGCCGCTTGTACTCACGAAGGGATCCAACCGGCGCCGCACACCCCGCTTTCGGGCAAACCCTTCAAGACCGCGCCCTTAGGGGCCGCACACGTGCCCGGCCCGTCGGCCTGTGCGCGCCTAGAAACCATCCGACGCTGGCAATATTTACGTACCGGACGTACCGACAGACAGCTTCGTCAGTCGATTACGTTTCTGCCTGCGCGGGGCAATGCCGTGGTTTCGAAGGTGTCCGGATATGATCACAACAGATCATGCGGGCTCACGGTCATCTTTTCGCGGCGTTTCGTAACAGTCCAATTGCGGTCGCAGTTACACGGGACAGACGATTCGTAGACGTCAACGAAGCTTTCACCAGGCTGCTTGGCTGGACGCCGGGCGAAGTCATTGGCAGGACCACACAGGAGGCCGGGCTCCTCACGCGCGACGTGGCGGACGGCCTGTCCGCCGATCTCGGTCGCGCCGGAGAAGTGAAGGACCGGGCCGTCACCGTCACGACGAGAGACGGCGGCACCCGCGATGTGCTGCTCGGCGCATCGCGCGTGGACATCGACGGCGACACGCACACCATCAGTACGTTCGTCGACGTCACGGCGCAGCGCGAGGGCGAACGCGATCGGCGTCAGAGCGAAGAGCGCTTTCACCAGATCGCCGAGACGATTTCGGAGGTCTTCTGGATCGCCGACGTCAACATCGAGACGATGGTCTACGTGAGCCCCGCGTACGAGCGCGTGTGGGGCCGCACGTGCCAGAGCCTGTACGACGATCCCCGCTCGTTCCTGAACGCGGTGCATCCCGACGACCTGGGGCGCGTCATGCAGACGCTCGACGTGAAGCAGCACGGCCGGCCGTTCGACCAGGAATTCCGGATCGTGAGGCCGGACGGCGACGTCCGGTGGATCTGGGATCGCGGCTTCCCGGTCCGCAACGGCAGTGAGCCCGTGCTGCGTTACGTCGGCGTCGCCCAGGACATCACCGACCGCCGACGCCGCGAGGAGGAACTGCGCGAGAGCCTGGAGCGCTTCGAACTGGTCGCGCGCGCCACCGACGACGCGGTCTGGGACTTCAACGTCAAGACCGGCAAGGCGTGGTGGAGTGAGACGTTCTACGAGAAGTACGGTCATCCAAGCGATCGACCGCCGACGTTCGAAGGGTGGGCGGCGCACATCCATCCGGAAGATCGGGAGCGCGTGACGACGAGCTTCGTGCGCGTACTCACCGGCACCGAGCAGCAGTGGCGCGAGGAATACCGGTATCGCCGGGCCGACGGCGCCTATGCCTCGGTCGTCGATCGCGCCTACGTCGGGCGGGACGCCGACGGCGTGGCGGCCCGGTTTTCCGGCGTCATCGAGGACGTCACCGAGCAGCTCAGCCTGCAGCGGCAGCTGCACCAGGCCGCGAAGATGGAAGCCATCGGCCAGCTTGCCGGCGGCGTAGCGCACGACTTCAACAACCTCCTCACCGTCATCCAGGGCTACGCCTCGCTGATCGTGGACAGCAACGCCGCTCCGGACATCAAGGAGCACACCGCGGAGATCATCAGCGCCGCGGACCGCGCGGCCAGCCTGACGCGCCAGCTGCTGCTGTTCAGCCGCCGGCAGGTCCTGCAGCGCACGCACTTCGACGTCAACGAGACGCTGCGCGGCACCGGCAAGATGTTGTCGCGGATCGTCGGCGAAGACGTGCTGCTGCAGTTCGAGCTGACGGCCGATCCGGTGTTCATCGACGCCGACGCGGGCATGATCGATCAGATCGTCTTGAACCTCGTCGTCAACGCGCGGGACGCGATGCCGTCCGGTGGGGTACTGCGAATCGCGACCGCGACCAAGGACGTGGCGCAGCCGCCGGCCGCCGATGCCGTGCCCGGCGCCTACGTGCGCGTCACGATCAGCGATACCGGCGAAGGGATTCCGCCGAACGTACTGCCGCACATCTTCGAACCGTTCTTTTCGACGAAGGCCCCTGGCCGCGGCACCGGACTCGGGCTCTCGACGATCTTCGGCATCGTGAAGCAGCACCGCGGCTGGATCGACGTCGAGACGGTCGCCCGCCAGGGCACGGCGTTCCATGTCTGGCTGCCGCTGAGCGATTCGCAGGTTCCCGCGCCCGGCCGCGAGGAGGTTGCCGGCGTCTCGAAGGGCAACGAAACGGTGCTGCTGGTCGAGGACGAGCACTCCGTCCTTTTGCTGATGCGGGTCGCGCTGGAACAGAAGGGATACCGCATCCTCCAGGCCTCGTCCGCCGCCGAGGCGCTCGACGTGTGGCGCGCGAACGGCAACGACATCCGGCTGCTCGTGACGGACATGGTGCTGCCGTCGGGCATCGGCGGTGGGGAGCTGGCAGCGCGGTTGCGTCACGCGCGTCCCGCGCTCAAGGTCCTGTTCGTCAGCGGCTACAACGAGGATTTTTCGGGCAAGGAGATCAAGGAAGAACCGGGGCAGAACTTCCTGCAGAAGCCGTTTTCGCCGGCGACGTTCGCGAGCCGCGTGCGGGCGTGCCTCGACGGCCGCGAGTGAGCCGGCGGTTCAGGCTCACTGCCGCATGAGCACGAACGAGCCGCCGACCAGGTTCGCCGACGGAATGTCGCGTTCCTGCGTGACGTATCCGGCCTTGAATACGCGCAGGCGGTAGGCATCCGACGGCACGCCGAAGATCTCGAACATCCCGGCGGGGAAGTTACCGTTCGGCGGCCAGAAACCTGGCAGGAATGGCGCGGGCGTTCCGCTGACCGCGGTCTTGCCGGCAACGAGTCCGGTCAGGACCTGCACCGTCGCGCCATTCAACGGCGGCCGCGCCGGATCCGAACCGTCAACGACACTGCCGCTCAAAACCGTAGTCGCCAGCGGAGCGGTTCCCGGAAACACGGAGATCGCTCTCGATCCCTCGCCGGCGAGTGGATGCGACGCCCGGATCGCGGTGTCACCCGGCGCGACAGCCTCGATAATTCCGGGGCTGACAATGCGCACCATCGACGGATTCTCGGACGTCCAGGTGGACGTCGACGTCGCGTCAGCCGGCGTGCCCGGCAGACAGCCATAGAGGCCGCAGGACACATTCGCGGTGCATGTGGCGACCCGTCCGATACCCGGCGTGCACGAGATCGTGAGGGTGATGGGACCTGTTCGGCCATCGGGAGCGGTCGGAGATCCGCAGGCGGCGGCGAGCAGAACACAGCTCACGAGGGCTACGAGAACAGCGATGCTCCCGTCGCGTCCCGACCGGACGCCTCGTCGCATCTCAATGCACCGTCTGCCGTTTCGGCGCGACCCTGACGGCGACCTTGAGCACTTTCCACGGCATCGCCTGATCCTCGAGCGCGACGGCGAACGAGTAGGTGCCGGGCCGGCGGACGGGGAAATCGTCCAGCGAGGCGTAGAGATTGAGCCTGCCCGCGGCAAAGACCTGGGCCGGCAGGTCGATCTGGCCGATCGCGTCTCCCGTTTCGTCATGCGTGATACGGACGCGGATCAGGAACTTCTCGGGGTGCTCCGCGGTGATCGCGACCATCAGGACGAGCCGCTTTTGCCGCGACGGCAACTTCGGGATGTTGAGCGTCTCGATGATGCCCCGGATGTGCGCGCGGCCGTCGGGGTCGTCGTAGGCGTTTTCGGCCAGGAATGCGTAGTCGAATTTCGGCATGGCAAACGTGCGTTTTCGCACACCTATGGTAACAGTGTTGACAGCGCCGCAGGCGAATCCGATCATCCGGTCGTGACGCCCGCAGGATTTCGCTGTATCGCGAATCGAGGATGATGTGACCAGGCCGCCGCTCGTGTTTACGTTCTACATCGCCGCGCCCATCGACAAGGTCTGGAACGGATTCGTGTCCAAAGAGGCGAACCAGGCGATCTTCATGGGCGCGGACTTCGAAGTGGACCTTCGGCCTGGCGGTGTCATGGCCTGGTCGGGTCCAGGCAAGGACGGGCAGCGCATGCGCTACGTCACGGGCGAAGTGCTGGCCGCCGAGGCGCCGACGAGGCTTCAATACACGTTCGGGATGGGCGACGGCACGGTCAAGTCCAGGGTGACCATCACGCTGACCCAGGAGTCCGAAGCCGTCAAGGTCGTCGTCACGAACGACGAGTTCGCGGATGACGATCCGGCGTATTCACAAAACGCCGATGGCTGGCCGCGGATTCTGTCGCGATTGAAGACGCTGCTCGAAACGGGGAAGACGTTCCGGCCCCATTGAGGATCTTCAGGGGCGCACGGGAACATCGCGCTATGTCAGCCCGATGATCAGTGTCCTGGCGGCGATGTTGATCGGACTGTCAATCACGAATGCCAGGAGCAGCAGGACGGCCGCCTTTGCGAGTGTGACGCCCGTGGTCTCGCGGTACACGCGGCGCAGCGCGCCGAACAGGTAGCAGCCCATGATGGCCTGCATCGCCGCCAGCAGCAGCCAGTTGTTCGGATGAAGCGCCTGGGCGACTGCGCCGGTGGCCAGCGCGGCGAGATAGAAGAAGGCGACGTAATGGACGGCGACCACCACGTGAGGTCCGAGACGGTCGAACCGGCGACGGAAAACGACGCGCAGCAGGAGCGTGAATGCCAGGACGCTGAGGATCGGGCTGAGCGTGTAGACCGTTTTCGCGTTGCTGTTGTAGTGCTCGGCGAAGAGTTGCCTCGGCATTCCCGTCGCGGCCATTCGCGCGTCGGCCATCGCGCGGAAACGGCCGTCGGGGTCGCGTGCGATCTGGCCCTCGAATGTGAAACCGGCCACGAGCGGCGCCAGGACGAAGAACACCGCCGCGCAGAGAAAGTAGACCTTGATCGGCCCGAGATAGCGGGCGCGGCGGCCGGCGATGAATTCGGCCGACAGGAAGCCAGGCCGGAGCAGCGCACCCAGGGACCGCGCGCTCTTGAAATCAAAGCTGGCGATCTCGCTCCAGAGCTGACGCGCGATGGCGCCGATCGACCGCCACTCGTCGTCCACTTCCTTCTGGCCGCAGGCGTGGCAGTACGGTCCCACGAGCCGCGTCCCGCAGTTGTTACAGATGCCGTCCGCCACAGACGTGCGGCTCCTATCTAGGGCCCGAGACTCTCGCAGGATTGACCGCGTTGGCCAGCGTCAAACGCGTATCGTGCGTGACGATGCTCACTTGCAGGTTGTAACCGTTCGGCGTGTCGGTGTGGTAGCTCTTGAACGCCGCCGTGTGAATGTCGTCGGGTACCCACGTGCCGTCCGGCCCCTTGTGCCGGCTCGACGTATCGATCGTTGCTTTCAAACCCCGCGCCTCGAGATCCGTCTTGACCTTGTCCGTGTCCCAGGGCGCGATGCCGAACGAGATGTGATCGATGCCCTGGCGCACGGCGTTGCCGCGGCCTCCCTCCGGCGCGAGCGGATTGCCACCGCGGATGATGATGTCGCCGACTTCGCCGATCATCAGTTCGTGCTGGCTGCCTTCGTCGTACGTCGGCTTCCATCCGAGCAGGTTCTGGTAGAACGACGCGCTGGCTTTGTAATTCCTGGAGTTGTAGGAGAGATGATCCAGCCACACCGTCTTCCAATCCGTCGAGGCGAACGGCGGCGGCTCTGACAGGGTCGCCGTTGACGGCGTCTTGCGATCGCGCACGTGACCGTTGGCGTTGCCAATCTGCAGATCGAAGCCGTCGGGATCCTTGACGTGAAAGCTTTCGAACCCGTTGGCGCCGTTGTCGGCCACCGGCGATAGTCCGCGCTTGCGCAGCTCGGCTTCCACGGTTGCGGCAGTCCACGGCTCGATCGCGAAAGCGAATGACGTCACGATCGCGCGTCGCGCGCCACCGCCAGGCGCTGCGCCGCCGGCCGGCGCCTGCGTGAAGATCACCGTTCCCCAATCGCCGATGTCCAGCACCGCCTGCGTGCCATCGTCACGCCGCAGCGCCCATCCCATCGTGGCGATGTAGAACGCGGTTTCCTTCTTGTAGTCTGCGACCAGGATGGTGATGTGGTCCAGCGCCGCCGTTTTCCATCCCGTTGCGGGGAAGACCGGGGGAATGTCGCTGGTGTTGCACGCCGGGGATCCAAAGGTGGTCATGCAACGGCCCTGCGCCGAGCTTATTGACGGAACTGTAAAGATCCCCGTTAACGCAACGACCAAAAACAGCCGGTTCGCTCGGGCCATGCACACTCTCCACGCGGGAGAGTATCACCGGCCCGATGACGGTCCCTCGTCAGCGGGGACCGTAAAAAAGGGCAGCTCGTCCGCGCGGCGCCTTTTGAACAGCCGCACAACCATACGAGGAGCGACGCTCAGCGCCCACTCGATCAGTTTCAGCTTCGGCTTGTTGTAGTGGGCGTTTGCCGAGCGGAACTTGAACTTTGCTTCCCGAAATTCGCCGCGCAGCAAATGCGCCTTACCGGTTTCGAGGAGAAGCTGGGCTTCGGCCTCGTTGAGCGTGTCCCGCCATACCTGCTCTTCCGCCACCGTGAAGGACAGCTTCGCTCTGACGCACTTCAGGGCGAGGACTGTACGCTGGGCCTGCCGGACGATATCGCCCGACAGGCCGCAGAGCCTGACCCGGTATTTGAGCAGCACCTGGCGTTGATAGCCGATTCGCGCCCCGGCCTTGGCCAGCCTTAGCCACAAATCGAAATCCTCGATGCCGATGCCCGGCAGCGCGGTGTCGAACATGCCGATCTCGACGATTCGGCGCTTGACGACGACCGTCCCGGACGTGATGACGTTGCACCGTCCGCTGAGGATGGCGGCGAAGTCCGCCGGGCCGTTCGAAGGGGCCTTGTCCATGTACGTTTCGTGCAGGGAATATCCGTCGCCGAACATCCATGCGTTCGAGTACACCATCTCCAGCCGATGGGTATCGAGATATCCGATTTGCTCGCGCAGGTAAGTGGGCAGCCAGATGTCGTCGCCGTCGAGAAACGCGATCAATTCGCCGCGCGAATGCTCGATGCCGGTGTTACGCGCGCGCGCGGTGCCCCCGTTGCCGTGTTTGAGATAAACGATGAGCTCCCGGAACTTCGCGAGCTGCGATTCGAGCTCGGCCGTGTCTGGCGAGCCATCATTCACGACCACGATCTCGTAGTCGGCAAACTTTTGCGCGAGTACTGAATCCAGCGTCTCGGCGATGAACCTCGCGACATTGTAGGCAGGTATCACGACGCTGACGCGCGGCGTCCCCTTCACGTTCCGCCCGACTCGCTTGTCCAACGGAACCGCCCCTAGTGAAGGGTAAATGGTTTGTCGTGAGGCGGATCCGACTATGGTCGGGATCGCGGCCAACTTGGGGCGCGATGCCAGCGCCCCCTCCCGGCGTCTGGCACCTGTGCTCGCAGCTCTACTCGGCAGCTGGTTATGCAAGCCGTCGTCCCGACGGCGCGAGCATTCAGGTAACCGGACCGGATGTGGTGTCGGCTAGGATCCAGGGGATGTCCTCTCGCATGAAGGCCCGCTTCATCGAGCCGATGCTGTTGCTTCGGACTGACGCCCTACCTTCCGACGCAGCGCGCTGGGAATATCAGCTCAAGCTCGATGGCTATCGCGCCATTGCGTTCAAGTCCGGCGGCCGGCTGCATCTGCGTTCGCGCAACGACAATGACTTCAGCGGCCGCTATGCGACCGTCATGAAAGGACTGGCGAAGCTGCCCGAAGAAACGGTGATCGACGGCGAGGTCATCGCCCTCGATGCGGAGGGGAAGCCGTCGTTCAGCGTGCTGCAGAACTACGGCTCATCGTCCGGGGCGGTCCTGTACTTCGTGTTCGACGTGATCATGCTTGCCGGTCGCGATCTGCGGCGCGAAACCCTGCAGACGCGCCGCGAGCTCCTTCAGAAGCGCGTCCTCCCGAAGCTGGCGGAACCGGTGAGATACGCCGGGCCGCTCGAGGCGAGTCTTGCGGACTTGATCGCCTCGGTCAGAGCACAGGGGCTGGAGGGGCTCGTCGCCAAGCGACGCGATAGCAAGTACGAACCGGGCCTGCGCTCGGGTGCCTGGCAGAAGATGCGGATCAACCGCGGTCAGGAGTTCGTGATCGGCGGCTACACGATCGGCAGCAAGAGTTTCGATGCGCTCATCTTCGGGTACTACGACGGCGATCGGCTGATCTACGTGGCGCGGACGCGCAACGGGTTCACGCCCGTCGTGCGGGCGCAGTTGATGAAGAAGTTCAAGGGACTGGAGGTCGCCGCGTGCCCGTTCGTCAATCTGCCGGAGCAGAAGAGCGGCCGCTGGGGCGCGGGTCTCACCGCCGCGAAAATGAAGGACTGCCGCTGGTTGAAGCCGACGCTGGTGGCACAGATCGAGTTCCTCGAGTGGACCGGGGACAACCACCTGCGGCATACGAAGTTCGTCGCGCTGCGCGATGACAAGCCGGCGCGGGCGGTGAGACGGGAATGACCTGGTGGCCGGGGATTGGGCAGTGCCGTCGACGCTTTCCGTTACGGACTTACGCAAAGACCCGTTCCGTGGCTCGGTAGAGCCTGTTTTTGTTGTACCGTTCAAGGCACGAGGCTTGCTCAGCCCTAACTCTCCTCATGACGAGAATCTCGAGTCTCATTGCGTGGGTGTGCCTTTTCGCGGCGGCAATTCCGGTCTCCGCGGCCACGCCCGAATTGCGGCTCCTGCCTTACGCCAGCGGGTTCGGCACTCCGGTCGCTTTTGTGCAGGATCCGCTCGACGCGAATGTCCAATACGTCGTCCAGCAGGGCGGACGGGTCCGGACGATACTGTCCGGACAGGTCCAGGCGGCTGATTTCATCAATCTCACACCGTTCATCGCGAGTGGTGGCGAGCAGGGATTGCTCGGCATGGGCTTCGATCCGGCCGATGCGTCGCGCGTGTTCTTCAACTTCACCAATCAGCAGGGGCACACGGTTGTCGCCCGCTTCACCCGGTCCGGCCGGATCGCGAACCTTGCGTCGCGTTTCGACCTGATCTGGTCGAACGGGCTGCCGTACATCCCGCAGCCGGCTGCGAACCACAACGGCGGCTGTCTGGCGTTTGGGCCCGACGGCTATCTGTACATCGGGATGGGTGACGGCGGAGGCAGCGGCGATCCGAACAACTACGCGCAGAATCCGAACGAACTGCTTGGGAAGATGCTGCGCATCGACGTTCGTGGCACACCGGCGAACGGATTCACCATTCCTGCGGACAATCCGTTTCGTACGTCCTCGCGGCCTGAAATCTGGTCGATGGGGCTGCGCAATCCCTGGCGTTTCAGCTTTGACGATGTTTCGCGTGGCGGCACCGGCGCGCTGCTGATTGGCGACGTGGGGCAGGGTGCGTGGGAAGAAGTGGACTACGAGCCGCGCGGCGCCGGCGGACGCAACTACGGATGGCGCATTCTCGAAGGCACGCACACGTTCAGCGGCGAGCCCAACCCCGGAACGCTCACGAATCCGATCTGGGAATACGACCACACCGTCGGCGCCTCGATCACGGGCGGTTACGTCTATCGAGGATCGACGGCGGCGCTTCGCGGCCGCTACTTTTTCGCTGACTTCGTTCGCGGCCGGATCTGGTCGCTGCGGCTGACCATCAACCCGTCAACGCACGAGGCCACGGCGTCAGACGTCATCGAGCACACGGCGCAGATGTCTTTCACCGGAAACGTGAGCGCGTTCGGCGTCGATGCCAGCGGTGAGTTGTACGTCGTCAATTATGGCGGGGCCATTTCGAGGATCGTCGCGGTGCCTCCCGCGCCAGGCACGCTGCCCCCCATTCCGCCCGCGGCAGACTTCAACACCGATGGACGCCCGGACATCGTCTGGGGGAATTCGTCCACGGGCCAGCTGGCGTGGTGGGGCATGGGTGGCGGTCCGCACGGCGAGGGCATGATCGCCGCGAGCGGCCTGAATGCTCCCGCGTTGCCGGCGGCATGGCACGTCGTAGGCGCCGGTGACGTGGACGGCGATGGACGCTCGGATCTGTTTCTCCAGTCCGATGACGGGCATCTCGGTGTGTGGTTCTTCAACGGCTCGGACTTCCGCTT
>AR_comb_assmDRAFT_10596688_pt1 | contig 10681 bp, 11 predicted proteins | sample ArasoioldDNA_FD_10543 | JGI IMG/M metagenome (IMG submission 10543) | reverse complement strand
ACCTTCGCAGCCAGAATCTTGCTAAAAAACAAGAAGTTGGCCGTTTGTTACACAGAGAAAAGAGGTTCTTCCCTCTCTTTCTTGACAGCGGCGCTCAGGTCACTTAGATATGCTGTCTGTCACGCTCTCTAACCTGGTCGAATTCTCCGTACCGCAAAACTGATGAGCTTAAAAAATTACCTCAATCTGCAAAAATGTCTTCTCACTCTCGTTGCCTGTTCACTAACAACTGTGAGTTTGGTAGCTCAGGTCGGATCAAAGTTGTCTCCTGACAATTTGATACCGGCCCCGGTCCTACTCCAAATCGTTCGGGCCGAGGATCAACGGCGGTGGGACGATGAGCTGAAGACATTATTGATGAATTCAAATCCGGCCATTCGTAGTCGTGCCGCGCTTGCAGCTGGACGGATCGGCGCCGAGGATTCCGTTCCGTCGCTTATTAATTTCCTTGCAGAGGACAAATCTATTGCGGTCCGAGCGACCGCGGCATTCGCCCTGGGAGAAGTAGAGTCGGCTGCTGGCGCAGACGCCCTGATTCAGACTCTCAAGCGCGAAGGTGAATCCAACCAGGTCCGAGCTAGAGCAGTAGAAGCGCTTGGTAAGATTGCCGCTGCGCTCTCAAAGGAACAGCAAGCGAGAGCGTCTGAACTGGGAGTTGCAATAATCAATTCGATGCAAGGCGCGACAGATCGACAACTGTTGTTACTTGGAATCACTGCGCTTCTGCGATCTCACCAAGCAGAGGCGGGACCGGTATTGGCTCAATTGATGAGTAACAAAGATTCACGAATTCGGGCCGATGCGGCAAATGCACTTGCACGGTTAAAAGCTAAAGATGCAAATGAACAACTACGAATCCTGCTCAAGAGTGACCCTGACCCGGTGGTTCGCGCGAACGCCGCCCGGGTGTTAGGCGCAACCGAAGACAAGGGTAGCTTCGACACCTTGCTGGATCGTGCGCTGAATGATAATGACCTGCGAGTGAGAATTAGCGCAATCCGCTCGCTCGCGTCACTGAAAGACTCGCGCGCCGCCGACCCGTTGGTAGAAAGAGCTTCTCAACTTACGACCCGAGTGCCAGACGATGGTCAGGCCGCAAACGAGGTCTTGGAGATCGCAACAACCCTTGGACGCTTACTGACGCTCAAGAATGATCGGCCGGCAATCGACTTGCTTCGCCAGGTCGGACATCGGTTTGGACACACGGCTCCTGAAATTGAGCGAGCTCTCGTCCGAATTGGACCAAACACTTATTTCAGTTCGTTCGGATTAGACCAGGCTGCGAAGTACACACTCGTGTCATCCGTCTTGCTAAATTGGCGCTCAGCCGCTGCGTATGCGGCGGGTTTAAGAGAATTCGCCGCGTTACCTGATTCATTTCAAAACAAACCAAAGTTAGCGACTGGCGCCGAGTCGTTTCTGCGAGACATGCTCGCCTACAAGACTTCTGGAATCCGGGTCAATACTCTGGTTGCGGTCCATTCCGAATTTGCGATTCCTGAAATTCTTAGAGCCCTCGCTGCATACAAGCCTGCCGACATGGGCGAAATACTTCGCAGTCAACTCAAAGAAAATGATCCGATTATTCGCGCTACTGCCGCTGATCTATTGGGAGAATTGCCTCCTTCGGAAACTAATACCAAGGACCTGGCCGCCGCATTACCGGTCGCCATGAAAGATCAGCTTAATGACGCAGTGCTATCCACGCTCGACGCTCTGGGAAATCAAAAGAGCGAAAAAGCAAATGTCGCGATCAAATCCGCGCTCGAATCTCAAGATTATGTGGTGCGACAACGCGCAGTTTCGCTCCTAAAGGCTAACAAAGCCGGTGATTTTGACGGTAAGATTGGAACTGTTCAGTCACGCAACTCCATCCGCGACTACAAACGCGCAATTTCGCGAATCGGCCAAACTGTCCGTGCGGTAGTGACTACCAGCAAAGGTTCGTTTACGATTGAACTGCTTCCCAACGATGCCCCACTCAATGTTGATAATTTTCTGACGCTCGCGCAGAAGGGTTATTTTCGAAACATTTCTTTTCACCGGGTAGTGCCAAACTTCGTTATCCAGGGAGGAGATCCCCGAGGTGATGGTAACGGCGGACCTGGCTACCAGATTCGCTGCGAAATCAACGAGGTTGAGTACGATCGCGGCGCAGTCGGTATGGCGCTCTCCGGAAAAGATACCGGCGGCTCGCAATGGTTCGTAACCCATTCTCCACAGCCGCATCTCGATGGGGGCTATACAGTATTTGGTCGGGTAATTCTAGGCCTAGATGTCGTCGATAACATTTCGCGAGGGGATGTGATTCAGTCGATCAAGATTAGTACTGCTCGACGTTAGGACAGTTCATAAATGCCGGCGCAAACACAAATCAGAAGGAGCAAACGAGGCCCAGCATTTGGTTTGCTCGCCGCCCTCATGTTCGCGATGATGTCCTGGCAATCGATCCTCGTAGTACATGCCCGCACCCAGAATTCCGCCGCTGACGAAAAACATCACTACTCTATCGATCTGAAACTTGATTTTGAGAACCTTTCTTATAGCGGCTCTGAACGCGTTCGCTGGTTCAATCGCGGCGACAAGCCCACCTCATTCGTCTATTTCCATCTGTATTCGAATCTACGCTCAAATGATCCAACGATAACGCCGGCGACAGCCGACGTCGACGAACCTCGTCTGGATATAGTTGAAGTGAGAACTGTCGTTGGTGACGTTGCTCTTTCCTCTTCCCTCGAGGACCAGGGCGCCACCTTGCGAGTGAATCTACGTGAGCCCGTAGCGCCCGATGAAAGCATTGAGATATTTCTCAAGTTCAAAGGCACTGTGCCGGAAATCGACCCAGATGAAACCAGTTTGACAACTCACGTCGTGAAGCAAGTCAGTGCGGCGCTTCGCAGCGAGCGCGAGTTAAGACGCGCGCGTGATATTAACTTTCGCTGTCGCGGTCTCATGCTCCTGGGAACTGCATATCCGGTCTTGGCGGTTCATGACGGAGACGAGTGGCGGCGCAAAGCAGAAGCTTCGGTGGGCGACTTCGTCTTCAGCGAATCCGCTGATTACGAAGTTACGATCTCCAGGACACCAGGAATCGAAGTATTTACGTCGGCGATGGAGAAAGTCACTGACGCTGAGAAAAATACTCACACTTTCGCCGCTTCTTCGATTCGCGACTTTGCGATACTCGCCGGGAAGGGCCTGCATAGTGAACAAGTCGAGGTTCAGGGAGTAAGAGTCAGGTCGATTTACCTGGCCGAACACGAACGCGTTGGCAAGCGCGCTCTGGCAACTGCGGCAGCAGCGGTGCGAGTGTTTTCATCAATCTTCGGCACACTGCCGTTCAAAACGATTAGCGTCGCCGAAGCTCCTCTGGTTGCCGGACTAGGCAGCACTGAATTCTCCGGCCTCACAGTTATCGCCAGTGCTTTTTTCGTCGATTTTGACTCGCCGGCAGTGCGCAACTTGCCCGAGATCATTCGCGAACAGCGACCATCTGTCGAAGAAAGTCTCGAGTGGACAGTAGCTCACCTGGTTGCGCATCAGTGGTGGGGCGGAGCAGTCGGTAATGATCCAGCTAAAGAGCCGGTCCTGGACGAAGCACTTTCATGTTGGTCGTCACTTGTCTATTACAAGAACGTCTACGGTGAGGAGAAGGCAGCCGCGGTGCTCGAGGATCAGGTTAAGGGTGTCTACCGCCTCTACCGAACGTTTGGTGGAGATGACATGGATGCCGATCGACCCGCTCGTGACTATCGAAACACATTTCAGTATGCGGCCATCGTCACCGCTAAGGGCGCCTTGATGTTTGTCGAGCTGCAACGTTCGCTGGGAGACGAAAAGATTTATGCGGCGTTGCGAAACTATTACAAAGCCAATGTCTTTGAAATCGCCCAGCTTGACGATCTGAGAAGTGCGCTCGTCGCCGAAGCCCCAATCGAACAAAGAAGGATGATTGGACGTACATTCACCCGCTGGCTGACTTCACGCAGGGGCGATGAAGATATAGCCCCGCCAGACCAAGATTTGGCCGCATCATTGGGTCTCCCTTCAAAACAAGGGGCGCAACAGAAATCTGGCGACAAGAACGCCTTTAACGCGCTGGCCAAAGTTGGGAAGTTCTTTTGGCAGCAAATGACTCGGATAAGGTGAACAAGAGTGAGAGCTTACAAGGTAGAAGAAATAACAGAATTACGGACCAACATTGCAACTGAACCTGCGGTGGAGGCAAGCCTGGAGCGTTTGGGATGGTTGATGGACGACATGTTTCGCATCCCGGTCCTTGGCTGGAGGTTCGGCTTAGATGCCGTCGTCGGTTTGATTCCCGGGTTTGGCGACACCGCAACCTCTATCGTTTCGTTTTACATCCTGGCCTCTGCAGTTCGTTATCGGGTTCCTAAAATCACTCTGCTGAGAATGGGCTTCAATATCGGGATCGATTATTTGGTCGGATCATTACCGTTCGTCGGCGATATTGCCGATGCATGGTTCAAATCGAACAAGAAGAATTTGGCCTTACTGAAGCGGCGGGCAACGGTGTCCGCCGCTGAAGCCCGCGAGGCCAGCATAGGCGACTGGATTTTTGTGGGGGCAATTATTCTTGGACTGGTTGTGCTGGCCCTGGCAAGTGCGTTTGTCAGTATCTACCTGCTCATTCGACTCACCAGTTTCCTCGCTGGCAATAGTTAAGTGACGGCGACCGGCTCCAGGGTTAACAAGCGCTCGAGTGCAGACTTCAACATGTCCAGGCCGCGCTCACCTGCGGCAAAACTCTTTAATTTTCCTTCGGCATCAAAAAGGTAGTACGCCGGCACATAGCCTTGCTCGTTTTGAAACGCCTCTCTCAACTTATGCTCGTTATCAACTGCAACAGGTTCGGTAATATTAAACTTGGCGATTAGATCTCGAACTTGCTCGACGTCTGTATCAGTTTCATAACGCGGCATATGGATCGCAATAACGTTCAGGCCGAGTTCTTTCTTCTCATCTCGCCATTGAGCTACTCGAGGCAAGTTGTCCTTGCAAATCCCACAGCTCGCAGACCAGAAATGGACCAACGTGGGCCGACCAACGGATTCAGCTTCAGCATGAGCCTGCGTTCCACCAAACCATTCGGTTGCGCCATCAAGCGCAGGCATCTTTGTTCCAATTCTCATTCCCATTTTTCTTAATTCCTTACAAATTTTAGGTGGGCATGGGGTGCCGCACTGCAGCGGCACCCGATCCCGGATTATTAGCTAAGCGTTTTCTGACCTGGCTTCCATTCAGCCTGGCAGAGCCCGCCGGTTTGCAGAGCCTGAATAACGCGCAGCGTCTCTTCGGCTGAGCGGCCGACATTTAGATCGTGAACGACTTTGTAGCGCAGGATGCCTTCTGGATCGATCACAAAGAGTCCTCGGAGAGCGATCCCGCGATTCTCAATCAGAACTCCGTAATCAGAAGCGACTTTCTTTGTAGCATCTGCGGCAAGGGGATACTTGAGACCTTCAACGCCACCTTTGTCGCGTGAAGTATTCAACCAGGCTCGGTGTGAAAACACAGAATCGGTTGAAATTCCGATGATGTCGGCGCCGATATTCTCGAAGTCCTGATAGCGGTCACTGAAAGCGGTCAACTCAGTTGGGCAAACGAAAGTAAAGTCGAGTGGATAGAAAACGAGTACGAGCCACTTTCCTTTGTAATCAGAGAGCTTTACTGGATTATCGAGCTTTTCAATGTTCTTCGTTGAGGCCATTTCAAAATCGGGCGCGGGTTGGCCCACCATCGCCTTTTCTGCTGCTACTGCTGTTGCTACTGTCATGTATCCTCCAAAATAGTTGAAATATTTCTTTATTTGAGTCGCTTAGAGCTAAGCGTCTTTACAATCGGGACAAATCCCGCGAAGGGTAAGATGTACCGATTTCGCTTTGAATCGAGATTTACGAGCTGCTGCTTGCATGAGCTGGGCAGCTTCGGGAAGGTCAAAATCGACCAGCTTCCCACATTCATTACAGATCGCATGATCGTGGCGGTCAGTTTCGCGGTCGTAGCGGCTGGCGCTATCGCCGAAGCTGATTTCGTGCACCAGACCAGCTTCTTTAAGGAAGCGCAAAGAGTTGTAAACAGTGGCGTAGCTGATAGTCGGAAGCCTTTGGCGGGCCGCCTCAAAGATGTCGCTTGCAGTTGGGTGATCTTCCCGTTCGCGGATCACCTGGAAGACTGCTTCCCGCTGCGGCGTCAGCTTTTGCCCTACTCTTTCTGCCTGGTTGAACTTTCCTGCCTTCATGATGGATTTAGACTAATTCTAAATTGGCGGAAAGTCAAGTGGGGCCTTACACGATCAGCTTGTGCTCAGGATGGTGTTCGGCGTAGTCAACGATTTGCCTGACATAACTCCCGAACGAGGGACAAACTATCCCATGCGGTAACAGTAACCGTCGTGCCACACTCGTATCGTAGGTCTGCTTGACGAAAAAATAGGGCACACTTTGATGAGGCAAACCCGTGATACGAGGCGAAGGAGGAAGCATTAACAGGAACTGGACCAATCTCGCGGGCGCCGTTAAGCGCGATTGTCTACCACTGATTGAACCTGCGATCGTGTCGAATAGCTCGTTAGTTGAAAGCGGGTGAGGATCAGAAAGTTGCAGCGTCTTCCCAATCGCCGCATCCTCGAGTGAAAGTGCCGACATTGCCTCAACCACAAAATCGACTGGCACTAGATTCAGGCTTACCTCATGATTTCCGATATTGATCTGCGATAACAGCGCAGGCCAGCGCAATAGATAGAAAATCAGATAATAGACACCATCGTACTTTGGAATCTGACCAGTTCGTGAGTCACCGACAACAACCGCTGGACGATGAATAGTGATTGGTAACTCGCGCTTAAGCTGGTCGACCTCGATCTCGGCTTGATATTTTGACTCTTCGTAGAAATTCCTAAAGCCTTTGTCATGTTGTAGTTCAGTCTCGAGGATCCTTCCCTCTCTTTTTCCCGCAACGTAGCAAGTTGAAACGTAGTGATACTGCCTCAGTCCGGGCAAAGTCCTCGCAAACTCATTTACATTCTTCGTCCCCACAACATTCACTGCTTGAGCGAGATCTCTATTAACCGCCAGGTCATAAACAGCAGCGAGGTGAAATAAACGGGTGGTCTTTGCGCGTACTATGTCAGTGTCGCCCGCGTCTAATCCCAACCTGTCACGTGTAATATCACCGGCCACGACTTCAAAATCAGCTATATTGCGTTTGGTCTCGGTCACAATCTGCTGTATTTCCGTTCGCGCTAACTCCAACAACGACGGTTGGACCAATAGCAGAAACTTGTTGTCGGACGCTGCCAAACGTTGGAGCAACCGGGTAGCGATAAAACCGGGAAAGCCAGTAATAAAAAAGGTTTCGGTCGTAGTCATCTTCTAATCTTTGATCCAGCCTGGGGTTCGATGCCACAAAACCTATTCGAGTATTTCGTCAACGAGTATAATTCAAGGCCTCCGTTAACTCATTCCAAAGGTTTAAGAAACATGCCATGCTACCTATCCAAGATGCTCAGATCATCTGTCACGATTATCCTAATAACCTGTTGTGTTTTCTCCGCCACGGCCCAACAGAAGTCCGGCTGCAATATTCGCGTTACCTTGTTACAGCTTAACGATGTCTACCAGTTTACTCCTTTGGACCAGGGTAGAACCGGCGGCGTTGCTCGCATATCGACATTGCGAAAAACAATAAAGCTTGAGAATCCGAACACTCTATTCCTGCTCGCCGGCGATACCCTCTCTCCTTCGGTCGAATCGATAACTTATAAAGGATCGCAAATGATTGAGGCCTGGAATACAGCAGGATTGGATTATGCGACTTTCGGTAACCACGAATTTGATTTCGGTCCAGATGTGCTAAAGGAACGAATGAACGAATCGAAGTTTGGTTGGATTGCCGCAAATGTAATTGACTCGAAAACCGGAAAACCATTTGGGGATGCAAAGTCATTCGTCATCCGAGAGTTCAACGGCGTGAAGATAGGCATCTTTGGTCTCGTATTGCCCGAAACAAAATTAACATCACGACCCGGACCAGACGTGGAGTTCCGTAGCCCCTGTGAAACGGCGAGGCAGGTTGTCCCTGAAATTCATGCTCAAGGTGCCAAAGTAGTTGTGGCACTCACTCATTTATCAATGCGAGAAGACAAGGAAGTCGCGCGTTGCGCAGATGTTAACTTAATCATCGGCGGACACGAACACACCCTTTTGGAATCGCAGGCGGGACACGCACCAATCTTCAAGATGAATGCGGACGCTCGACAGCTGGGGCGGTTCGATCTGAACATTACGCCCTCTGGAGAACTTGATAGCATTGACTGGCAAGTAATCGAGGTTGACGATACCACCAAAGAAGATCCTCAGTTTCTTTCCATGTATAAAAAGTACGCCAGGCTGCTTGAAGGACTAGCAAAACCGGTGGGCCGTACAGCGGTGCCGCTCGATGCGAGAAGCGCTGAGAACCGAACTAAAGAAACAAATGTCGGCAACCTTGTAACGGATTCGTATCGGCTCGCAACTGGTTCTGATGTAGCGATTATCAACGGTGGATCGATTCGCGCTGACGAGTTAATAGCTGCTGGTAGATTGACTGTTCGCAATGTACTTTCGATCCTTCCGTACAAAAACAGATTAATCGAGCTTGAAGTCACCGGTGCAATGCTGCGAGCCGCGATTGAAAACGGTGTGAGTGAAAGTGCCGAGGATTCTCAGCCTGGCGGATTCCCACAGGTATCAGGAATGAAATTCTCGTTCGATGCTTCACGAAAAGCTGGATCCAGAGTTGTCGATATTACGGTCAATGGACAGCCGCTGAACGAGACAAGAAAATATACCCTCACCACTACGACCTTTCTTGCGGTTGATGGAGGTGACGGTTATTCGGTGTTGAAGGAAGCGCCGGTTCTCATCCCACCCGAAAAATTGCCCCAGGATTCCGATGTGCTACAGCGCTTGATAAGAGTGCAAAAGGTTGTCAGGCCACGAGTCGAAGGTCGTATTAACAGGTTGGATAGGGCGACAAAACCGCAAACTGATTGCGAGTAAGAATGGCGAGCGACGATCATTCCTCAACAGAACGCTTCAAAGCGAAACAATTGTTTCACGAAGCATACGAGGCCCAACTCGCGCACGACTACGAGCGGGCGATCGAGCTCTATAAGCGCTCTATCGAGACGCACCCGACCGCTGAAGCTCATACATTTCTCGGGTGGGTCTACAGTTTTCAGGAGCGTTACGATGATGCGATAGCTGAGTGTTTGGAAGCTATTAGAGTTGATGAAACGCTAGGCAATCCTTACAACGATATTGGGAGTTACTTACTCGCAAAGGGAGATATCTACGGTTCGGTGCGTTGGTTCAGGCGTGCTTTGCTCGCACCACGTTACGAGTCGTATGCGTTTCCACACTTCAATCTCGGTCGAGTTTATGAGAGCCGGCGAAGATTTCTTGAAGCGACAAAACACTACGGATTGGCTTTGCAAGAGAAGCCTGATTTCACGGAGGCGGCGGTCTCATTGCGGAGGATGCAAGCGAAAACGAATTGAGGATTTGGAGATCCACAATTCCACGCGCAAAGATCAAACCTTCAAACTCGCTGCGCAATCGGTATCTTATTCCCCTCTTTATCGACTGCGACGTAAACCACTTCCGCTTCAGTGACACGCACCTGGCCATCTCTTCCAAGTCTTTCGGCTTCGACAACGACGCGCACTGTTATTGATGTCCTTCCCATTCGAACCGTCTCGCAATAAAAACTGACCAGGTCACCAACGAATACCGGCTTATGAAAAATTACTTCGCGCATAGCAACCGTCACGAAACGCTCCATCCTGGTGTGTCGATGAGCTTCGATTGCTCCGGCAGTATCTATGTAACTTAAGATTACGCCTCCAAAGATCGTTCCTTGAGAATTCGTATCACGCGGTAGCAACGTAATACGAATTGCCGGATCTCTTTTCTCACTCATAAGCAACCTACTCCTTCAATCACAGAGATGAAACTAAGGCCAGGTATTGAAATTCCTTCGGACGCTTCAAGACACTTCCCTGGAACAAACCAACCTACCACGCTGTCTAATGAACATCTGCTCTTCAGTAGCAGAGCCAACTTGGAAAGGTGGACCATAGCGATGCTCTTAACACTCAGTAGCGTCCTCTTAGTCGTGCTGTTCTTGCAGGAAGAAGCGACCAATTTTAACGATTTAGGAAAACTGCTGCTTGGCGGCTTTGCTGCCGCAATCGTTTGCGCCCTGGCTTTTACTTTCGTTCGCTTGAAATTAAGAGACAAAAGACCTGAAACGTCCAGTTTTGTCAGTATCGGGCCCACAAACGAGAAGCAATAATTAGTGGTCTAACTGTCTTGCTACCCACTCGCTGATGGCCTGCTTGAGTTCATCGAGGTGGTTATCAAAGAAATGGCCAGTATTGGGGATTACTACCAGATCTACATGGTGAGAATTACCAATTTTAGCAACTAACTCGCGCAGCTTAGCCAGTTCGCCGAACTCATCAGTTTCGCCATGAACGAAGAGCAACGGCTTACTACATCGTTCGAGAAAGCTGAAATTAAATGAGTTTAGTGGAGTGCCGATACTTATCAGATACTGAACGCGCGGATCGGTCATTCCAACTTCCATACCGACCCGCGCACCAAATGAGAAGCCA
>AR_comb_assmDRAFT_10248543_pt1 | contig 10682 bp, 12 predicted proteins | sample ArasoioldDNA_FD_10543 | JGI IMG/M metagenome (IMG submission 10543) | reverse complement strand
CTTCACCAAGATTGCGAGCAAGAACGACATCGCGGTGACCCGCCAGGTCGAGGGCAAGGAGACGAAGATCCGCGTCCCGGTGGCCGACATCGGCACCGGGCGAGAGAAGAACTTCCGGCTGCAGCCGGGAGACATCGTCTTCGTGCCGGAGAGCATCTTCTAGGCGCTCGCCGGCCATGCGCACGGCCCGCTTCGAGGCCCGGCTCATCGAGGGTCACAAGGGCGTGACCGCAGTGCTGGTGCCGTTCGATCCGGTGGAGGTGTGGCACGCGCCTCCGGTTCGGCTCGCGGGGCGCCGTCACGGCTGGCTGATCACCGGGACCGCCAACGGCGCGCGCTTCGATGGCTACGTCGGCGAGCGGTGGAACCGCTTCTTCATCAGTTTCGACGAGCAGCTGCGGGCTGCGGCGAAGGTCCGGGTGGGGAGCGTGGTGACGATGGCGATCTCGCCGACGGGGAGTGCCAAGGCGTACCTCGCGGCGCTCCGTCAGTCCCAGGCGACGACGCAGCCCGGGAAGCCGCGCCCGGACGCGGTGGCCTTCCCCGAGACGGACGAGTCGCTGCCGGCTCGCTCGGGCCGGTCGCGCCCGCGGCGACGATCCACGCGCCGCCGCTGAGGCGGCGACGAAGCGGTAACCTGGCCGACGGTCGGCCCATCGCCGGACGGCACGAACAAACCGCGGGTGCTACGACAGCCGTCATGCGAGCGCAGCCGGACGTCGACGTCATCCTCAAGCGGTTCACCCAGCCGGACGAGGTCCGGAAGATGATCAAGGGTCGATTCGAGCTGGTGCGGATCGGCGGGATGACCATCGGCCGGGCCACCTACGACCCGGGCTGGAAGTGGTCCGAGCACGTGGGCCCGGCGCTCGGCCAGACCCGCTGCACCGTGGAGCACGTGGGGCTGGTTCTCTCCGGCGCGGCGGCCGTGGCCTTCGAGGACGGGCACGTGGTGGAGCTCCGCGCGGGCGACCTGTTCTACGTCCCGCCGGTCCCGCATGATTCCTGGGCCCTGGGCGACGTGCCCTACGTGTCACTCCACTTCCTCGGTGCCGAGCACTACGCCGCCGCGTCCACGTCCGCTGGACAGTGAACGCGGCGGTCACGCCTGGGCATGCCGTTGCGTCGCGCGGAACAGGCCGCCGCGCCAAGCCGTGATTTTCAGGACGGGAGGGTCGGGCCTGGCTCCTGCAACGGAGTGGAGCACCGGTCGATGGTCGCCCGGGTGGAAGGGAGTCCGTCGTGTTTCGCCCGCCCGAGCTCGTCCAGGTCGAAACCGAGGCGCCGCTCCTCCGCCTCGTCCTGATCATCCTGGTCCTGCTCGCCGTCGTCGCCGGGGTGCTGGTCGCGTCGAGCGCACACGTCGGATGGATCGCCCTCGGCCTCGCGGTGGTGGTCGGCCCGGTGGCCGTCATGATCGACGGCCGGGCCAGGCGCCGGGCCGAGGACGCCTCCTCGCCGATGCCGCATCCCGAGCAGCCGCTGGCGGACGAGCAGGAGCGCGGCTCGCCGCGCCGGGCCGCGTAGCTCGCGCCGCTCAGCCGAACGACCGCGCCTTCCACCCGATCTCGGCGAGGAAGCGCCGGCACTCTGCCTGGAGCGCCGCGGAGATTCGGGGGGCGGCGGCGAGCACGTCGATCACCGAGGTGTCGTACGGCGCACCGTCGATCTGCGTCGCGACCGCGCCGGCCTCGGAGCAGATCAGCGCGCCTGCCGCGACGTCCCAGGGCTTCAGGTTGAACTCGAAGTAGCCGTCGTACCGTCCGGATGCGGTGTAGGCCAGGTCGAGCGCCGCGCTTCCGAGCCGGCGAATCCCCTGCACGAGCCCCAGGAACCGCGCGATGAGCCCCGCCGGACCCTCCGGATGCTCACGCACGTCATAGGGAAACCCGGTGCAGAGGAGCGCGCGGTCCAGCCGCTCGATGCCGGTGGGGCGAATGGGCTTGCCGTTCAGCGTCGCGCCCCGTCCGCGAACGGCGCTGAAGAGCTCGTCTCGCATCGGATCGAAGACGACGCCGACCTGCACCCCGCCCTCGCCCTCCACGGCGATGCTGACCGAGAAGTGCGGCAGCTCGTGGGCGTAGTTCGTCGTCCCGTCCAGCGGGTCGACGATCCACCGGTGGCGGGAGCCGCCGCTCGCGCCGCTCTCCTCCGAGAGGATGGCGTGGTCCGGATGGCGCTCGCGGATCCACGCCAGGAGCACCGCCTCGCTGGCCTTGTCCGCGTCAGTGACCAGATCGATGCCGCCCTTGTAGGAGATGGTCCTCGGCGCGTGGAACCGCTCGGCCAGGACGCGTCCGGCGCGCCGTGCGCCCTCGACGGCGGTCTCCAGCAGCGTGTCGAGCGGGACGGTCACCGCTCGCCCTTCAGGAGCGCGTCGATCTGCGCCCGGATGTCGTCGAGGTTCCCGTCGAAGCTCTCCTGCGTGAAGCGGACGCGGCCGGTGCGGTCGATCACCCACGTGGTCGGCATCTGCTTGAGCTTCAGCTTGTTCTCGAGCACGAACCCTCCCGGGTCGAGTAGGACGGGAAGCTGCACCCGCGCCGTCGCCAGGAAGGTGGGGATCTGCTTCCGGTCCTCGTCCACGCTCACGGCGTACACCCGAACGCCGCGCTGGGAGTAGTCGCGCCGCAGCTTCTGGAGCTGCGGGAGCGAGCGCACGCAGGGCGCGCACCACGTCGCCCAGGCGTCGATCACCACCACCTGCCCGACGTCGCCCGCGAAGGAGTGCTTCCCCTGCTCGGGATAGGTCCCGAGCGTGATGTCGGCCACCGAGGCTCCCGCGGCCGGAGCCTGCGCAGCGAGCGCCTGCGCTGCCGTCCCGGTCCCGGTCGAGGCCGGCGAGCTTCCGGCGCAGCCGAGGAGCGCCAGCATCCCGAGAGCGAGGCGCCTCACCCGCGCCTCTTCCCGAGCTCCGCCAGCAGCGCCGCGTGGAACCCACCGAAGCTTCCGTTGCTCATCCCGAGGATGACGTCGCCGCGCCGTGCCTCCGCCGCCACGCGCGTCACCAGCGTGGGGACGTCCGAGGCCGCGTCCGCCTCGAGCCCGTGCGCCCGGAGGTCGGCCACCAGCCGCGGAATGTCCAGCTCCTCGCCGTCCGGCACCTGGTCGTGTTTCTCGGGCGTCTTGAGGCTCACCCGCGCCGCGCCGTCGAACGACTCGGCGTACGCCGCCTGGTGGAGCCTCCGCCTGCTGGTGTTGCTCCGCGGCTCGAACACCGCCCACAGCCGCCGATCCGGCCAGCGGCCCCGGAGCGCGTGGATGGTCTCGCGCACCGCTGTCGGGTGGTGAGCGAAGTCGTCCACCACCAGGATGCCCCCCACCTCGCCCCGCACCTCCTGCCTGCGCTTCACACCGAGGAACGAGGCACAGCCCGCCGCGAAGGCCTCGAACGTCACCCCCAGCGGGCCGATGGCCGCCCAGGCGCCAAGCGCGTTCTCCACGTTGTGGAGCCCGGGGACGGCGAGGTGCACCGGTCCCAGCCGGCGCCCGTGGTCCACCAGAATGAAGCGCACGCCGTCGGGGTGGTGCGTGAGCTCGCTGGCCTGGACGTCCGCCGGGTGGGCGGGATCGACCGCGTAGGTCACCACCTGCGCTCGGCCCCCGCGCGCCAGTGCCACCGCGGCCGGCCAGGCGGCGCTCACGGCGATGCGCCCTTCGGGTGGAACGAGGGCGACGAAGCGCTCGAACGCCGCGGCGTAGTGCGCCTCGTCCCGGTAGATGTCGGCGTGATCCAGCTCCATGCTGGTGAAGATGGCCGTGCGCGGCTGGTAGTGCAGGAACTTGGGCCCCTTGTCGAAGTAGGCGGTGTCGTACTCGTCACCTTCCACCACGACGTGTGGACCCTTCCCGACGCGGAAGTTGCTTCCCGCGTTTCCGGTGACGCCCCCCACGAGGAACGAGGGGTCGAGCCCCGCGGTGACCAGGAGGTGCGCCGTCAGCGCCGAGGTCGTGGTTTTCCCGTGGGTTCCAACGACCACCACCGGATGCCGCCCGCGGAGGAACAGCGCCCCGAAGGCCGCCGGAAAGCTCATCGACGGCAGCCGGCGCTCGCGCACCGCGGTCGCCTCGGGGTTGACCCGGCGGATGACGTTCCCCACCACCACCAGGTCAGGCCTCGCCTGGTCCAGGTTCTCGGGGCGGTAGGGCGTCATCGCCTCGATGCCCCACGCGGCGAGCATGTCGCTCATCGGCGGGTAGACGTTCTGATCGCTGCCGGTGACCACGTGGCCCACGGCCTTGAGCATCCCGGCAAAGCTCCCCATGCCCGTCCCGGCGACGCCGAGGAGGTGGACGCGGCGCGCCTGCTCGGGCCGGACGTCCTCGAGGATGTTGCCGTCGTCCCGCGGCGGAGGAGCGCTCACCGTTCCTCGCGCCACGCGTCAATGCGCTTCCTCTCGACGCTCATTCGACCGGGGACGATAGCACGGGCGGTCCGGGGTCCCCGGGCAGCGACGGCCCTCCGCTCCGGCACCGGCCACGACTAGAGTGCGCGGTCCGGAGAGGTGCATGGCCCGGAACCTCGCTCCCGGCGGTCTCGAGCAGATGGTGGTGCGGCTCTTGGGGCTGCTGCTCTGCCTCGCCGTCGTCCTGCCCGCGCTGCCGCGCCTCGGAGCCGTCGCCGGCATCGTCGCCCTGCTGCTCGCGGCCGCGGCCGCCCGGACCTTCTGGCGCGCCGTCCCCGAGGAGGTCTCCGGCGCTCGCCGTCGCCGCCCGCTCGTGGCGGCGCTCTGGGTTGTCGCCGCCGTGCTCGCGCTCGCCCAGATGGGACGGCTGTCGGCGTTCATGGCCGAGCCGGAGCGGACCTGGGGCTCGCTGGTGCCCGACGCGGCGGTCACCGACCACGCCTGCCTGTCCGCCTACGTCGTCGCCGCGGACCTCTCGCGCCGGGGAACGGCAAACCTCTACGACGAGCGCTTCTACCCGGCCTTCACCGGCGACGCGGCGAAGCTCCTCGCCCCGGCGGACGTCCGGAACCTCGGGAGGTGGATGGAGGACCCGTTCGAGTACCCGCCACCGTTCCTCCTCTTTCCGCGTGCGGCGCTCGCGCTCACCGACGACTTCCTCGTCATCCGCGCCGGATGGTTCGTGCTCCAGGCCCTGGGGCTCGTCGTGGTCACCGCGTGGCTGGCGCGATGGGTCGGCGGGCGTGATGGCCGGCTGGCGCTCCTCCTCGTTCCGGTGCTTCTCGCCTCCCTGCCGACGATGCTCGGGCTGCAGTTCGGTCAGTTCCACGTGGCGACCCTGTTGCTCTCCATCGCGGCGATGATCTGCTTCGAGGAAAGACGCCCGGCGGCCGGTGGCGGACTGCTCGCGGTGGCCATCGTCTCCAAGCTGTCGCCTGCCTTCCTCCTGGTGTACCTGCTCGCACGGCGGCGCTGGCGGGACGTGGCCTGGACCCTCGCAGGCTGCGCGGTCTTCTCGGGGGTGGCCCTGGCGTTCCTCGGGTGGGCGCCGTTCCAGGCCTTCCTGAGCTACCAGCTGCCTCGGATCCAGAGCGGCGAGGCGTTCTCGTTCTACGAGGCGAACGAGCTGGTGGTGTCGCGGAACCTCGGCATCCCGGGGCTCGTCACCAAGCTGCACTTCCTCGGCGTTCCGGGGATGAGCCACGCGGTCGGGGCCGCGCTCGGGTGGGTCTTCACCCTGCTGCTCTTCTGGCTCGCCTGGGCGGCGGGGCGTCGTGTCGAGGGGCGGGTCGCCGAGGCGCGGGTCTGGCTCGCGATCCTGACGCTGGGCGCGTTCCGCAGCCCGCTCGCTCCGCCCTACGTGACGCTGTCCACGCTCTGGCTCCTCACGTTGCTGGCCGGGGAGATCCGTGGCCGGAGGTCGTGGACGGTGGGTTTCGTGGTGGCCTGGGCCGTCATCATGGGCCCGCCGCCGCTGCACGGAGCCACCGAGTTCATCGTCGCCTTCGTTGGGCAGGTTGCGGGATTCGCGCTGTGCCTCTGGGCGCTGCGCGGCCCCCGGGCCGCAGTCTCCGAGGCTCCCGCCCCCGCGTTCTCGGCTGGCTGACGTTCAGGCCCGCCCGGGCGGACGCCGCTCACTTCGCGGGCGCGTCGGGAAGCGGCGGCACCGACGCTTCGGGCACGCAGGAGACCACCGCGTGCTCCGCGGCCTTGCAGACGTAGGTCTCGGTCTTCTGGCAACCGGTGGCGCGGTACTTCGAGTCGCCGAGCTCCTCCACCTTCACCTGGTCCGCGGGGCAGCCGGCGCTGCTCGCCAGGTTGTCACGTGCCGCGGTGCTCATCGCGCCGGTGGCGCAGCCGGCGAGGCTGGCGACGGCGAGGACGAGCGCCGCGAGAAGGGCGGGAGACACGGCACGCTTCACGGGCATCGATGGCTCCTCCGCAAAGGGACGGGTGAGAGCGACTTACCCCAGTCCGAGAGCCTTCGACACCGCGTCGTGGAACGCGGGCCGGAACTCCTGGATCCGGAGATTGTCCCGGCCCAGCGCGGTGCGGTTGCTGAGCAGCGCAACGCTGACGCCCCTCGCCCTGTCCACCCAGAGGCTGGTCCCGGTGTAGCCCAGGTGCCCGAACGCGCCTGGAGGCGTCCGTCCGAGGAAACGCCCTGCCGCGCTCGACTCGCCCGACGGGGTGTCGAAGGCGAGCGCCCGGGAGCTGCCCGCCGCCGGGGTCACCGTCCGCTCCCAGAGCGCCGCCGGAGCCAGCCGCCCTGCCCCGGCGAGCTCCTCGAGCACGCGTTGCCCGAAGCGGGCGACCTCCGTCGCCGTGCCGAACAGCCCGGCGTGCCCGGCGACTCCATCCATCACCCAGGCGTTGTCATCGTCGACCTCGCCCGGCGGCGACGGATCGCTGGCGAGCGACTCCCAACGGTTCTCCTGACCGGGAGCCGCCGGCCGCGGCCGGAGCGCGCCGGTCGGAGGGAGCGCGTCCCAGCGGCCGCCGCACGGATCGCGCGAGTCGTGTCCCCGGATGGAGAGCCGGTGGAAGTGGGTCGCGACGCCGAGCCTCTCGCCGATCCGCGCGTGGAGCGCGTCGAGCGGCACGCCGGCGGCCTCGGCCAGCATCTCCCCGGCCAGGAGGTACCCGATGTCGCTGTAGAGCGTGAGGGCGCCGGGGGCGACGTCGAGCGGCGAGCGGGCAGCGGCGTCCCGCACCTCGCTCCGGACGTTCAGCCGGATGGACGCGGGACAGTCGGGACGGCGGAGCTCGGGCACCGTGTGCAGCACCACCGCGAAGAACGGCTGCCACGCCGGAAGACCCGACCGGTGCGCGAGGAGATCGCCCAGCGTCGCCCCGTTCTTCGCCAGGGGGCTGCCGTCGATCCACCGCGACACCGGCGTGGACGGGCCCACCTTCCCCTCGGCCCACAGCGCGACGAAGGCGGCGCCGGTGCAGAGGATCTTGGTCAGCGACGCGAGGTCGAACGCCGTCTCCTGCCCCGTGCCCACCGCGGCGCGGCCCACCTCCCGGCCGTCGCGGAAGACGGAGGCCTGTGCCGCGGGGAACACGCCGCCCTGGACCCCGGCCTCGAGCAGCGTCTGGAGCTGGGCGTTCAGAAGCCCGTCCCCGGAAGGCCCTTCGAAGGCGGGACGCCGCGCGGGGTGCAGGTGCGTGCTCGGCCCTCGGGCCACGAGCACTCGTAGACGGTGCTCTTCCCGCACCCGCTCGCCTGGTACGCTCCTTCTCCGAGGGGCTTCACCTCGATCTTCTCCTCGGGACACCTCGCATCGACGGACATGCCGCGGCGGACGGTGGGCTCGAAGCCGTGGCAGCCGCTGATCCCGACGGCGAGCAGCCCGATGACGGCGAGCCCGACGGTCGGCGAACGGCTCACGCCGTGGCGGCCTCGAGCGGCTGGAGCGTTCCCTCGTGCGCGTCGAGGCGGTGCCGTGCGCCGAGCGCCACCGGGGCGTTCACGTCGCCATGGCCGATGGGCAGGTCGGTGATGCAGGGGAGGCCCACCTCGTTCGCGAGCGCGGCCACCACCTCGCGGCAGGTGTGCGGCTCGTACCGCTTGTCGGAAGGCTCGCACTCCACGAACTGGCCGAGGGCAATGCCGGCGATCTTCGAGAACACACCGGCGTTGCGGAGGTGGGTCCAAGCGCGGTCGATGCGGTAGGGCGGCTCGCCCACCTCCTCGAGGAGGAGGATGGCCCCGTTGGTCTCCGGCAGCCACCGGGTGCCGAGGAGCGTGGTGAACACGGCCAGGTCGCCGCCGATCAGCGGGCCCTCGACGACGCCGGGAACCAGCGGCTTGCCCCGGAGAGGATCCGGGACCCGCCCCTCGAGCAACGCGAACAGCCGGTCCGATACCCAAGGCGGCTGGTCCGCGAGCTGGGTGACGACCGGCCCGTGGATCGAGATCCGTCCGGTGGCCTGCAGCGCGCAGTGCAGCGCGACGGCGTCGGAGAAACCCACCAGCGGCTTGAGCGGGAGCCGGCCGAACTCGATGCGGGGAAGGAGCCGCGCGGCGCCCGAGCCACCGCGCGCGCAGACCACCGCGCGGTTGCCGGGATCCGAGAAGGCATCGACCAGCGCCGCGGTCCGGACGTCGTCCGTTCCGGCGAGGTACCAGTGCTTCTCGAAGAGGCTGGGCGACGGCGCGAGCTCGTAGCGCTCGGCCAGACGGGCCATCCCGCGGTCGAAGCGCTCCTTGTCGAAGGGAGAGGACGGGGCAACCACTGCAACGCGGTCCCCCGGTCGCAGACGCGGAGAGCGCACCATTGAACGGGAGCGTACCATGCGTGCGCGACGTCGAGCGGAGGCGGGTCCCGTGCGCCTGCTTGCCTGTGTGAGGTGTGGTACGGCACGTCCATGGCCGCAACCGCGATGCCTGCAGTGTTCCTGGGACACGGCAGCCCGATGAACGCGCTGGAGCGGAATCGGTACTCGAGCGCGTGGGCGGCGCTGGGAGCAAGCGTTCCGAAACCTCGCGCAATTCTCGTCGTGTCGGCGCACTGGTACGTGAACGTCACCGCGGTCACGGCGATGGGCCGGCCGCGGACCATCCATGATTTCTATGGATTCCCTCGCGAGCTGTTCGAGGTCCAGTACCCCGCTCCGGGTAGCCCCGAGCTGGCCGAGGAGGTAGCAGAGCTGGTCCGGCCGGTGCGCGTCGGGCTCGATCGCGACGGGTGGGGACTGGACCACGGAACCTGGTCGGTGCTGGTGCACGCGTTTCCGCGGGCAGACGTGCCGGTGGTGCAGCTCTCCATCGACTCGCGGCAGGACCTCGACTTTCACCTCGGCCTCGGCAGCCGGCTCGCACCCCTGCGGGAGCGGGGCATCCTGATCGTCGGCAGCGGCAACGTGGTCCACAACCTCCGTCTGCTGGACTGGTCCGCGCCCGACGAGGGATTCGACTGGGCGCGGCGGTTCGACCTCGCCTCCCGCGAGGTGCTGGTCGGCAAGCCCGCGGACCTGCCGCGGCTCCGGAGCCACGCCGACTACGCGCGCAGCGTGCCGACGCCGGACCACTTCCTTCCTCTCCTCTACGTCGCCGGCCTGGCAGCCGCGGCGAACCGTCCGCTCGAGCCGCTGGTGGAAGGGCTCGCCTACGGCTCGATCTCGATGGCTGCCTACGGCCTCGACGCCGTCGTTCCGCGCCGGCGCGCCGAACCGGCGCGTGCGGGAGGCATTCCCGATCCTGCGGTCATTCCCCCCGAGGACACGAACCTCTGATGCGGATCCAGCCGGTCTCAGACCTGCACCTCGAGTTCGACGAGGACCACGGCAAGGCCTTCGCGCAGTCGCTGCCGGTGCTCGGGGACGTGCTCGTTCTCGCGGGGGACGTCCTGCCCATCCGGCGGCCTCCCCACGTGGTGGAGATGCTGGACTGGTTCTGCTCTCGCTTCCCGCGGGTGGTCTACGTCCCGGGGAACCACGAGTACTACAAGACCTCGCCCGGGGCCGCGTCGGCGCTGCTCGCCTCCAGCGCCCGGGAGTTCCCCAATCTGCACCTGCTCGACGGCGCGGTGACCGAGATCGACGGCATCCGCTTCGTCGGCACGACGCTCTGGTTCCCGCCCACCGCGGACGAGGCGGAGTACCGGCCCTTCCTCGCCGACTTCTCGCTCATCGAGGGCTTCGTGCCCTGGGTGCACGAGGCGCACGCGCGGAGCCTCGCCTTCCTCCAGCAGGAGGTCCGGGCTGGAGACGTGGTGGTCACCCACTTCCTGCCCCACCCCGGGAGCGTCGCTCCCCAGTACGAGGGCAGCCCGCTGAATCGGTTCTTCCTCGCCGCCGATGCGCAGCCGCTGGTGGAGGAGCGCGGCGCGCGGCTGTGGATCCACGGCCACACCCACGTCAGCTTCGACTACCAGGTCGGGAAGACGCGGGTGGTCTGCAACGCGCGCGGCTACCCCGCCGAGCCGGGAACTTCGCTGAACCCGGCGCTGGTCATCGAGGTCTGAACCGCAGCGCGCTCCACACCTCGTCGATGGCAACCTGGCGGACCGGCTCGGCGCCCCGCTTCTGGATCTCCTTCGCCAGGATGTCCCGGTTGAGGTCCGTCCCCAGCTGCCCGGCCTTGGGGTACGCCGCCCAGGCGAGCCGGTCGGCGAGCGCCGCCTCGAGCATCGGGCCGGCGATCCGATCGAGGTCGGCGACCTTCGTCACGAACACGAGCACGTCCTTCACGTTCGCGAGCGAGGTGACCTCCACGTCGTCGAGGTCGACCTCCTTCGGCTTGCCCAGGACCCGGAGCTTCGTGCCCGC
>AR_comb_assmDRAFT_10175422_pt1 | contig 10682 bp, 9 predicted proteins | sample ArasoioldDNA_FD_10543 | JGI IMG/M metagenome (IMG submission 10543) | reverse complement strand
GCGCAGGTCGACCGCTTCATGATGAAGGTGCTGGTCGGCTACCCGAGCGACGAGGAGGAGTTCGTCATCGTTCAGCGCGTCACCGGCGCCGCGCAGGAAGTGGTCGCGGTCGCCACCACCGAGCAGCTCGCGGCGCTGCAGCGCGAGTGCCGCACCGGTTATGTCGATCCCAACCTGATGCAGTACGCCGTGCGCCTGGTCTCAGCGACGCGTCAGCCGGCGCGCTTCGGGCTCGCCGACATGCAAAAATACATTTCATACGGCGCAAGCCCGCGCGCGACGATTCATCTCATCGAAGGTGCACGCGCGCTCGCGTACTTGCGCGGCCGCACCTACGCGCTGCCAGAAGACGTGCGCGACCTCGTGCCCGATGTCCTGAGGCATCGCCTGGTGCTGACCTACGAGGCGCTCGCCGAAGGATTGAGCGCGGATCAGCTCATCATGCGCGTCATGCAGCGCATTCCCGCGCCCGAGCGGCCCCTGGAGACCCATGTCCGAGTTGGCGCCGACGCCTGAGCGAATACTCCGGCGCCTGGAGTGGACTGTCATCCGTCGCCTCGACGGATTGCTGCATGGCGACTATCGCACGCTTTTCCGTGGCGCCGGACTCGACCTGGCCGACCTGCGCGAATACCAGTATCACGATGACGTTCGCCACATCGACTGGAACGTCACCGCTCGCCTGCAATCGCCATACGTAAGGGAGTTCAACGAGGAGCGCGAGGTCGCTGCCTGGTTCTTGCTCGACCTCAGCCCGTCGGTCGACTTCGGGTCCAAGCAGGTGCGCAAGAAAGCGCTCGCCGTCGAATTCGTGGCGGTGCTCTCGCGGCTGCTTACACGGCATGGCAATCGCGTCGGCGCGATGCTCTACGGCGGCAAGGTCGACATGGTGATCCCGGTGCGCAGCGACCGCCGGCACGTGATGCACATCATGAACTCGATGATGAAACGCCCCGACCATCCTGCTACCAGCGCGACCGACCTGGGAGAGCTGCTGCGCACCGGCTATCGCATGCTGCGACGGCGCTCGCTGGTATTCCTGGTGTCCGACTTCATCAGCGTCCCCGGATGGGCGCCAACGCTCGCGCATCTGGCGCAGCGCCACGAGGTAGTCGCGGTGCGGCTGTTCGATCCTCTCGAGATGGAAATGCCCGATCTGGGCATGATCGTCGTCCAGGACTCCGAAACCGGCGAGCAGCTTTTCGTCGATACGCACGATCGCGGGTTTCGCAAGCGCTTCGCCCAGGCCGCGCAGCGGCGCGAGGCCGAGCTGCGCGCTGGACTGTCGCGCGCGGGCGTCGACACGCTCGAGCTTTCGACCGGCGAGGACCTGGTCGACGCCGTGCTGCGCTTCGCCGATCTGCGCAAGCGCCGTACGCAGCTCGCCGCGGGCGGCGGCATGCCTTCGCACTTGGTTGCGCACCGATGACGTTCGTTTGGCCTGAGCTGCTGTGGCTGCTGCTGGCATTGCCGGTGCTGGTCGGCGCCTACCTCTACCTGATCGGGCGCAAGCACAAACGCGCGCTCGCATACGCGAGTCTCTCCGGAATGCGCGAGGCGATGGAAGGCGCGGGGCGCATTCGCCGCCATCTCCCGCCGGCGCTGTTCCTGCTCGCGTTGACCTTGATGGTCGTGGCTATCGCGCGGCCCGCCGCGGTCGTGATGCTGCCATCGGCGCATCAGACAGTGATGCTGGCGATGGACGTGTCGGGAAGCATGCGCGCTACCGACGTCGACCCGAACCGTCTCGGTGCCGCACAGATCGCGGCGCGCGCCTTCGTGAACGATCTGCCGTCGGCCACGCGCGTCGGCATCGTCTCCTTTGCCGCGACCGCCTCGGTGGTGCAGGCGCCGACCTCCAGCCGCGAGGACATCCTCGCCGCGATCGACCGCTTTCAGCTTCAGCGAGGCACGGCCGTGGGCAGCGGGATCCTGATGTCGCTCAAGGCGCTGTTCCCGGATGTCGAATTCGATCTGCGATCGAGCAATCCGCGCACCGACACCACGCGCGCGACATCGCTGGATGCGCCGACGAAACCCGGCAAGGAGGTGTTCAAGCCGGTGCCGCCCGGATCGTATACCGCGGCGGTGGTGATCCTCCTCACCGACGGCCAGACCAACACCGGTCCCGACCCGGTCGAAGCAGCGCGCATGGCCGCGGATCGCGGCGTGCGGATCTATACCGTCGGCATCGGGACTCCCGCTGGGGAGCTGATCGGCGCCGAGGGCTGGTCGATGCGGGTGCGCCTGGACGAAGCGGCACTCAAGAACATCGCCAACATCACGCAGGGCCAGTACTTCTACGCGGGGACGGCGAACGACCTGAAGAAAGTTTATGAGTCGCTCAATTCCAAGCTCACGCTCGAAAAGCACGAGACCGAGGTGACCGCGTTGTTCGCAGGCGCGGCGGCCGCGCTGGCGATCGCGGCCGCCGCGCTGTCGATGCTCTGGTTCAACCGCATCCTTTAGCGGCCTTCGCTAGCATCGGGGGACGGCTACATCCCGAGCATCCTCGGCAGCCAGAGCGAAATCGCGGGAATGTAGGTCACCAGCATCAGCACGGCGAACATGACGCCGTAGAACGGCCAGATGCTCTTCATTACTTCCTGCATGGTCACCTTGCCGACGGCGCAGCCTACGAACAGCGTCGCTCCGACCGGCGGTGTGAGCAGTCCGATGCCGAGGTTGAGCAGCATGATCATGCCGAAGTGGACTGGATCGACCCCGAAGGTCGACACCACCGGCAGAAGGATCGGCGTGCAGATCAGCAGCAGCGGCGCGAGGTCCATCAGGCACCCCAGCACGAGCAGCATGATGTTGACGAGCATCAGGATGACTTCGCGATTGCTCGACAGCGTCAGGAAGAACGCGGTGATCTTCGCCGGCAGCTGCATGAGCGCCATCACGTAGCCGAACGCGGAAGCACAGGCGATCAGCGTCATCACCATCGCGACAGTCTTGAGCGTGCGGTGCACGAGGGCCGGCAGATCGCGCCAGCGGTAGTCGCGATAGATGAACATGGTGACAAAAAAAGCCCACAGGCACGCAACCGCACCGGCTTCGATCGCGGTGAATATCCCGCCGAGGATGCCGCCAATGATGATGACGATCGTGATCAGGCCCCACAGCGCATCCACCGAGATGCGAAGAGCCTGCGCCAGCGGCACCGATTCCCCCCGGGGATGACCGTCGCGGTAGCCAATGTAGATGACCAGCGCGATCAGCGCCGCGCCCAGCAGCAGCCCTGGGACGATGCCCGCCATGAACAGGCTGGTGATCGAGATCAGTCCGCCGGTGGCGAGTGAGTAGATCACCGCGTTGTGGCTGGGCGGCACAAGGATCGCCTGCACCGACGCGCAGATCGTCACGTTGGTCGAGAAGGCGCGGGGGTAGCCCACTTTTTCCATCTGCGGAATCATCACCGAGCCGATCGCCGACGTGTCGGCCACCGACGAACCTGAAATACCGCTCAGGAAAGTGGTGGCGACGATGTTCACCGCCGACAACCCGCCGCGCACGCGCACCATTCCGACCAGCACGTTGGCGAAGGCGACCAGGCGCTTGGCCATACCGCCCTCGGCCATGATCGCGCCGGCCAGCACGAAAAACGGAATCGTCAGCATCGCGACCTTGCTCACGCCGTCCGAGATCTTGAGCATGACGGCCTCGAGCGGCACGCCGATCCACATCGCGCCGGCGATCGCCGCGAGACCCAGCGAATATGCGATAGGAACCCCGATCGCGAACAAGGCGAACAGGCAGCCCAGAAGTACGAAGATATCCATCAGTCGCGACTGTCGCGCAGGATGATCATTCGAAAGCCGCGACGGAATGCGCGTCGCCCACCGTGTCCACGGGCCGCCCGATGGTCAGGTGCTCGATGACGAAAAGGAAAAGGATCGCTCCGCCGATGGGAATGGGCAGATAGGTCACCCCGACCGAAAGAAACGGGAAATCCGCGATCGAGTTCGACCACGTCGCCTGCACCAGCCCCGTTCCCTTGACCACCATGAACAGCGCCATCACGCCCATGAGCAGCTCGACGACGACATCGGCGATTCGGCGCGCATTCGCCGGGAGCTTGTCGACCGCCAGCGTGACGTTCATGTGCAGTCCCAGCCGGTAGCACGCGGATGCGCCGAAAAATGTCAGGACGATGGTGAGCAGCACTGCGGTGGGCTCCGGCCACGACGCGGCGCGGTTGATCACATAGCGCGTCCACACCGCCCACGGGATCACCGCCGAGATGAGCACCAGTGCGCTGCCCGCGACGACGACGCACAGCAGGTACAGCGCGTCCATTGCCTTGCGATAGAGTGCCGCCACGATGTCTCCCGGACTGCCACGACGAGACCGGCCCATCGCGCGATGAGCCAACCCCGGTCGGATTCGTTGCTGACGGGCCAGGGCGTTGCGCTGACCCGGTTCTGAAACAGCTCTACTGAACTGCCTGGACGCGCTTGATCATGTCGGCGTACTTCGGCCCGTACTTGTCCCAGACGGGTTTCACCGCGTCCTGGAAAGCCTTCTTGTCGGAGATCTCGGTGATGGTGATTCCCGCGGCCCGCGCCTTGTCCATCGCTTCCTTCTCATACTGCACCCAAAGCACCCGCTCTTCGGCCTGCGCTTCCTTGCCGAACTTGATCAGGAGTGCCTGGTCTTCCTTGGACAGCGTGTCCCAGGTCTTCTTGGAAAAGACGACCATTTCGGGAACGATCAAATGCTCGTCGAGCGTATAGAACTTCGCCACCTGGTAATGATTGTCGAACACGAAGCTCGGTGGATTGTTTTCCGCGCCGTCGACGACGCCGGTCTGAAGCGCATTGAAGACCTGGTCGTACCCCATCGACACGCCGTTGCCGCCCAGCGAGGTCATCATGTCGACGAACATGGGGTTGCCCATGACGCGGAATTTCATGCCCTTGAGATCGGCGAGATTCTTGATCGGCTTCTTGGTGTCGTAAAGACTGCGGGCGCCGGCATCCATCCAGGCGAGCGCGACCAGCCCGGCTTTCGGGTTATTGGTCACCTTGTCCATGAGCTCCTGCCCGATCGGACCGTCGATCACCTTCTGCATGTGCTTGGTGTCGCGGAACAGGTAGGGCATGTTGAATACGTTGAGCTCGTCGATGACGGGACCCAGCGCGCCGACGCTCACGCGCGCAAACTGAATCGCGCCGACCTGTGCCTGCTCGATCGCTTCCTTCTCGCCGCCAAGCTGCATCGAGGGATACATCTGGATGCTGAGCCGGCCGTTGGTCGCTTTCTCGAGCTTCTTGCCCATGTTCTCGACGGCGACGACGGTCGGATACCCGGTCGGGTGGACGTCGGAGGCTTTCATGACCATCTTCTGCTGCGCGGTGGCCACACCCGCGTTCATCGTCGCAGCGAAACCGATCGATGCCACGGCCAAGCCGAACCATTTCCTTGCGTGCATTTGAATCCTCCTGGGCTGTTTCTTATGGACTTTCATCAAGGTGGTCAGGCCACCTGACAATCTAACAGCCGCGACACTACCATCGCCACGCGGGCGTTGACAAGGCGCTCACCGGCTAATGCAGCGGCCCGCTGGGTGTGGTGGCGACGGTGGCAGGCGCCGGTGACGCGTGATGCACTGCAAGGCGCCAGCCCGAAGGCGTGCGCAGGAACACGTTGCTGGCGAGCGCGCTGCCGCGCGGTTTCGGGTCATCGCCCACGGTGACGTGCTCCACCGCGCTTTGGAGTGCCATGCCCACCGTTTCCAGGACCACGATGTCCTCCACCCGGAACGACAGGCGTGTTTCGCCTGCGAACAGCTGTTCCCAGCTCGCGCGAACGGCGTCGTAGCCGACCAGGCGGGGGCCGCCGGGGTGAATGCAGACGATGTCCTCGTCCTCCGCCCAGGTCGCCATCATGGCGTCGACATCCTTGCCTTCGAACGCCTTGTAGAACGCGGTGGCGGCGTCCTGGGGCGAGGTGAAAATTGTCGGGGTTCGAGCTTTGGCCATGATCAAGTCGCAACGCACTGGGTCGCAAGCTCGTCGCTTTCGACACGCTGTCACCTTGCAGTGGAATCACTTCGGCGCGCGCGCCAAATCATACACAAGATTGGGCTCGAGTTCGCGCATGCAGCGGAAATGGCCGAGCGGGCACTCGCGCTGAAAACAGGGGCTGCACACGATATCGATGCGCGCCACGCGCGCCAGCGGCGACAGCGGCGGTGTGTACTCGGGGCTCGACGAGCCGAACAGCGCGACCAATGGTCGGCCGACCGCTGCGGCGGCATGCATCAGCCCGGAATCATTGCTGACCACCACGCTCGCCTGTGCGAGCAGGTCGATGGCGGTACCGAGATCGGTGCGCCCGCATAAGTTGCGGACTTCGGGGATGGCCGCTGCGACCGGATCGCATGCGGCGCGGTCGTTGGGCGAGCCGATCAGCCACACCGCGTACCCCGACGCGATCAGTCGTTGCGCCAGCGTGACGAAGTGCTCGGTGGGCCAGCGTTTGGCGGGGCCGAACTCGGCGCCGGGACAAAATGCGGCTATCGGGCGACGAGTCGTCAGGCCGAGCGCGCGCATTGCCGTAGTTGCATTGGCGGCGTCGGGCACGAGCACGGGCGAGGGCGCGCTTGGCGCGAGGTCATCGCGCCCGGCGCCGAGCGCGATGAAGCGATCGACCAGACGCGGCGTGGCGCGTCGATCGAGCCGGCGCGCGTCGGTGAGCAGAATGCCGCGCGCTTCGCCGACGTACCCGATGCGCCGGGGTATTCGCGCGAACCATGGAATGAGCGCCGACTTGAAAGAGTTGGGTAGCACGAAGGCGCGCGTGTAGTTGTTGGCGCGCAGCTGACGCCCGAGCGCCCTTCGGGCGCGAAGCTTGAGTTCGCGATGGCCGAACGGACTCTCGATGATCGTGCGCACGCCGCGCATGCGCGCATAGACGGGAGCACACCAGGGCGGCGCCAGCACGTCGACGATCGCGGGCTCCAGTGGCTCGCGAAGCAAAGCGATCAAGGGCTCGGACAAGATCGCGTCACCTACCCACGACGGCGCAACGACGAGAATGCGCTCAGCCATGGGAACGGCTGCGGCCGGTCAAGGCCGCGCGGTCGCGCGTTCGGGCAACGTCTTCAGTGTCCGCCGCGAGGGGGCGGGCCCACGTACCGATAGCGCGTCCCGCAATAGGGACACATCGCCTCGCCCTTGGCGGCGACGTCGAGGAACACGCGCGGGTGGCTCGACCAGAGCGGCATCGCCGGGTTGGGGCAATGGAGCGGCAGGTCGTGCTCGCCGACCTCAACGACCGACGGCGCGCTTGCGGGGGGCTGCATGATCCAGCGCGACGGCACCTGCATTGACCGGCGTAAGCCACGACATGTACTTGTGATTGCGCCCATTGACGACGTCGAAGAACATCGACTGAAGTTTCTTGGTTATCGGACCGCGCACGCCGGCACCGATCATCCGGTTGTCGAGCTCGCGGATCGGAGTCACCTCGGCCGCGGTACCGGTGAAGAAAGCCTCGTCGGCGATGTAGAACTCGTCACGCGTGATCCGGCGCTCGATCACGGGGATGCCCAGTTCCTCGGCGAACGTCAGGATGGTGCTGCGCGTGATGCCGTTGAGCGCGCCGCCGGAGAGGTCGGGTGTGTGCAGCTTGCCGTCGCGCACCAGAAACACGTTCTCGCCGGAACCCTGGCACACGAAGCCCTGCGGGTCGAGCAGCATCGCCTCCTCGTATCCGTCGTGGGTGGCTTCCTGATTGGCCATGATCGACACCGCGTAATTGCACACGGCCTTGGCGTTGCACATCGTGATATTGGGATGGTGGTGCGTGAACGACGACGTCTTCACGCGAATGCCCTTCTCGAGGCCCTCCGCGCCGAGATACGCGCCCCACGGCCATGCAGCGATCGAAACCCTGACGCGGTTGGACTTGGCAGCGACGCCCATCGCCTCCGACCCGTAGAAGACGAGGGGCCGGATGTAGCACGAGCCGAGCTTGTTGCTGGTCACGCATTCCTTCTGCGCCGCATCGATCTCGTCGCGGCTGTAGGGAATCTTCATCCCGAAGATCTGCGCCGAGCGGAACAAACGCTCGGTATGGTCGCGCATTCGGAAAATCGCGGGCCCGGCCGCTGTGTCGTAGCAGCGGATGCCCTCGAATACGCCGAGCCCGTAGTGCAGTGTATGCGTAAGCACGTGCGTCGTGGCGTCTCGCCACGGCACAAGCTTGCCATCCAACCAGATGAAACCGTCGCGGTCAGCCATCGACATCGCGTTACTCCGGCATAAAAGCGCTATTTTAGCCGATTTCGTAAGATCCCCGTCAGCGCTCGGGGTCATCCCGATCCTCGCCGAATACGGCACGCCAGAGCAGCGCCACGGCGGTGCGCCGCGACGCCTGCGCGGCGGGGTCGGTGCGCGCTTCGCGCGCGGCCTGCAGGCGAAGCTCGTGCTGCACCCGGCGGAATTCACGGTAGGCGTCGGCGGCGGTAGCGGCCAGTGCGGGGGCGACGAGACCGAGGCCGGCGGCGATCTGAAGCAGCGCGATGTTGCCGGCGTTACGACACAGCGCGGCGTGCTCATGCGCGTTCGCCAGCACGAGGTACTGCACGCTGAACTCGATGTCGACCATGCCCCCGCGGTCGTGCTTGACGTCGAACAGACGCGTAGGGTTGGGGTGCGCGGCCTGCATTTTTTGCCGCATGCCGATCACTTCGGCACGCAGAGCAACGCGATCGCGAGGAAGCCTGAGGATCAGCTCGCGCTCGGCTTCGAATGCTGCGCCGATCGCAGCATCGCCGGCCACGAAGCGTGCGCGCGTGAGTGCCTGATGCTCCCAGGGCCACGCCTGCGTTCGCTGATATTGACGGAAGGCGTCGAGGCTGGATACCAGCAGTCCGCTTACTCCATCGGGTCGCAGCCGCAGATCCGTTTCGTAGAGGCGGCCGGCGGCGGTGGCGCTCGTGAGCCACGCATTGAGCCGCTGCGCGAGTCGCGCGTAACGTTCGGCCGCGATGTCGCGAGCGTCGTCATACAGGAAAACGATATCCAGGTCGGACGCGTACCCCAGCTCCTTTCCACCGAGCTTGCCGTAGCCGATGATGGCAAATCTCGGCGGCGCGGTCTCGGCTCCGCGCACTTGGCCCCAGCAGCAGCGCAGCGTTGCGGCGAGCACGACATCGGCCAGCGCCGAGAGGTGGTCGGCGAGACGTTCGATCGTCAAACGTCCGCTGACGTCCTGCGCAAGCAGGCGAAAGGTCTGCGCGTGCTGGAAGTGACGCAAGGCATCGTTCTGGTGCTCGGGGTCGTCCTCGTGCAGCACCAGGACCTCGTCGAGCTCATGGCGCCAATCGTCCCAGTTGGGCTCGGTCAGCAGCGCATGACTGTCGAGTAGCTCGTCGAGCAGGATCGGGTGCAGAGAGAGGTAATCCGCAGCCCATGCGCTCGCGCCCACCAGATGCGCAATCCGCGGAAGCACTGGTGGATGCTCGACCAGAAGCGCGAGATAGGCGCTGCGCCGGCTGACAGTTTCGAGCAGCAAGAGCAACCGCAGGGACACCGCCTGTGGATCTTTTTCCGCGGTCGCTACGCGCAGGAGCTGCGGAACCAATGCGTCGAAGCGCTGGCGGGAACGCACCGGCAGTTGCAGGTAGCGCGCCGAATTGCGAAGTCGCGCGAGCGCGCCGATGACGACATCCGGTTGCGAGTAGCCTGCGTCGGACAGCGCTTCGGCCACCTCGGACTCGGGCTTCGGGTCGAGCCACAGCGAGACCAGCGGATCCGAACGGTCGTTTTCGGTTTCGCCGAACAGCACGTCGAAGTGACCCACGATCGAGCGTCGATGCCGATCCAGCGTGCGCTCGAAGTCCGCGACGGCGTCGAAGCCGCTCGCTCGCGACAGCGCCAGACTTTCGTCGGGGGACTGTGGCAGATTCTGCGTTTGCATATCGTCCCGGTACTGCAGGCGATGCTCGACGTTGCGCAGGAAAACGTAGGCATCGCGAAGCTCGCCGACCGCGCTCGCGGGCAGGAGTTCGCGCGCTCCAAGCTTCGTGAGCGCGGGCAGGGTGCCACGATCGCGCAGCCCGGGGTCGCGACCCCCACGTACCAGCTGCAGTGCCTGCACGATGAATTCGATCTCACGTATGCCGCCCGGGCCGAGCTTGAGATTGGCGGCGTAATCTCTGCGCCTCCCCTGTTCGCGAATCTGGCGATGGACGTCGCGCAGTCCCTCGAGCGCGTCGAAATCGAGATACTTGCGGTAGACAAAGGGAGTGACCAGCCGCATGAGCTCCTCGCGTCCGGCCTGGATCAACGGACGCGCCTTGAGCCACGCATAGCGCTCCCAGGTCCGGCCCTGCGTGATCAGGTACTGCTCGAGCGCGGCGTACGAGCAGGTCAGCGGTCCCGATTCGCCATAAGGGCGCAATCGCATGTCGACGCGGAACACGAAGCCGTCGGGCGTGCGCTCGTCGAGCGCGGCGATCACGCGTCGGCCCAGTCGGTCGAAGAATTCCTGGTTGGGCAGCGGCTTCGCGCCGTCGGTATGGCCTTCGTCCGGATAAGCGAATATGAGGTCGATGTCGGATGAGACATTCAGCTCGGCTCCGCCTTGCTTGCCCATGGCGATGACCTGCAGCCGCTGGACGTCGCCGCGCGCCGCGCCGCGCGGCTCGCCATGAATTGCCACCATCC
>AR_comb_assmDRAFT_11112054_pt1 | contig 10683 bp, 11 predicted proteins | sample ArasoioldDNA_FD_10543 | JGI IMG/M metagenome (IMG submission 10543) | reverse complement strand
TGGGTGGTGACGGTAGGCGTTTTCATTCCTCTGACGGAGCTTGCAGCGTATCTTATCCGCGCGGTGAAGCCGTCGCGGACACAGATTTATGGATCGTTTCTCGCGTTTCTGCCGGGAATTGCGGGAGCGTACGGGGGATCGGTGATGCGCCGGGTGATAGACAACCTGCGGCAAGGGAAGTAGCGTTGGGACTCGTGCAAGGCAGTTTCTTTCCGCGCCTTTTGGGGCTTGCTGCAATTTCCGTTCGTCCACCCACGGCTTGCGCCGGGGGCTGCATTCTTCCGCCGATTTGCGGCTGCATTCGGGGGCATCTTGCACTTGTTCGCGGTTGGGGCGGGCAGTTCCGTGATCTCTGCTCACCCGCTATGATGCTTCTTCACTTCAGGAGACTTCCATGCGCACTCTTTTCATTCTCATATTCACACTTGCGCTGTCTGTCAGCTTGTTTGCGCAAAAGCCTGCGTGGGAGCCTGCTCCTGGCCACATTACCCTTCCGCTGTGGCCTCATTCCCCGGCGGGAACCGCGCCGGAGGTTGACATTACGACTGTCAAAGACCATGTGATCGCGGGGAAGCCGGTCATTCGGTTGACTAATGTTTCGAAGCCAACGATCACGCTGTACTCGCCGAAGGGGAAGAATAGTGGCGCGGCGGTCGTGGTCTTTCCGGGCGGCGCGTACCGCGTGCTGGCGATCGATCTCGAGGGGACCGAGGTGTGCGAATGGCTGAACTCCATCGGGGTAACGTGCGTGTTGCTGAAATATCGGGTGCCTGACTCGGGGCCGTATGCCAAGTCGCCGGCGGCGCTAGAAGATGCGCAGCGGGCTCTGGGCATAGTTCGGGCACATGCGGCTGATTGGCAGATTGATCCACAACGCGTAGGTGTTCTAGGGTTTTCGGCAGGAGCGCATCTGGCCGCGGCTTTGAGCACGCATTTTGACCAGCGGCTTTACGCATCAGTCGACGAGGCAGATCAACTGAGGTGCAGGCCGGATTTCGCGGTGATCGTCTATCCGGGTTATCTGGCGCTGTCAGAACAAAATTTCGCGCCGAATCCGGAGATCCATGTGACCGAGAAGACTCCGCCATCGTTTATCGTGCAGGCAGAGGATGATCCGGTGCACGTAGAGAATTCGACTGTCTATTTTTTGGCACTCAAGAACGCTGGAGTCCCGGTGGAGATGCACCTCTATGCGCAGGGAGGGCACGGATACGGTTTGCGGCGGACGGAGTGGCCGGTGACGAGATGGCCGCAGAGCGTGGAAACCTGGTTGCACACGATTGGAGTACTTTCGGGCAGTGTGCGGTGATTGGTGTGGCACCCCTTAAGTATCGGCTAACCAAAAAGTAACTCCCGAATTCACAGCAATCCCGAGTATGCTGGCGAGCATGGGTGTAAGTGTCTCCATGCTGGCTTCGGGGAGCCGCGGGAATTGCGCGCTGGTCTCGAGTTCAAGCACGAAGATTCTGGTGGATGCCGGCATCTCCTGCCGGGAAACCTTCAAGCGCATGAAGTCGTTGGGCGAAGATCCCCACTCGGTCTCGGCCATACTCATCACTCACGAGCACTGCGATCACATCTACGGATTGGCAACGTTGGCGAAAAGGCTGCGCATCCCGGTATTCATGACCGGGGCCACCTATCAAGTCTGGCAACGCGCGATGCGCGACAAGAATGGCGAGAGGCCGAAGCTCGAGAAATTCGAACGCTTCGAATCTGGGCACAGCTTCCAGGTGGGCGATATTGCTGTAAAACCCTTCACGATTCCGCACGACGCAGCCGATCCGGTTGGATTCACTTTTCGCGCGGAGGGGATCAAGGTCGGATTGGCCACCGACCTCGGCTACATTCCATTGAGCGTGCGCGATCACCTGCGCGGCTGCGATGTGCTGATCATGGAGTCGAATCACGACCTGGAGATGCTGCGGGTGGGGCCGTATCCGTGGTCGGTAAAGCAGAGAGTAATGAGCCGAGTTGGACACCTTTCCAATGTCGCTCTCGCGGATTTCCTTACCAGCGACTATGATAATAATGCAACGTTTGTGGTATTGGCGCATCTGTCTGAGCAGAACAATCATCCGGAAATAGCCCGGAGAGAAGCAGAAAAGGCGCTCGCGTCGCGGGGTGGGCTGTTCTGCAACCGGCTATTGTTGGCGTCGCAGACCGAAGCGTTGGAGCCTATTCATTTGTAACCGGGCTTTGTAGGCTGATTTACACTCCCTCATGAGTCAGCAGTGCATTGATCCAATCGTGGGAAAGATTCTGGCGGGCTGGCGGTACGACATTTCCGGCCTGGCGCCGGAGATGCGCGGCGACTATGAGAATCACTTCGCATCCTGCGAACCTTGCCGCAGCCGGCAGCAGATTCATCGCATTATCGACGTTGGGCTCATCGTGCTAGCTTCGGTTTCTGCTGGAGTCTTTCTGCTGGCGTTCGGAGTCATCCGATACCTGGGACCCCGGCACGCTCTTATTCTGGAAATTGCGGCGCTGGCGGGATTCGCGCTCTCCGCCGTTATCTGGCTGGGAGTCGCGGTCGCCACACCGGCGCCGGTGACGATGCTGGACGCTGCGAAGGAAGGTGCGCGGCGGGTGCATGACAGGTTGCCCGAGGAAATCCGTCAGCGGCTTCCTGAAGAACTGCGCATCAAAATCACCGGGACTTAGTCAGCAATGCTCCAAACGTCCAAAGTACTCGCAAGAATGCTACTCGCGATGTTTGTAATCGCGATGCTCCCCAATGACGGTTGGGCGAGTTCGTCTGATCCTGCGAGGGAAGCCGCCGCTTGCCACAGCGACCAGCCTTCGCCGTCGGCTCCGGTGACTCCCAGCCATCAATGCTGCGCGGCAGGGCATCAATGGGCATTCCCAGGCTCGCCGCTCATTCTGCATCTTGTGGTTGCACAAGTCAGAGTTCACAAGGAAACTTACGATCTGCGGTCATTGCTGGCGCACGTTCGTCCACTGGCATTTCTTTCCGATAGCCCTCCGGTTACTACCTCACTGAGAATCTAGGACGAGTCTCATCAATAGGTTTTATGGGGCCTGCGCGCGTTGCCCTCAGGGGCTGAAGCCCAATACTTAAGAACGCCGTGACGCCACGGCTGAAGCCGTGCCCTTTACACAACCATTTATGAGACAGGTTCCAGACGCTGCAGCCTCGCTTTCTGCATGCGCGCCCCAGGGGGGCGCTTGATTAGCATTAGCGAAGGGGTTCGAGTGAATAGGATTTTGATGGCATTTTGTCTGGCGCTCTCAGTGGCGAGCGCGCAAGAAGCTCCGCATGACCACAACATGGCCCAGAGTTCGCCACAGCACGACATGGCTGGAATGAACATGGAGAAGCACGGATCTTCGGACTTGCCTTCCCCGCATGAGAGCTCTGGGACGTCTTGGCAGCCTGCATCCGTCACTGGGCATGAATGGATGTGGATGCTCGGCGGTTGGGAACTAATGGCGCATGGCGCCATTTTCATCGATTACAACCAGCAGGGTGGGCCGCGCGGCGCAGGCAAGGCGGAGTCGGTGAACTGGGGCATGCTGATGGAGCAGCACGCGCTGGGTCGCGGCACGATTCTCTTCCGGGAGATGTTTTCCGCAGAATCGCTGACCTCGCCGCATCCTGGATTCCCTGAACTCTTTCAGACTGGGGAGACGTATCACGGCGAGCCGCTGGTAGACCATCAGCATCCACACAACGTGTTTGCGGAACTGGCTGCACTGTACACGCTTCCTCTGACCGAAAAGATCTCATGGGAACTGTACGGGGGGCCTTCGGCGGAACCCGCACTGGGCCCGGTGACTTACATTCACCGCGCTTCGGCGGCGGAGTTGCCGCTGGCGCCGCTCAGCCATCATTTGCAGGATTCGACGCACACCAGCTTCGGAGTAGTCACGACAGGATTTGTGATCCACTGGGTGAAGCTGGAAGCTTCCGCGTTCAATGGGCGCGAGCCGAACGAGCAGCGCTGGAGCATACAGCTGGCGGCGCTTGATTCGTGGTCGGGTCGGGCCAGCATTGCTCCGTGGCGCAACTGGGTTGCGCAGTACAGCGCTGGACGGCTGGAGCATCCAGAGGCGCTGGAGCCGGGCAGCCAGTGGCGGCAGACTGCCTCTGTAGAGTACAACCGGCCTTTACGTGACGGCAGCTGGGCTAGTTCGATCATATGGGGGCGCGTGCACAAGATCGCAACCGGTGACAATCTGAACAGCTATTTGCTTGAGTCGACGCTGAATTTCCGCCAACGTAACTATGCATTTTCCCGACTGGAACTGGTCGATAAAGACGAGTTGTTCCCCCAGGCCACGATTCGCTCGACTTATCGCATTGGTGCTTACACGTTCGGAGGGGTTCGAGATCTTATCGCGAATAAGGCGTGGCAGATGGGGCTGGGCGCCGATGTGACTTTCTATTCGAAACCAGCGGCGCTGAACGCGACGTACGGCGACCAGCCCGTCTCGTTCCAGATTTTTCTACGGTTCCGGCCGGCGACAGCGCCGCGACGTCACGCGCATTGAAGTTTTACACTCTACTTACAGAGCTCAAAGAAAAGCACTACGGTTACTAACGATTCCGCCGTAGAATGTTATGTGTAACGTGTCTCCCCCGGTTCGCGCGAGAATGTCACTTCGATGACGCGGTCCCTCAAGACACTTAGAACGGTGCAGTGGTCGATGCTGCTGAGCATTCTGCTGTACGTTGCGGTTGGGGAGATTCTGGGACCAAGCGTCCGCAGGATTGATCCGGCGCTGAGCTACGTTTTCAGCACGCTGGCCGTGGGGATTGTCGGAACCATCTTCGTGGTGCGCCGCACTCTAGTGTTGCGGGCCGCGTCAGCCTTGGCGACCCAACCCGAGGACAGCATGAGCCTCAACCAGTGGAAGACGGGGTACATCACTACCTACGCTCTCTGTGAAGCGTTGGCTTTGTTTGGCCTGGTGCTTCGCTTTCGTGGTTCCGAACTGCAGCAGAGTTTGTTGTTCTACATCGGCGGATTCGTGCTACTGTTCTTCTTCCGGCCTCGACAGCCCGAAGCGCAGCCCAGTACTTAGAAGTCATCCCTCAGGGGCTAAAGCCCGCATCTTTGCTGGCCCAAACGGCACGGCTGAAGCCGTGCCCTTCCCAAAACCATTACTTCATTCTGCGCTTTTTCCAAACCGTTCCTCTCTCAGTATTTAACGTGGCAGCTGGCCAAGCCACGTTTTTCCAGATACTGCTGGTGATATTCCTCCGCCGGATAGAACGTCACGGCGGGAACGATCTGCGTGGCGATCGGCTTGGAATAGCGATGCGATTTCTCGAGCGCTTCTTTGGAAGCCAGCGCCTGGGCCTGCTGCTCTGGAGAATGGAAGAAGATCGCGGTACGGTACTGGGTGCCCCAATCCGGGCCCTGGCGGTCGACCTGGGTGGGATCGTGGTTCTCCCAGAAAACCTTCAGCAGGTCCTTGTAGGGAATCTTTGCGGAATCGAACTCAACTTCAACCGCCTCGGCGTGGCCGGTACGATCGGTACAGACTTCCTTATAGGTCGGATTCTCGGTGTGGCCTCCGATGTAGCCTACGCGGGTTCCGATTACGCCGGGCAACTGCCGGAACGTGGCTTCGACTCCCCAGAAACATCCTGCTGCGAATGTAGCTTTCTCCATTGCGAGTAACTCCCAGTCAAGAATCTTCTACCACAGAGGGCACGAAGGATCACAGAGGAACCCGTGCTGACTATTCGTATATTCTCGCTCAATTTGATGGACAGAGGAGACGAAAGTCACAGGTTTGTAAAAGGCTGGTGATACCTCTGCCGGGCAATTGACGGCCTCGGGGAATCAGGGTAGAGTCCCGTCAGGGTCGTTCCGTAGGATGCCTCCCGTGCCAACCAGTCGATTCCACTCCGGGTGCAGGATTGTGCAGAGCACTGCGCTGCTGCTGGTGCTGTTATGCGCTCAAGCTGCGCTGGCTGTCTCGGCGTTCGCGCCACAGCTCCGATTGGGATATCGAACTGGGGACCAGTGGGAACCCGCGATTGCAGCCGATGGACACGGGCATGTTTACGTGCTCTATCCGCAATATGGACCCGTGCCGGGATGCGCCCATTGCACGGCGCCATCGATGAACCTGCTCATCAGCGACGACAACGGGGCATTGTGGCATGTGTCCAAGCCATTGCTTCCCTTCCCGACTGGGCAGTTTGATCCGCAAATCGTCGTGGATTCGGTGGACCGGCAGACGGTGTACGCTTCCTGGCTGCAGAACAACAAGCGCGATATCGTGGTGGCGCGCTCGCTGGACTATGGGCGGAACTGGTCGTTCTCATGGGCGCAGCGCGGGCGGGAAGAGACGGATAAGCCGGTGTTGACCGTCCGAGGTGCGGATGTGTACGTGGGGTTCAACCATGAAGAGAAGTTTCTGGTTGCGGCTTCGCACGATGCGGGGCAGACGTTTCGGATAGCCTTCGTCAATCCGAACGCGGAGCGGGGTTCGTCTCTGGCCGGGGGAGCAACGATTGACCCCTGGGGCAGTGTCTATTTCGGGTGGACGGCATACGCGAGGGAACAAATGCAAGCTCGCGCCGTGAGCCTCTACATCAGCCGCTCGGCGGACGGTGGGAGAAGCTGGAGCACAACGCTTTTGGACCAGTCCAGCGCGCCTCGGGAGTGTGAGGCGGAGGGCTGTGGGAACGGCTTTCTTGGCGCGCAGATCGCGCTGGCATCTGACACTGCGGGGGCGCTTTACGCTCTGTGGAATGCAGGAACGGTGAACGGCGGGCCGGAGCGGATTTATTTCTCGTCTTCGACGTCGGGCGGAGCCACTTGGTCGGCGCGCAGCGGGGCATCTGCAGCAGGCCGGGACGTGGAGCATGGGTTTCCAGCTATCGTCGCCGGCGCGCCAGGGGATGTGCGAATCGCCTGGATGGACGCGCGGATGAGCGAGGCCGGGCATCCCGAGCACCCGCTATGGAATACCTTCTATCGCTCGTCGACCAACGGCGGGGCGACCTGGTCCAATGAAACCCGACTCTCCGGACCGGTGCGAAATTATGACTATATTCTTTCCACCGGGTTCCGCTTTCCCTTCGGCGACTACTTCGGTCTCGCCATCGACACCGACGGCAACACCCATGCCGCCTGGGGTGAAGGAAGGGACTATAAATCTCCGGGGTCGATCTGGTACACTCGCGGCCGATAATCAGTTCAATTCAAGGTTGTGATCTGACGGAGGTTTCATGCACTTCCTCGGAGTAAACCTTTGGGCAGTTCTTGTCTCCGCTGTAGCCACGATGGTCGTGGGATTCTTATGGTATTCACCGGCGCTGTTCGCCAATCCCTGGATGAGATTGATGGGCTACGATCCGAACGACAAAGCGAAGATCGCGGAGATGCAGAAGAGCGCCGGGCCTTCATATTTCATGTCGTTGATCGCGAGCATCCTGGCGGCGTTTGTGCTGGGGAAGTTGATCGCAGTTGCCGGTTTCTCTACGGCAGTGGACGGGCTAAAGATCGGACTGGTCGTGTGGCTAGGTTTTGTGACTACTGTGCAGTTCACGAATGCTCTTTTCAGCCGGCAACCGTTCAAGCTGTACATGATCAACACGGGATATCAGTTCGTGTGTTACGCGGTCATGGGAGCGATTTTAGGGGTCTGGCGCTGATATGCTATCGGCAGAGACGTAGCAAGCTACGTCTCTACGACTGGACGGTATCGACTTCCAGAGCAATAACTATTCCAGCTGCATGCCGCCGATCAGGTCCGCGATGCGGGTGACGTGACGTTCTTTGCACCACTGTTCCACGCCATCTACGATTTTCTCCGTGGCGCATGGATCCCAATAGCTGGCAGTGCCGATCTGGACTGCACTCGCGCCGGCGAGCATGAATTCAATAACATCTTCGGGAGTAGAGATTCCACCCATGCCGATTACGGGGATATTTACGGCGTGAGCGGCGTCGTACACCATGCGCACGGCGATGGGCTTGATAGCCGGGCCTGACAAGCCGGCGGTCACGTTCGCTATGCGGGGCTTGCGGGTTTCCGGGTCAATGGCCATCGCCACGAATGTGTTCACTAAGGACAAGGCATCAGCACCGGCTTCCTGCGCAACGTAGGCCATTTGCGCAATGCTGGTCACGTTCGGAGAGAGCTTGACGATTAGCGGACGTCGCGCGATTCGCTTGACCGTAGTCACGACTTCATCGAGCGAACGAGGATCGCTGCCGAACTGGATGCCGCCATGGGCGGTGTTGGGACAGGAGACGTTCAACTCGTACGCGGCAATTCCTTCGCCCTCGTTCAAAATCTCGATGGTGCGTTCGTAGTCCTCGCGGGCGTAGCCAAAGACGTTGGTCATCACGACGATGTTCTTGAGCTGCCGCAGGTGCGGTAATTTCTCTTCGAGGAACGCCTGTGCGCCGATGTTCTGGAGGCCAATGGCGTTCAGCATTCCCGCGGCCGTTTCCCAAAGACGCGGTGGAGGATTGCCGATCATCGGCTCCCTCGACAAGCCTTTCACCACGAACCCGCCAAGCTTGCTGAGTTCGACGACGTCCTCGAATTCGACCCCGTAGCCGAAGGTCCCGCTGGCGGCGATGACGGGATTCTTGAGCTGAATGCCGGCAACATTGACGCTGAGATTGAGAGCCGGGGTCATGGCTGGCTTCCCTCAGTCGCACCGCGGTGTGGTGGCGCGATTGCTTCTGTAAGAACGTGTCCGACGGAATGCGTCGGAGGATTGATGCCTAGAAGCGATGACAGTGTCGGAGCGAGATCGACGGTTTCGATGTTGGTGCGATACGTGCCGGCGCGGAAGGGCAGTCCGTAGAGGGCAAGCGGGACGTGCGTGTCGTAGTTGTACGGCGAAGTGTGATCCGTGCCTCCGCGCGAGCCAACCGTGTAGATGCCGGGAACACCCATCACGAACCAGGGTCCCTGAGGAGAATAGCTGTTCAAGTATTTCCGTCCAAGGTCCGTGTTGGGAACTTCGCCAGCTGCCAATTGTGACTTGGTGTAGTAGTCGCGCAGACCGGCTTGCTTCATAGCCTCGCCGACCGCGATTTCCGCGTCACGCTCTCGGACATGCGCGGCGGAGAATGTGTCTGGATCAAGCCACGCGATTGGGTAGTCCAGCTTCACATATCCAGCAGGATGTCCCGGGGAGAACTTGGCAGTGATCGCAGCATTGATCTGATCTTCGACCTTGGAGGCGCCAACATTCGCGGCGGGGATGCGCAGTTTCTTCACCGCATCGGGCATGGAGGAGACGCCGTGGTCGGCCGAGAGAGCGATCCAGACATCGGCCAAGCCGACCTGATGGCCGAGGAAGTTGAAGAAATCGGCGAGTTCGTGATCGAGGTCGAGCGCCATCTGCGCCATTTCCGGAGAATCGGGGCCGACGCGGTGGCCGAGAATGTCGTTGGGCGAAAGACTGATGGCGAGCAGGTCAGTCGCTGGACCGCGGCCGACATTTTCGTAGACCACCAACTCCCTGGCGAATTCAAATTCGTATTCGTTGCCGAAGCTGGTGCCACCGATGACTTCGTAGAAGGCCGCTTCGGCACCGTCTTTGGCTTTGCGGTGAGCAGTCGATGACAGGAGTTGGCCTTGCGAATTCTTCCATTCACGATCCCAATATTTTGCGGGACGGCTGGAGTTGAAATCCTGAACCCACTTCGGCAGCGCGTCGCGATAGTAGGTGGAGGTGATCCAAACACCACTCTTCGGTTCAATCCAGTAGGCGGCATCTCCGGCAAACCCGGCAGGAAGGATGGCGCTGCGGTCTTTCAAAGAGACTCCGAAAACTCGAGCTTTTCCCTGAGTCGCGAGTTTCAGTTCGTCGCCCAGTGTGTCGGCCATTAGATTGTGCGGCGAGGCGCCCGTCTTGCTGTCTGGGACTCCCACGAATTTAGTGTCGTCATCTTCAACGGACGTCACCATCTTCTTCTTTTTGGGATCCCACCATTCGTTGGCGGCGATGCCGTGTCCGTTGCTGTAGGCACCGGTGAACAGTGTGGAGTGGCCGGGAGCGGTGCGCGTGTTGGCGTAATTGTAAAAGCAGTTGGGAAAGTAAGCGCCGTGATCGAGGAAGAGTCGAAATCCGGCCTCGCCGAACTGGTCGCGGTAGCGCTCGAGATAGTCGCCGCGGAACTGGTCGATGACAATGACCACGATGAGCTTGGGATGGCCGTTGTAGGCGGAGGCCGAACAGAAAACGGATAAAGCCACCAGGGCAGCGGTGCAGAGCGACGCATGCACGAAACGGCGGGCAGGCCTGGGGATCGATCTCATCGCGAACGTAGTGTACACAGGCGTGGGGAATAAGCGAAAGGACGAATCAACGCATCAACGCCGGTGTCACGCGGAAGTCACTCTTGAAGGATTTGCGCCACCGCACAGGGTCGCCGCGCTTGCGAGCTTCGGTCGCCTCAGAGACGGCAAGAATCGAGAGGGGCTTGTTGCGCTCTGACCGGCTCTTGCTGGCAACTCTCAGCAGCGCGGCAATGCCAATTCCCAGCGCGAATGCAAGGGCGACGAAATACCAGAGAGTGGGGAATCCGAGAACAAAGATCAAGGCGCTGCCGGCTGCGAAAAGCAGGCCAATAAATCCGCCACCGAAGGAAAGCTTGTGCATCGTGATTCCGGGATGACGTTTCTCTGTCATAGGGCACCTCTTGAGGCAATCATTCCACCGATTGGCGG
>AR_comb_assmDRAFT_10117569_pt1 | contig 10683 bp, 10 predicted proteins | sample ArasoioldDNA_FD_10543 | JGI IMG/M metagenome (IMG submission 10543) | reverse complement strand
AACGAGAACAGCCGCTTCGGCTCGCAGGTGGAGCAGTACGCCTGCCTCTACACGTCTCGGGTGTCGAACTTCCTCTATCTGTCGCCGATGCAGTACCTCCGCGCGCAGCGGGACCGGATGCCGCACGAGCAGGCCGGCGCGCCCACCGGACGGATGGCGCCGCTCGGAGGAGAGGGGCCGCCGAAGGGAGCGCGGCGGGGCTAGCTTCCGCCTATTTGAGGAACTCCTCGACCTCGCGCTTGAAGCGCTCCGGTTCCTCGAGGAACGGGAGGTGACTGCTCCGCTCGAAGATGACCAGCCGGGACCCGGGGATCGCCTTGTGGATCTTCCAGGCAACGACCGGAGCGACGTTCATGTCGTAGCGGCCGGTGATCACCAGGACGGGCATCCGGAACTTCGGGAGCTCGGGATTGAGGTCGTACCGCCCCATGTCGGCGTCGAGGGCCTCGTTCACGTGGCGGTTGAACCCCTTGAGGGAGACCTGACGCAGGAACGCGTCGCGGTGGTCCGGATCCCAGAAGATCATCGAGAGGTACTCGCGGACTCCGCCCTCGATCGCGGCGCGATCCCCGAACTGCGCCGCGAACTCGAACCCGTCCACGCGCTCGTTCACGTCGGGAAAGACCTGGCTGAAGAGGAAGACCGTGTCCTTCCACTTCGGAGCGGCCGAATCGACGATCAGCAGCTTCTTCACTCGCTGCGGGTATCGCGCCGTATAGGCCATCACCAGGGTGCCGCCGTACGAGTGACCGAGCAGGTCGATGTCTTCGGCGCCGAGGCTCTTCCGGACGGCCTCGATGTCTGCCAGCTGGTCGCCCAGCGTCAGGGAGGTTTCCGGCTTCACCGGGGTCGACCGGCCCGTTCCGCGCTGGTCGTACATGACCACGCGTCGCGTCTTGGCCAGCTCGTCCCAGACAGGGGAGCTCAGGAGGTAGCCGTGGTCGAACCCCGGCCCTCCGTTAACGATCAGCAGCGGCCTCCCCGCAGCCGTTCCGCGGATCTCGACCCACAGCTTTCCTGCAGGTCCGTCGATCGAGCGCCCGGGCGGCTCTGCAGCCAGTGCGACGACCGGGGTGAAGATCCAGATCGCTCGCAGAAGCGTCGAAAGCGTGGTGGACATGCAAGCAGGCTACCGCATGGCTCGGAAGGTTTGGCTGCTCGCCCATGTCACCGCCGCGCTCAGGGCCCCGCGTCAGAACCAACTCTCCTGAACACCAGCGGGTAGTCGACGGCCGCCGTCTTTCCGTCGGTTGGCGCGGGGAACCGCAGGGTCCGGACGAGCTGGAGCAGGCAGCGCCCGAGCGACACCGAGTGAATCGAGGAGTTCTGGAAGCTGGTCGTTCCCACCGTTCCATCGCCGGCGATGACGATCCGCACGGTGCAGGTCCCGGCGAGGCCGGAATTCTCGTGCAGTGCCCGCTCGTAGCAGCTCCGGATCGCGTCCCGTTGCGAGGACACCACCTCCCGGACCTTCTCGGGGTCGATGGACCCGTGGCGGACTCGAAGTGGCGGCGAGACCGCGGACGTGTCCACCACCGGGTCTCCGACGCCGGCGCGCTGCATCTCCGGCCGCTGCGGCGCTGCTGCGCCCTGCCCCTGGCCCGCGTCCGGCGCGCCCGCGCGCAGCAGCGAGACGGCGAGCAAGGTCACGAGCCCCATCGGCCTCCCTCCTCGGCACCCGAACCCAGTCAGTCTATCTCACGCTGGAGCGACCCCGACCGGTGCGTTGACGAGTCGGCCCGGGCGGCAGGGTCAGCCTGAAGCGCCGGAGGCAGCCTGGAGCCGGCCCGGAGCGCCCAGCTCCTCCAGCCGGCTGCCGACGGCGACCGTCGCCCCCACCACCAGCACGCCAGGAAGATCGGGATGGAGGTCCGGAAGCTCACAGCGGCCCAAAGCGGCCAGCGTGCCTCGCCACGTACGGGCCTCCGCGGTTCCGGCCCCGAGCAGGACCGCGGCCGGAGTCTCCGCTCGCCACCCGCGAGAGAGCAGCCGGGCGGCAACGAGGCCCCGGTTCTGCAGTCCCATCAGCACCACCACGCTCACCGTGCCCGGCTCGAGCGAACCGAGCACCGGAGCGAAGGCGGACTCGGAATGCCCGGAGACGACCAGGAACGCCGCCGAGAGGCCGCGGTGGGTGACCGGGATGCCCGAGAGCGCCGGGGCGGCGACGGCGGCCGAGACGCCGGGGACGACCTCGCACGGGATGCCCGCTGTCGCCAGCGCCAGCGCCTCCTCGCCGCCACGGCCGAACACGAAGGGGTCTCCGCTCTTGAGGCGAACCACGCGCTCGCCCCGCAGCGCCCGGCGGATCATCAATCGCTCGATGGTGACCTGGGAGATCGACGGCCGTCCTGCCCGCTTTCCCACGTATGCCCATCGCGCCTGCGGGGCATGCCGCAGGGCCGCGCGGTCGACCAGCGCGTCGTAGAAGACGACGTCCGCCGCCTCGAGCCGCGCCACGGCGCGGAGGGTCAGGAGCTCGGGATCGCCAGGGCCGGCACCGACCAGAGAGACGAGTCCTGGAACATTCACACCGTCTCTCCGTACCGTTGCTCGAGGGCACGCAGCAGCAGCGGGCGCCGCTGCTCGATTGGAACGCCCTGGGCTCGCCACAGCTCGCGCAGGCGCTCGGCCATCGTGACCCAGTCGCCCAGGCTGTCCGGGAGCAACCATTCGAGCGCCTCTCGCAGGAGGCCAGCCAGGGCCGGGGCGCGGCCGCCGGTGGAGATGGCCACCACCGCCTCTCCCCGGCGCACCACCGCGCCCAGGTAGGCGCTGGCGGCGTCGGTGTCGTCGACGGCGTTGACGAAGATCCGGTGGGGCCGGGCGGCCGCGGCGACCTCGCGGTTCACCTCTGGGGGGGCCGCGGACACGACGAACCAGCACCCATCGAGATCGGCCGGCTGGAAGGGTCGCTTCAGCAGGCGAACGAAGGGGCGGTGGAGCTCCGCGGCGATCTCGGGCGCGACCACGGTCACCAGCGCCTCGGCGTCGAGCAGCCCGCGGAGCTTGCTCGCTGCCACCTTGCCTCCGCCCACGATGAGCACGGGGCGACCCCGGAGCTTGAGGAACGCCGGGTACAGGCTCATGGGGCACTCCTCTCGGCGAGCCGTCCGGCGCAAGGCTCGAGCAGCTCGTCCCGGATGCGGGGCTCGAGGAGCACGATCCACCGCCCGTCCAGCGCCGCCCTCATCGGACCGCCACGACGGGCGTCGGCTCCTCGACCGGTCGGACGGCGAGGACCGGTCGCTGCGCCTGCGCCGCGAACCAGTAGGGAAGGCCGATGAGGAGCGCTCCGCCGACGACGTTGCCGGCGGTGACGACGGTGAGATTCCGGGCGAATCCCGTCCAGGTCACCAGGGCCGGATCGTGCGGCAGGAACAGCCCGATGCCGAGCAGGGTCATGTTCGCCACGCTGTGCTCGAACCCGGAGCCGATGAAGGCGAACAGGCACCAGAAGATGAGTACCAGCCGCGCGCTCTCGCTCTTGGTGCGGAGGCCCATCCAGATCGCGAGACAAACGAGCATGTTGCAGAGCACCGCGCGGAAGAAGAGCTCGCTCGCCGGTGCCGCCATCTTCGCGGCGGCGACTCCGAGCAGGAAGTCCTTGGCCGGTGCCTTGCTCATCACCCCGGAGGCCGCCGTGGCCATCGCCAGCAACAGGGATCCGAGGAGGTTTCCGACGAAGCTCGCGATCCAGATCCGGAGCAGGGCCGCGCGGGTGACCGTCTTCGACAGCAGCCCCATGGTCATGATCATGTTGTTGCCGGTGAACAGCTCCGACCCGGCGAAGATGACCAGCGTGAGGGCGACCCCGAACGAGGCGCCCATGACCGCCTTCACCGCGCCCGATCCGGCGGCCTGGAGCGGGGCTCCGATGCAGAAGATCAGGACGATCCCCAAACCGACGTAGGCGCCCGCCATCGCCGACAGCAGCAGGTACTGCAGCGGAGCGTTCCGAAGCAGCCCGGCCTTGGCTCGAGCGGCTCCGGCCGCGGTGGCTACTGTCTCATGATCCATCGTGTCCTCCCTGGGCGCGCGGTTCGCGACGCACGAGGACCCGCCCGCGCTCGACGCGGACCTCGTGGGTGGGGACACTGACCTCGGGCCTGTCGAGGCACTGCCCGCTGCGCAGGTCGAAGGTCTGCTTGAAGATGGGCGAGGCGATCTTCGGGACGCCGGCCTTGTCGCCCACGATCCCTCGCGAGAGCACGTAGGCCTTGCTGAAGGGGTCGAGGTTGCCGATGGCGTAGACGGCATCACCGGTCCGGACCACCGCCACCTGCCGGCCGGCGATCAGCGCGCAGACGCCGGTCCAGGGTACGATGTCGTCGAGGGCGCAGACGTCCTCCCACTGCTCTGGCTCGAGCTCGACCGCGACGGCGGTCATTCGGCCTCCTGAGCTGCGAGCTGGAGCTGCTTCTCTTCCCAGATGGCGGGCCGGTGCTGCGCCCGCTGCGGCACGCGCACCAGGCTCGGGTCGGGCTCGGAGGAGTTCACGAAGGTGCGGAAGCGCGCGAGCTTGACTGGATCCTCGAGGGTGGCCCGCCACTCACAGCGGTAGCTGTCGACGATGCGCGCCATGTCGGCCTCGAGCTCCGCGCAGATCCCGAGCGAGTCCTCGATGAGCACCTGGCGCAGGTACTCGATTCCCCCTTCCAGGTTGTTGAACCACGCCGCCGTGCGCTGCAAGCGATCGGCCGTGCGCACGTAGAACATGAGGAACCGATCGAGGTACCGGATGAGGGTGTCCTCGGCGAGATCGATGGCGAAGAGCTGGGCATGCTGCGGCTTCATGCCCCCGTTGCCGCAGAGGTAGAGGTTGTAGCCCTTCTCGGTGGCGATGACGCCGAAGTCCTTGCCCTGCGCCTCGGCGCACTCCCGGGCACAGCCGGAGACGGCGGACTTCAGCTTGTGAGGAGCGCGAAGGCCCTTGTACCGGTTCTCCAGGCGGATCGCGAAGCTGACCGAGTCCTGGACGCCGAAGCGGCACCAGGTGCTCCCGACGCACGACTTCACCGTGCGCAGCGCCTTTCCATAGGCGTGGCCGGACTCGAAGCCGGCGGCGACGAGTTCCCGCCAGATGGGCGGAAGCTGCTCGAGGCGCGCGCCGAACAGGTCCACCCGCTGGGCGCCGGTGATCTTCGAGTAGAGGGCGTACTTCCGGGCGATTCGCCCGAGCGCGATGAGCTGGTCGGGGGTGATCTCTCCGCCCGGCACGCGGGGGACCACCGAGTAGCTCCCGTCGCGCTGGATGTTGGCGAGGAAGCGATCGTTGGTGTCCTGAAGCCCGAGATGCCGGTCCTCGAGCACATGCTCGTTCCAGCTCGACGAGAGCATCGACGCCACCGCGGGCTTGCAGATCTCGCAGCCTGTGCCGCGTCCGTGCTGCGCGATGAGCGCGTCGAAGCTGCGGATCTCGTGAACCCGGAGCAGGTGGAGGAGCTCCTGGCGAGAATGAGGGAAGTGCTCGCACAGGTGGTTGGAGACCTTCTTGCCAGCCCGCTTCATCTCGCGGGCCAGGAGCTCCCCGAGCAGCGGGACGCACGAGCCACAGCCAGTCCCGGCGGTGGTCGCCGCCTTCACCGCGCCGATCGACCCGAGGTCCTGGCCACGGATGGCCTTGCAGATGCTGCCCTTCGCGACATTCTGGCAAGTGCAGATGGTCGCCGAGTCCGGAAGCGAATCCACGCCGGGCCGCACCGCGGCTCCATCGATGCGCGGCAGGATGAGCTGCTCGGGTTGCGGAGGAAGGGCGGCCTTGCTCTGGCTGAGCGCAAGGAGCTGGCCATACCCCGACGCGTCGCCGACCAGCACTCCTCCGAGGAGGCGCTCACGGTCCGAGCTCAGGACGAGCTTCTTGTAGATGCCGGAGACCGCGTCGGTGAACGCCACGACCCGGGCGCCGGGCTGGGTGCCATGGGCGTCGCCGATGCTCGCCACCTCGACGCCCATGAGCTTGAGCTTCGTGCTCATGTCGAAGACGCCGAGCCGGTCGCTCGCACCGCCGAGGGTCGAGACGGCGGTCCGGGCCATCTGGTACCCCGGGCCGACGAGGCCGTAGGTCCGGCCGCGGTAGTTGGCGCACTCGCCGATCGCGAGGATGTCGGGGTCGGAGGTGCGGCAGTGCTCGTCGATGATGATCCCGCCGCGCTCGCCAACGGAGAGGCCCGCGTCCCGGGCCAGCTCGTCCCGGGCGCTGATGCCGGCGGAGAAGACGACGATCTCGGTGGAGAGGGCGCCGCCATCGGCGAAGCGGATCTCCGTGACGCGGCCACTGCGGGAGACGATTCGCGAGGTGTTCTTGCCGGTATGGACCGAGACCCCGAGCGCCTCGATCTTCGAGCGGAGGATCTCTGCGCCACCGTCATCGATCTGCATCGCCATGAGCCGGGAAGCGAACTCGACCACGTGGGTCTCGAGACCCATGCGAGCGAGCGCGTGCGCGGCCTCGAGCCCGAGCAGGCCACCACCGATGACCACCCCCGTCTGGACCTGACCGGCCCAGAGGCGGATCCGCTTGAGGTCCTCGATGGTCCGGTAGACGAAGCATCCCCACGCATCACGCCCCGGAATTGCGGGGACGAAGGGAGCCGATCCGGTCGCGAGGACCAGCAGATCGTACGGGATTCGCCTGCCCTCGGCGGAGGACACGCGCTTCTGCTGGCGGTCGATGGCGATCGCACGGTCGCCCAGGTGCACCGTGATGCCTGCGGCCTCGTACCGGTGTGGCGTGACCAGGGAGAGCTCGGCAGCGGTCTTGCCCCCGAAGAAGCTGGTGAGATTGACCCGGTCGTACGCCAGCCGAGGCTCCTCGCAGAACGTGACCACGTTCCACCGCACGGCCTCGTCCCTTTCCAGGAGGAGCTCGAGAAAGCGATGCCCGACCATCCCGTTGCCGACCACGACGAGGTTCTTCTTCGTCATGGGGCAACGGACACCAGCAAGCGCGATGCCACACGTGACGCGCCGCGTTCACCACCGAGGGACGCCCGGCAGGCCCAAATCTGGAGCGACAAAATTGTCAGCAACGCAGGGGCGAACAACAAATTTGTAAGAGTCGCCTGCGGACCGGCGCTTCGCACTTTCCCGATGACTCTGTCTCGCCGAGCGCGCTTCGCTCGAAGACCGCTCGAGCTCTGCGGGTGGCGCGTCGCCCGGGGGTCCGCCGCGGGGACATCGCGAGCGGGCGATTCCCTCTGGAGAGAGGCAAAGACATTTTTGTCGGGATGAGCCTTTGAACCGACAGAAACGTCTGGTCGAACGAGGGACCTCTTGCACGGCGCGGAGGTCTGTCAGCCCGTCGTCGGAGACTGTCGCTCGTTCAAGCCGCTCGTGGCACGGCACGCCGTGACGGGTGACTCTTGCGCGCTCGTGCGGGTTGCGGTCGTCCTCGCAACCTGCGTGGCCCGACGGGGTGGAACGGTTCAGCGCTTCTCGCTGAAGAGTTCTTCTCCCGTCTCGGGTCGCCGGGGCGCCGCTGGCGCAGGGACGCGCGCCCAGACCACCGGCGCGCTCCGGGACGCGTGCTCGGGGCGGAGACCCAGATTCCGGAGCATCGGCGTGTACCGCGCCGCCTTCACGAGCACCGCGCGCCTCGCGACCCGTCGTGCCTCGGCGAGGGCATCCGCCGTGAGCGGGGCTGGATTTGCCAGCCTTCGCAGCACCTCGAACCCAGGCTGCGCGGCCAGGGCGCGCCCGAACATCGGGTCGAAGAGCACGACCTCCACGCTCGCATCCGGCAGTCCCCGCAGCACCTCGATGGACTCGCCGTGGCGGACCTCGATGGTCGACCCCTCGCGCCGCAGGGACGCGTCGGCCAGGACCGCGAGAGGGAGGCTCGACTCCACCCCGAGCACGGACCCGCCCGTTCCCACGAGCCGCGCGGCCACCCGGGCGTCCTGGGCGAAGCCCAGGGTGGCGTCGAGGACGCTGTCGCCGGGCGCCAGCTCTCCGATGCGCTGCAGCGGGTCCTCCGCCCTCCCCTTCGCGATCTCCTTGAGCCGCAGGGCCGCGAGCCCGGGCCCGCCAGCGACGTGGCCCAGCCTGTCCCACAGCGAGACGGCGTTCTCGCCGAAGACCACCAGCACCCGCGACTGCACGAGCAGGCCGCGCAGCGGCGCCTTCGGCTTCCGGAGCAGCAGCGGCAATCCCCAGCGGTCTGCACACGCCTCCGCCTCGGTGCGGAGCGCGGCGTCGCTCGACCCGCTCAGGGCCACCGCGAGGGGATGCGGGGAATCCATCCGGACGACGACTTACGCCGACCGCCGCGCGGACTCCATCAGCTGCGGAAGCACCGAGCGGTTCCGGCCGTTGCGCTTCGCGAAGTACAGGCACTGGTCGGCGAGGTCGATCAGCTCCTGCTTGGCGGTTCCGTTCCCGGGCGCCGCCGCGATGCCCACCGAGATGGTGACTTGCAAGGGCCCGGCCTCGCTCTGGAACACCTTGGCCTGCACCGCCTCCCGGATGCGCTCGGCGATGACCAGGGCGCCCTTCCCGTCCGTCTCCGGCATGATGACCGCGAACTCCTCACCGCCGTAGCGGGCGACCAGGTCCGTGTCGCGCGCCTTCTCGCGGAGGATCTGCGCCACGCCCTTCAGGACCAGGTCCCCCACCGGGTGACCATAGGTGTCGTTCACCGACTTGAAGTGATCCACGTCGGTCAGCAGCAGCGCGCACGCGCGCCCGTACCGTCGTGCCTGGGCGAGCGCCTCGTCGGCGCGCGCCTGAAACGCGCGGTGGTTGAGAAGGCCGGTCAGGCCATCGGTCGTCGCCAGCCGCTCGGTCTGGTCGAAGAGCTGGGCCCGGAGGACGGCCTGTCCGGCCTGCAGCGCGATGACCTCCAGCATCCGCAGCGCGTCCTCGTCCAGCGAAGCCTTGCGCCGGGCGCCCGCCACCAGCGTTCCGAGGATCCGCTCTCCCGCGGCCAGCGGAAGGATCTTCAAAGCGCCCAGTCCGCGCACCCGGGTGTCGTCGTCGAAGACCACCTGGCGATCCATCGACCGCAGGTCGCGGCCCGGCAGCGGCGTCCCGTAGCGAACGACGTTGGCGACGAGGCCATTGTTGTCGCCGAAGACGCGACCCTCGAGCGTCTTGCCCGCCGGGCTGGCCCCGCTCATCCGCGCGACCCGGTGCTGGCGCTTTCCGTCGTGCTCGGTCACCAGCGTGATGGCGGCGAAGTCGAGCCCGGCCAGCTGCCGCGCTCCGTCGAGCACCGCGCCGAAGACGGCATCCAGGTTCGCGGCGCGGTTGAGGTCCTCGATCGCCTTGAAGAAGCGACCCTTCTCGTCGCGGGCACGGCGGATCTCGACCAGCACCCGCTCCACCTCGATGGCTCGCAGGACCTCACCGGCGAGCGTCCGGAGCAGCGTCTCGTCTCCATCCTCGAACGGCTGGGGCTCCATGCGGTCCGCCACCAGGACGCCCCGGAGCTGCCCGCCGGCCTCCGCCAGTGGCACGGCGCAGACGCTCCGTGGGGCCGGGCCACCGTCGTACCAGGTGACGCCTCGCAGGCCCGACGGCGAGACCATCCGCACCGGCACCGCACGCTTCAGCACCCCCGCGAGGATGCCCTCGCCGGCGTGGACCGCTCCCCGCTGGACGCGCTCGGAGGCGCTGCGGCAGTCGTGGAGCACGAGGGTCTGATCGTCCGGGGCGAGGAGGAAGGCGGCGCAGGTGTGGGTCCGGAGCGCGAGCTCGCCGATCTCCAGCACCGAGCCGACCGCGCCCTCCACCTGCGTCACCGCCGCGAGGATCCACTGGCTGCCGCCATCCGGGGTGGGCTCGGAGCTGCCGGCGCTCGCGAGGCGGTAGGTCCGCGCACGCTCCTCCACCTCCTTGAGGCGCGCCTTCACCGCCTCCTCCTCGGCGCGACGGGCCAGCGCCAGGCGGGCGTTGAGGACGACGCGGTAGATGACCGCGAACAGCGCGAGGAACGCCGCGTGGGTCGCGAAGGGGATCCAACCCGAGCGGAGCGTGAGGAGCGCCTCGAATCCGAGGGCGAGGCCGAGGAGGAGCGCTGCCGGGAGGGCCTCGAAGAAGCCCACCAGCCCGGCCATGACGACGTAGACCAGGGGGTGGACGCCGGGGCCGGCGAGGGCGACGACCATGTATGCCGCGGCGACCACCGGTGCGCCGAGCTCGAGATCGTGGCGGACCCGGGGGCGCGCGGCGGTTGCACCGCGCAGCGCCCGGCGCACTCCGGCGACGCACAGCCCGGCGACGAGGCCCGCGGCGGCGGCCACCTCGTCCCAGCGCGGATCGGCGATGCCCCGGAGGCGGCCCTGGGCGAGGAGCCACCCCACCGCGACGACCGACGCCGGGCCGATGGAGCGGAACAGCCAGCGCGCGGCGCGCGGCATGCGGACGGGGCGCGGGCTCATTCGAGGTGGATGACGATCTCGCCGGGCTTCACGAACCCCAGCTCCTCGCGTGCGGCGCGCTCGATGGCCGCCGGGTCACCGCGGAGCCCCTCGATCTCGCGGGTGAGGCGGAGGTTCTCCTCCCGGAGCTGACCGTTGCGCTGGGAGAGCGCCTCGGCCTGGGCGCGGAGACGGGCGTGGCGGCGGAACCCTCGCGGCTCGAGCGCGCTCACCAGGGCGAGCACGAGGGACACTGCCGCCGCCAGCCGCCAGCCGTACCTCCGCATCCAGTCCATCGCCGACACAGGACCGTAGCAGTGGG
>AR_comb_assmDRAFT_10019645_pt1 | contig 10685 bp, 10 predicted proteins | sample ArasoioldDNA_FD_10543 | JGI IMG/M metagenome (IMG submission 10543) | reverse complement strand
AGCCCCTGGCCCATGAAGCCGGCCCCGATCATTCCCACCCGGATCGGCTTCCCCTCTGCCTCGCGCGCCTTCAGCGCCCGGTCGACGATGATCATGGCGACACCCTCATCCTGCGCTTCACCTCGTCCCCGACCTGATCGAGCGGGGGCCAGGCCGAGTCCTTCGGGGAGATGACCGAGACCGGCAGCGGCCACTCGAGACCGAGCCGAGGATCGAACGGAGACAGCCCGCCCTCGCTGCCGGGCGCGTAGAACTCGCCGACCTGGTAGCTGGTCTCGGTGGAGTCCTCGAGCGCCTGGTAGCCATGGGCGAAGCGCTCGGGCACGAAGAGGGCCCGGTGGTTGTCCGCGGTGAGCTCCACCGCGATGTGCTGGAGGTAGGTCGGGCTCTCCGGTCGGAGATCCACGATGATGTCGAGGATCGCCCCCCGGGTGGCGCGCACCAGCTTGGTCTCCGCGTCGGGGGGATACTGGAAGTGCATCCCGCGCAGCGTTCCCTTGCGCTTGTTGAAAGCGAGGTTCGCCTGGGCAATGACTGGCTTCAGGCCGTGCTCCGCGAACTCCCTCGGGCAGAACGCGCGGGCAAAGAAGCCGCGTTCGTCCTCCCGGCGCTCCAGGTCGATGATGAACGCACCCTTCAGCTTGGTCTCGGTGAAGATCATGTCTCGTCTGCGTCGCGCCGCCCCTCAGGCCGCGGCAGCGGGCTCCTTGACCCAGAACAGGTCGGGTCCGAGGTTGCCGGTGGCCATCAGCTGCTTGATCTGATCGATGCGCCGGTACCGCGGTCCTTCGAAATCCGACAGCGCCAGTCCCACCGCGCGATAAGCGTCGAGGAGCTGCTTCGCTCCCTTGCGGGCATCCCACTGCGGCTGGAACTCCGGCAGCAGCTTCGCGACCTTCGAGAAGTCGGCGCGGTAGTTCCGCTTGTCCGGGCCGGCGTCCTCGGCGAAGGCGATCTCGCAGCCGGGAACCGTCTCCTTGACGATCTGCGCGATTTCCCGGATCCGGTAGTTCTGGTCGTTCCGGCCGATGTTGAAGGCCTGGGCGTGTACCCTCTCGCGGGGCACGCTGAGCACGGCGAGGAAGGCCCGGCTGATGTCCTCGATGTGGACGATGGGGCGCCAGGGGCTCCCGTCGCTCTTGAGCATCACCTTGCCCGAGGTGAATGCCCAGGCCACCAGGTTGTTGAGCACGATGTCGAACCGCAGTCGCGGAGAGACGCCGTAGGCCGTCGCGCAGCGGAGAAACGTCGGAGAGAAGTCGTCGCTGGCGAGCTTCGAGACGTCGCGCTCCACGCGAACCTTCGACTCGCCGTAGGCGGTGACCGGGTTCAGTTCCGATTCCTCGTTCACCGGCGCGTCGCCGGCAGCGCCGTAGTTGCTGCAGGAGCTGGCGAAGGCGAACCGACGCACCCCGGCCTCCTTGGCCAGCGCTGCCAGACGCACCGAGGCGAGATGGTTGATGTCGTAGGTGAGCTGCGGATTGAGATCACCGAGCGGGTCGTTGGACAGCGCGGCGAGGTGAACCACCGCGTCGAATCCGCGGAGGTCCTTCGCCTCGAGCGAACGCAGGTCCTTCAACAGGGTGGGGGTTGACTCGCGCCACTCACCGAAGGTGGAGCGGCGGTACAGGTCGGTGTCCATGCCCGTCACCTCGTGGCCTGCCTTCGCGAGGAACGGAGCCATCACGGTCCCGATGTAGCCACGGCTTCCGGTCAACAGGATCTTCATCGCCCTTTCGTCCCCTGGCCCCGAGCTCGATGGCGCGTCGACTTCGCGCAGCGTCGAGCTCTGGAGCGCGCGCGAATGTATCCTCGATTAACGCCATTCGATAGCGATCCGGAGACGACACCCCGAGGTCCGGATCCACCGCGCGCTCAGCGCGCCGATGGATCGATGGCCGGGGTCAGCGCCGACTCGGGGTCACGCCTGAGCAGCGTCCGCAAGCGTCGAAGGTCCTGCGTCCGGAGGAGCCCGACCGCGATCGAGAGGACCGTGAAGATGACGATGCAGAGCGGAATGGCGAGCCAGGGAGTGACGGGGGGGAGCAGGTGGAGAAGCACCGACGTGCCGAACGCCGCCAGCAGCGCGCGCCCGGCGTCCAGGAGCATCGGTCCCGGCGCGCCCGGCGGCATGAGGGAGAGGAGCCCGGCGAAGACCAGCAGCTCGCAACCGACGAACGCGGTGACCACCCCGATGCCCCCATTACCGTGGACCCGCTGGAACCACGGAACGAGGAGCAGCTCCAGCCCCGTGGCCAGCACCACGGTGCCGATCTTGATGATCGAGAACGGCGTCGTGCGGCCGAGCGCCGTGGCCGAGGTGCCGAGCAGCACGTCGATGAAGACCAGGAACAGCCCGAGCCCGAAGACGCTGAGGATGATGGCAGCCGGAGCGAAGTTTCCCTTGCTCCCGTAGATCAGCTTGATCGCCACCGGGGCGAAGTGCCAGGTCCCCACCGCTGCCAGACCTCCGAGCCACGCCATCGGCCGGCCGGCCTGACGCATCTCACGGAGGAACTCGGGCCCGTTGCCGGCGGCGCGCGACAGGCGAGGGAAGGCCGCGGCCCCGAGGATCAGCGAGGGGGCGAGCAGGGTCCCCATCACCGTCTTGGCTGCCCCGTACCAGCCCACCGCATCCCTTGGCACCAGCTTCGAGAGGAGGATGGCGTCGATGTACGGCTGCACACTGGTGGCGAGGCTCATCGTGACGATGGCCGTGCCGCCGGTGAGGATCTCCTTCGCGGTGGCACGGGTGAACCGCAGGGGCCCGTGGCTCACGTGCCGGTAGAGATGGATCGCCACGCCGAGGGCGACGCACCCCGCGAATCCCTGGGCGACCACGACCCCCCCGAGCCCCATCCCCATCCCCAGCGCGGCGAGCGCCAGGACGAGTAACGCCGCACGGTTGGTCACCGACACCGTGGCGTCGAGCCCCATCCGGTCCTGGCCGCGGAAGACGACCGCGAAGTTCTGGGCCAGGAAGAGCGGAAGGTTCAGGGCGACGAACGCCACTGCGAACCAGGTGGCTCGCCGGTCGTACCCGAGCGCCCAAGCGCTCAGGCCGATGGGAAGACAGACCACCGCCGTGCCCGCGGCGCGGAGGACCAGCCCCGTCCCCAGAAGCTCGCCGCCGCGCTCCGGCGCACGGGCCACCTCGCGGATTCCGAAGTACTGCTGCCCCCAGTCCACCAGCACGAGCGCGAAGGCCGAGAACGAGGTGATGAGGAAGTAGAGGCCGAAGTCGCCGACACCCAGCGTCCGCCCCAGGGCCGCGCTGAACAGGACCGCGAGCACCATCGTGCCGACCTGTCCCAGGACCAGGTGGAAGGCGTTCCGGGCGAGCGAGGCCCTGGGACGCTCCGGAGCCTGGGCCGGCGTGAGGTTCGCCGCTGGGGACCTGGTCACGGAACCGTGATGCAGCCGATGAACCGCTGTGGGCCGACGAGCTTCATCGTCTCCCGTGCGGCGGCCAGCGGGGTCTTGCCGAGCGTGAGACAGAGCACGACCCCATCGGCCGCGAGCGCGATGGGGATGCTCGAGGGGTGGGAGACGACCGAGTCGACGACCACCAGCACCTTCTCGCTCCATTCGACGCCCGCGGGGCGGACCGGAGCCGCAGCGCCGCTCATGTCGAGGATCATCGGAGCGGTTGCCGAGACCTTGAGCCCGCGGCCGTCCAAGAGCCGCAGCCGGTCGCCCATGGTCAGCCGGCCGACGTCGTGGAGCGCGCGCCCCAGCTCAAACGCGGAGGTGTCCGGATCTGCGGGCAGCAGGACCAGGCTCGACCAGTCGAACCGCTGCAGCGAGAACCACAGCTGCTGCCGAGGCAGCTCCGGTGGAACGCCTCCGAACTGGGACTCCGGTCCCCCTGGCTCCGCGAGCTTGAACGTGGCCCGGCTCATGGTGAATCGCTCTTCGCGGTCGCTGCGCCGCCCCACCCGGGGACATAGAGGGGCAGAGCGCCCGAGATCAAGGAGGCGGGGGCGACCCCTCGGTCCGGAGGGATGCCCGCTCGGTGCGGCTGGCGGCTCAGGACCGCGGCATCTCCCCGAGCAACGGGAGTCCCAGGAGCTGCTCGACCTGCCAGGCCTCGAGCAGCCGCCCCGACCGGCGGTCTGCCACCACCGCGGCCAGCACTGACAGGAGCACCGCCGCGAGCAGCGCACCGGCCGCCACCAGCGGGACCTTCGGCCTGGTCGGTCGCTTGGGGAATAGAGGCGGGCGGATGATGCTGTAGCGGTACTTGAAGGCGGCGCGGGCAGTGTCCAGCTCGATCCGCGCGTTGTCGATCCGGCTCAGCAGCACGTCGTACTTCTCCATCGCGAAGCGGAGGCGGGTCCGGGCGTAGTCGTCATCCAGGCCGGCCACGGCACCCGGGGCGCGCTTGCGCGGCTGGCCCTCGGTGGCCGAGGGCTGGGTCAGGGGGACCGCCGGAGCGGGATCTGACCGGTTGGCGCTGAGGCGAACCAGATCGCTCTGGAGCGAGCTCTCCTCGTCGCGGAGATCCTGCAGCTGGGGAGAGTCATCCTCAAGCGCGCTGATGCTCTGCTCCAGCTTCTGGATGTTGGGGTGCCGCTCCGCGTAGACCGTCCGTTGCTGGGCCAGCTCGACCTGGAGCTCGGACAGGCGGCGGCGCCGGAACTCCTCCATCTCCCTGATGGCCCGCCGCTTGGACTCCAGCATCGCCTTCACCTCGGCGGCCTCGGCCCTCACCGCCTCGCGGGCCGGATCGCGCCGGAACACGACCGGGGCCCGCGGCGTCGAATCGGACTTCGTCTTCGCGCTGCTCGCCTGGCGCATGTCCTCCACCGAGCTGTCGATCGCCTCCCGCAGGCTGGTCGCATGCCCCTCCAGGATGGTGATCGTCTCGGCGATGGTGGACACCTCGGCCTTGTGGCGCTCCTCGAGGAAGGTCTGCAGGGCGGCGTCCACGAGCCGGAACGCCTGTTCCGCGTTGGGCCACTCGATGGAGATGTTGACCGTCCACTCGGTGGTCCCGACCTTCAGCTGCTTCTCCAGCAGGCCGAGCATCGCGTTCAGCTTGTCCTCCTCGGTGGAAGGAGAGAGGGCGTCGGTGATGCGGTCCTTGAGTCGGAAGAGCGGGGGACGGTCCTGCTGCCAGCGGGCCATCAGATCCGTCTGCTTGACCAGGGCCAGGAGGTTGTCCCGGCGGAGGACGGTCTCCGCCGCGGCGCGGGTGGGACGATCCGCGTCGGGGGGCACCGCCCGGCTCGGGTTACCGAGCGCCGGCATCAGCGCATTCTTCTGCGCCAGCAGCTCGGTCTCCACCGAGTAAGTTCGGGGCGCGGTCCACAGGAACGCCAACGCCAGGGCGAGGACGGCGAGGAAGGTCCAGGCCACCACCCAGCGGCGGCGGCCGATCGCGTGGAGCGTGAAGAGCAGCGAGTGCTTCAGCTGCTCCACGTCGATCAGCTGGAATTCGTCCTGATCGTCGTGGGCCCGGTCGCGGCCCGCGGGATTCACGTCTCGCCTCGCTCGACCGGCTGTGTGCTCGCGATGCACACGCTCACCGCGCGGCTGAACTCGTTCTTCTTGAACGGCTTCACCAGATACGCCGTCGCTCCCACCTCCTCCGCGAAGGCCCGGTCCATCGGCTTGGCCCGCGCGCTCATCACCAGGATCGGGATACCCTGCAGCTCCGGGCTGCTACGCATGAACTCGCAGACCTCGAATCCGTTCAGCTCGGGAAGCATCAGGTCCAGGCAGACCAGGTCCGGCCGCGATTGCTTTGCGTCCTTGAGGATGCGGATCGCCGAGCGCCCGTCCGCGGCCTCGGTGACGTCGAGCTCCATCGTCTGGAGATACGTTCGGACCAGCGCCCGTGCGTCGGGGTGATCCTCGATGACCAAAGCCTTTCTGCGCGCCATCCGTTCCTCTCTAGACGTCGAAGAAGCGCATCCGAACACACCCGTTGCCCGGCACACCAGAGGGCACAAAGGACACCGGCATCTCAGAACGGGGTTCCGGACAGCGCGCCGGTGACGTTCAGGAAACCGACCCAGCCGAAGCCGATTGCACTGCCGGGATCCGTCCCTCGGAGCCAGGCCGTCCGGCCGCCGATGGCGACACTCAGCTGGGGCAGGAACCGGTAGGTGAGCGACCCTTCCAGCCGTGCGTCGAGCTGCGGTCCGGACACCGCCATCGCAAGCCCGCCGGTGAGATCCATCCAGAGTTGCCCCACCAGCGGAATCGCGCTCATCAGCACCGTCTCGAACCGCTCGTAGACCGACCCGTTCAGCTGGTCGGCGAGCGGTGCGAACCGGAGCTGGAGGACGTTGATGACGTCCCCCCGCGGCTGGAGCACCCGATGGGTGAAGCCCAGGGCGGCGACCGGAAGCACCCTGTCCACCGTCGGCTGCACCCCCCCTCCCTGGGCCACGACGCCGCTGGAATGGAACCCGCTGGCGCCGCCGGTGAAGTCGGTCTGCAGGGTCCGGCTCCAGCTGTGGCTCCAGGTCCCGGTGAGGTCGATGAAGGATGCGTGGGCTCCGTTGCTGAAGCTGGAGCTGCTCCAGGACGCGAGCGTGCTCCAGGCATCCAGCGGGCCCAGGGTCCACTGCAGCCCGGTCGCGGCCAGGGGACCCTTCTGCAGCGGCAGGGCTGTCTGGGCCTCCGGTGTCGACCCGCCCCGGCGGACGTATCCCCCCGAGAGCAGCCAGGACAGCCCGGGCGAAAACGCGTGGACCACTCCTGCCCCGCCGTTCAGCTCCATCACGTCGAGGACGCGCTGGTCGGGCGGGGTGCCCGGGCCCGGGATGGGCAGGGTGGGCGACGTGGTCGGGGCCGAGATGCCGCCGCCTCCCGGATTGCCGGTCCCCACCGGCGCGCCCGGGACCACCGTGCTCAGCGGGGAGAAGTCGTACTCGCCGTACGCGATACGACCGTTGACGAAGAACTTCCAACGTTCCCAGGGCTGCCAGTCGAAGGTGACGCGGCCCCGGTGGAGGTAGGAGACGTGGCGTCCCTCCTGGCCATCGGTGCCGGTCGCCACCGAGCTGGCGATGAAGAAGATGCGTGGCTCGTAGACGAGGGTGAGGCCACCTCCCTCCATCGGAAGCTGGAGCCCTGCAAACGGGTTCACCTCTCCATCGGTGCGGGCTGGCCCGGAGGTCCCCTGCGCGTTGAAACCCAGGGGGTGCCCGGAGCGCACCTCGGCCCGCAGTCCAAGCAGGTACCGCAGTGCCTCGGGCCGCTTGTCCGGATCCTTCGGGACGATGGGCCCGGTGAGGAGAATCGGGTCGGCGTAGAGGACGACCAGCGCGACCAGGGCAGAGGAGGCGACCCCCATCCACCCCTACTCCACGACGACGCTGTCGCCCGGGCGCAACCGGAACGTTGCCGCCTTGCCTTCTGCCTGGGTGAGCTGTTCGTAGGTGAAGCGGATGCGCGCTCGGTCGGGTGAGTCGCGCACCACGAAGATCCGATCCTTCGAGGCGTACTGGTTGAACCCGCCGGCCGCGGCGAGGGCCTGGAGCACGCCCGCATCCGGCGGCACGGCGTAGAGCCCGGGCTTCACCAGCTCTCCCATCACCGCGACCGAGAAGGGGCGCGCCTCCTCGAGCGAGACGGTGACCACCGGGGCGTTGATGAACTCCTTCAGCTTCGCCTGCAGCTGCTTGGCAAGGGCATTGGGTTCCTGTCCCGCCACCACCACGTCATTCAGGAAGGGGACCGACACCTTCCCGTCCTCGCGGACCTTGGCCTTGGTGGACATGTCCGGCTGGTTGAAGACCCGGATCTGGATGATGTCGCCCGGCTGGATGACGTACCCCGGCTGGGTATGCGCCGGTGGCTCCTTGTAGTCGTTCACCCAGGTGAACGGGGCGGTGCTGGCGCATCCAGCCGGGAGGAGCAGGAGCGTGGCGGCAGCGAAGGCACCTCGCACTGCACCGGGGGGGTGTCGCATCGGCCAGCCGAAGTAGCACGCGCCGGAGAGACCGGGCAAATCCAAGGGTCTGGGCGCGAATGCCTGCGTTCGTCGTTCGCCGTGTGTCGCTCTCGTGACGCGAAGAGGGATGCATGCACCGCGAGCCGATGCACGATCGTCCGGGGTGCGGATCACCCCACGTGGGGTGTGTGCTGCCTCATGTTTTCCGGCGTCGAAGTGGGGAACACTCCGCGCCCGTCGCTCGAGGTACGCGGTGCGGCGCACGACGCTCTGAGCGTGGGGAGCAGGGAGTGGCAATCAGCATTCAGCGGTTCGCGCCGACCCCGACGGCAAAGTTCGGGCTCGGCCTCGACGTCGCGGTTCTCGCGATCGCGGTCTTTCGCGCGGTCGAGGGACCGATCGCGTTGCGGCTCGCGTGGACGGTGGTTGCGGGGATCGTCTTCTGGAGCACCAGCTCCGTCGTTCGCCACTACTCGTACAGCATCGAGCGCGCCGCATGGGAGGACGTGCTCTTCACGCTGATGAACGTGCTCGCCGTGGCGACGGTCGTCGGGATCGGTGGACGCCTGCTGAACGTCCGCTGGCCAGACGTCGGGCAGATCCTGTTCTTCGCGCTTCCGGTGCAGCTCTTCCTCCGGCTCACGGTGTTCGCCTTCGTCCGCGCACAGACGCGTCCGCCTCGCGAGGTGCTGATCGTCGGAACCGGTCCGTTCGGGCGCATCACCGGCGAGGACCTGAGCCGGCGGAACAGCCGGTGCAGCTACCTGAGCTGGCCCGGAGAGAGAGTCCCCGAGCCGCTCCGTGGGCTCTACTTCGGCGAGGCGAGCGATCTGCCGGCGGTGCTGGAGCGCGAGGTGTTCGAGGAGGTCTATCTCTGCGGGCTTCCCACCACCCAGGAGCGATCGATCCAGGCCGCGGTGGGAACGCTCGAGACCTTCGGTGTGCCCTTCGCGCTGCCGGCGTACACCGTGCGTCTCGGCCGTGCGCATCCGGTGGCTGCCAAGGCAGTGGCTGACGGATTCCTCCACTATCTCACCGGCTCGGTGACACCCGAGTACCGGATCTTCAAGCGGCTCCTCGACGTCGTCGCCTCCGCGGCGGCGCTGTGGCTTCTCTTCCCCTTCCTGCTGATGGTGGCCGCGCTGGTGAAGCTGACCTCGCAAGGCCCGGTGTTCTTCCGGCAGCTCCGCGTCGGACTGCACGGCAAGAAGTTCCACATGCTGAAGTTCCGCTCGATGGTCGTGAACGCCGAGGCCCTGAAGGCTGCGCTGGCAACTCAGAACGAGCAGGCGGGTCCGGTGTTCAAGATGAAGCAGGACCCGCGAGTCACCGCGCTGGGGCGCATCCTCCGCAAGTACAGCATCGACGAGCTCCCGCAGCTGGTGAACGTGCTCCGGGGCGACATGACCCTCGTCGGCCCTCGGCCTCCGGTGCCCCAGGAGGTCGCGCAGTACGAGCCCTGGCAACGCCGGCGGCTCTCGGTCCCTCCGGGTCTGACCTGCCTCTGGCAGATCAGCGGTCGGAACGAAGTGGCCTTCGAGGACTGGATGTATCTCGACCTCCAGTACATCGACCACTCGAGCGTCGGTCAGGACATCGGACTGCTCCTCAAGACGGTGCCGGCGGTCGTCAGCGGTCGCGGTAGCCACTGAGCTCGCGGCTCGCCCGGGTGCCTGTCCGCGACGGCCGTGGCGGGTGGATCGCGGCCGCCGCGGCGGTGCTGCTCGCCGGGGTCATCGGCTGGCGCACCGTGTCCGCGGCCCGTCACGACCTCCATCCGGCACGCCGCCGGCTGACCGAGCAGGATCGCGCCGCCGCGCTGCGGTCGCTCCCGGGCCTCGAGGAGGTCGAGCTCCGGACGGATGACGGTCTGCTGCTCCGTGGATGGTTCGCCCCGGGCCGCGATCGATCGGCGGTGGTGCTGGTGCACGGCCTCGGTGCCAACCGCGCCGAGCTCCTCCCCGAGGCAGCGCTTCTCCTCCGCCGCGGCCACGGGGTGCTGCTCCTCGATTCCCGGAACAGCGGCGAGAGCGAGGGTGACATCTCCACCTGGGGAGACCAGGAGCGCCGGGACGTGGCGGCCGCGCTTCGCTGGCTCCGGGTCCACCCCGGCGTGGATCCCTCGCGGGTGGGTCTCTACGGATTCTCGGTGGGCGCCTCCACCGTGGCCATGGTGGCAGCGGTGGACCCGGGCGTCAGGGCGGTGGCGCTGGGTCCGGTGTGGCCGTCGCTCAGGGCCGAGCTCGGTCATCGCTACTCGCTCCTGCACGGGCGGTCCGCGGCGCTGGCCGCGCTGACCTTCCGCCTCTCGGGCGTCGACCTGGACGCGATCCGCCCCGTGGACGTGGTCGCGAGGATTTCCCCGCGCCCGACGCTCTTCCTCTCCGGGACGCGCGACGAGGACACACCGTTCGCGATGGAGGACGCCCTCGCCGCAAGGGTGCCTGGCGCGGTCCGCCGGCGGATGGAAGGAGCGGGGCACGGCGGATTCTCTCAGGTGGACCCGAAGGGGCTCGATGCAGGGCTCGGAGAATTCTTCGATGCTGCGCTCTCCGCGCCTGCGAGCCCACCTCCGCGGTGAGCCGATCGGGACGGGTCCGGATTCAACCCGTCGTGTGCACGCTCGATCGCAACGAGCCGCGCCGGATCTGGGTGGGCCCGAAGTCGTTGACCGTCGCCGGAGCGCGTCGCTTCGTCCTGATGGGACTCGCAGCAGCTGCTCCTCGAACGCGTGGTGAATCGGCTGTCGAGCCAGCTCGGACTGCGAACCCGCCGG
>AR_comb_assmDRAFT_10147977_pt1 | contig 10687 bp, 8 predicted proteins | sample ArasoioldDNA_FD_10543 | JGI IMG/M metagenome (IMG submission 10543) | reverse complement strand
GCCGCCGCCGGAATGGCGCTGCTGAGGAGTCCGTTGCTCCAACCTGGACGTTAAGGGCAGGAAGATCCGCGCGTCCGAGGAGAGGAAGCGGAAGTCGGGAGGCAGGACGCCGACGATCTTTCTTGGCGCTCCGTTCACGCGAATTTCCCGGCCGAGCACGTGCGGATCCGAATTGAGGACCTGGCGCCAATAGGCGTCGGTCAAGATGGCCGCTCCGTGGTTCTCAATCGGAGTGATCGTCTCCGCCTCTTCGAAGCTGCGCCCCATCACCGGGCCGGTGCCAAGCGTTGTGAAAAAGTCCGGAGAGATGCGCATGACCTGTTCCTGCTGGGTCGAACCGGTCTCGCCGACGACTTCGGTGCCATACCGAAAGATGGAAAGGCTCGAGAAGCCCGGGATACTGCCGCGCCGTTCGTAGTAATTCGTCAACGAGGAGCCGTCGCGCTCCACCCCGGCTTGCGGATAGGTGTTGAAAATCGCGACCAGCCGATCGGACTGCGGAAACGGAAGCGACCGGAGCAGAATGGCATCAATCACCGCGAACGTCGCGAGGTTCGCTCCCAGACAGATCGCAATCGTGGCCAGTGCCGTCACCGTGAACGCCGGAGCGTGGCGCAGTTGACGAAAGGCGAAGCGAAGAGCGTTCATGCCGTCTCCGTATGTCTGGCGCTTCTATGACACGTTGCGGGTTCGACGGAGGCACGCCGCGCGGGAGTCAGTTCCACGCCGAGTAGGCGCGCCGCTCATATTCGGCAACTTCGGCCGGTGATTCCGGGGGGGTTCCCGGTCAGCCGCCGGTATTGCTGAGCGAGACTCTTGGCGGCCCGTAGGACCTGGAGAATGCGGCCGGACTGGTCCTGTTCCGTTTCCATTGATATGAAATGCTCGCAGATTCTAGTGTGATTCCACTTCTAGACGGAAACTTCGTTGAAGCCGCTCCGCCGTCCGTCGTAGAGTGGCCGGGAAGTCGTTCCAGTCGAAGTAAGTGCAGGATCAGCACGATGGCTTTCCACGACCCCACCGAACACATTCAGACGCGCGAGACATTCGACGCTGAGGTGAACGCGCTCGCTGCTCGTGCTCTCCGCAGCGGCAGCAATCCGCCCCTGATCGAGACACCAATCATCACGGTCGAGCAGATCACGAATGAGTTGCTTGATCTGATCGCATCCGGTTCCCCAGCGCGGCATGATGGCACCCGAGCGTTCGTGGTCGAGGCGTGGGTGCAGCGCCGCCGGGCTGCCCAACGTCCGAGACGATCAGTCCGTAGCCGACGGGCCGCCGAACCGACACTCGATGGGTCGGAACTCGAATATCGCCGCGAAGGACTCAGGGTGACGCTGTCGAAACTTGTTGCCGGGGGCATGGATGTGGCGCCGGGCCCGTGTGTCAGGATAAGGCTGTCGGGAGAGGAGGAGCGACCTCGGCCGCCTCTCCGTGCTGTTCAAAATGTGAATCGCACACCGAGTTGAATGCGACGAGCGCTGTTCGTATTGCCGTTCAACCGGCCGAGAGTGTTAGTAGGCGAACGTTCCAAAGAATGCCGAGCGTTTGTTCGGGTCGCTCCACTTGGTGCCCAGCGACGTTCCGGTGAACGCGTTCTCGATAGCTACGCCGAGCTCGGCATGATGCACATTCGCGAGCGGGTCGAACCACTTCTTGTTGCCGCACGTCGAGTCGTGCTCCATTTCCTTGCGCACCTGGAGACGCGCGGTCGGGACGGCCACGCGGATGTCGCGCTCGCCCGCAACGAACTCGATTGACGCTGGCGTCACTTCAGCTACGCTCTCGATGACGCGGTTCGCCAGCTTCTTCGCCATGGCCACGAGCGCCCGGCGCTGCGGCTCGGTTGCGCGCGCGTCGACGAACAATACCGTTCTGGTCGTCGCTACCTCGCCGCCGATCTCCTGCACGCTGAGGTTGGCATCGCCAACGACCGCCGCCATGATGGCCATGCCATCGAGCTGGACACCGTTGAAGCCGCCCTTGTCCACCTTCCACGCCAACAGCGCTTCGCGGCCAGCCGTCGCTGCCTCGCCGTTGACGATGCAAGCGCCGGCGAAGATTTCAGACGTCCGCGCCTCAACGTAGGTGCCGGTCAACGTGACCGGTGCAGCCGAAAGGCCCGCGATACTGGCGCACATCAGGACGGCGAACAACACTAGGCTTTTCATGACAAGGGTCCTTTCTCCTTCTTTGCTGACGCGCAGGTCACGCCTTGCAGCAACTGCGGTCGCCACAGCACAGATCCGCTCGAACCGGCTCGCCATCCGGTCCGAATCCGGTCTGCGTCAGGCCGCACCAAAACCACGTGGCGTCGTAGCTGTCGTAGAAGCCAGCCTCGGCGGCGTCCACGACCGGATTGATATACATGCCCTTGGTTCGGAGCTTCTGGCAGTGCACGCCCACGGTAACCTTTGGCGACGTGAGTGCTTCCATAGTATTCCCCGCTTCGTAGGCTCAGACCGTCTCGATGCCGGCCGCGCGTAGAATCGCGCGCTTGACGGCGGTTTTTGCGACCTGGATCTTGTACGCGTTCTCGCTGAGCGGACGCGCGCCCTGCACGGCCGCATCGGCAGCCGCGGCCGCGGTGGCTTCAGTCACCGTCTTGCCTGTCAGCGCCTTTTCCGCCGCCGGGGCGCGCCACGGGACAGGCGCGACTGCCCCCATCACTACGCGAGCCGACTGCACAGTCGCGCCTCTCATCGCCAGCACGACTGTCGCGAACGCAATCGGCCAATCGTGCGATGTCTTGTAGCGCACCTCGTAATGTCCGCTCTTCAAGTTGTTGCCAGGCGCAGGAAGAATCACGTGCGTCAAGATCTCGTCGGGCGCGAGGACGTTCTCGACTCGGACATTCTTCGTCGGTAGCGTGAAATACTCCGCGGCCGGGATCAGTCGCTCACCTTTCGGACCGACGACGCGAAACGTCGCGCGATAGGCGACCACCGGCACCGCGAGGCTGGAGGGATGCACGATGAAGCTCGGCCCTCCGCCAAAGATCGCGTGGAACTGGTTCTCCCCAGTAATCGAGAAGCAGGTATTGCCGCCCTTCTTGAAGCACATGAACTCTTCGTTGCGGAAATACCAGCATCGCGGCCGTTGATTGAGGTTGCCTCCGACGGTGCCCTGATTGCGGATCTGCGGAGTGCCCACCTCGATGGCTGCCGCCGCGATCGCAGGATACATTCGCGCGACCTCGGCATGCTCGGCCAGATCGGCTATCTTCATGGCCGCGCCAATGCGCAACCCGCCGGCGAGTGGCGTCACCGTCGCATCGAGCGCGTTCTTCACATTGACGATGCGGTCCGGCTGCGTGACGTAGTCCTTCATGCGGGCCAGGAGGTCCTGGCCGCCGCCGATCGGCAGCGACTTTTCGAAGTCCGGCGAAAGCGCCGCGACGGCGTCTTTCTCGGTGGCCGCGTTGACGTAGGCAAACGGTTTCACCAGCGTTCTCCTGTTTACGCCTGGCGCGGCGTGTTCTGCTGTTGCAACGCGTTGAGAATCCTCGCCGGCGTCAGCGGCAACCGGCGGATCGTCACGCCGATCGCGTTTCGAACGGCAAGCGCGATCGCCGCCGCCGTCGGTACCGTCGGGGGTTCGCCGATGCCAATGACGCCGCGCTCCGGCTGGTCTTTGAGTCGGACGTCGATCGGCGGGATATCGGACATTCCCGCGAGTAAGTACCACTCCATATTCGGATTGACCATCTGCCCGGTGTTGCGATCGAGGATCCGGTCCTCGAACATCGCGAAGTTCAGCGAGCCTATGACTCCACCGAGGGTCTGGCTCTCCGCGGTCAGGCGGCTCACGACGAGACCACAGTCCTGGATGGCGAGAATCCGCTTCAGTTTGGTAATGCCGGTCTCGATGTCGACCGCGACTTCGGCGAACTGCACGCCGCTCGTCGTCACCGACGAGAGTCCCGGTACCCAGTCGCCGTCTACCGCGATCGGCTGCGGGCCGATATGCTTGCACGCCTCCGCCCATGCAAGCCCACGAGTCGGATTGTCCTTGACCTGAATGCGGCCGCCCACGGCGACCAGCGATTCCGGCGGGACGCCGAGTTGCGGAGCAACCTTTTCCTTCAGCGCATCCAGCGCCTTCACCGCCGCCACCCGAATCGCCGGACTGATGCTCGCGGCGGTCGTGCTGCCACCGGATAACGGGCTCACACCGTAGCGCGTATCCCCGATCTCCGGTTTCACCTGCGAGGCCTGCAGCCCGAGCGTATCGGCCGTAATCACCGCGACCAGCGTCCGCGTCCCCGTGCCGAGGTCCTGCGTGCCGATGCGCACCACGACGCTGCCGTCCGAGGAGATTTCGCAGTGGGTCTGTGCCGGGCCACGGCCGCCGCCACCCCATGTGCACACGGCGACCCCCATGCCGGTCTTGATCGGTCCAGAGGTTTTGTCACCGGTCGCGTGCCTCTTGCTCCAGCCGAACTCGGCCGCGCCCTCTTTCAGGTACGCGCGCCACATCGCATTCGGAGCCTCGGGCGGCAGGTTCTTGATACGGAACTCGAGCGGATCCATGTTGACCTTGTCCGCGAGCTCATCGATGAAGATCTCGGTGAGGAACGAACCCTGCGGATGCCCCGGGGCCCGCATCGGCCGCTGCTGGCCTGTATTGGTGAACACGTCCTTGTGCGAACGACGCCGGTTCGCGATCCGATAGATGTACGGCAAAGGGAAACCGGCTGGCGCACCGGCGCCACCGGTCCCCCAGGATTCGGCATCGAACGCGGTGATGATTCCTTCGGCCGACACGCCGGCCTTGATGCGCGCCGCCGCCGACGGCCGGTTGCCCGTCGCCAGATGCTCCTCCTTGCGATCGAGCATCAGCTTGACTGGCGCGTTGGCCTCTTTCGCGAGCCTCGCGCAGAGCAGCCCCTCAGCGCCGACACTCAGGGCCTTGCTTCCGAAGCCGCCACCCATGTAGTCACAGATCACCCGCACGTCGGCCTGCGGGATGCTCAGCCCGGTGGCAAAGTTCTCGCGCGCGGTGTTGATGCCCTGCGTCGAGATCCACACCGTCAGCTTGTCGCCCTCCCACTCGCACACCGTCCCATGCGACTCGAGGCAGGTATGCGTGATGACGTGTGTCTCGTACGTCTCTTCGATGGTGTGCGCGGCTGCCTTGAAGCCTGCGGCGAGATCGCCCGATTCCTGCGTCTGTCCCTGACGCACGTTGCCGTTCGTGAAAACGGCCGGCGCCTTCCCGCTGAGCGCCTGTTCCACCACTGTCAGCTGCGGCAGAACTTCGTACTCGACCTTCACCAGCCGTGCGGCGTCGATGGCGCGCTCCTCCGTATCGGCGGCCACCGCGGCGATCTCGTCGCCTTGGAACATCACCCGGTTGTTCTGGGCGTTGGCCGGATCCTTCCAGAGGAGCGCGACCTTGACGCCAGGCGAGCGACGGGCGGCGGTGAGATCGACGGCGACAACGCGCGCGTGCGGATGCGGCGATCGGATGATGCGGCCGTAGAGCATCCCAGGACGAGTGATGTCGAAGGTATATCGCGCGCGCCCGGTGACTTTCTCTGGCGCGTCGAGACGCTTGACGCTCGTACCGAGGACGGTGCGCTCAGCTGGCCACGCGAACTTCGGATCCGCCGCCTGCGGAGCAGCCTGCCGTGGCGGTCCGCCTTCCTGTTCAAGCAGCTCGCTAGCCACGCTGCACCCCCTTGACGCTCGAGACCGCCTCGAAGATACGGTTGAAGGTGCCACAACGGCAGATGTTACCGTCGAGGCCCTTCCTGATCTGATCGGGTGTGGGATTCGGATGCTTTTCGAGCAGACCGACGCTGGCCATGATGAAGCCCGGAGTGCAGAACCCGCACATCAGCGCGTCCTTGTCGCAGAACGCCTGCTGCACCGGGTGGAGCGTGTCGCCGTTGGCCAACCCCTGCACGTTGCGAATCTGCTTGCCCTGCACTTCGATCGCCAGCGTCGAACATGAGTAGATCGGACGGCCGTCTACCAACATCGTGCAGGCGCCGCAGGCGCCGCGATCGCACCCGCGCTTGTTGCCGGTGAGATCGGCACGCATCCGGAGGGCGTCGAGCAGCGTGACGCGGGGCTCGATCATGAGCTCGAGGGGACGGCCGTTCACGGTGAGCCGCACCGGCACTTCGCCCGGTCCCTGTGCCGCCGGTCCACTCTGCGCCTCGGCTCCGGACGGTGCAATCACCCCGGCTGCCAAGCCGACGACACCTGTCGACTTCAAGAAATTCCGGCGGCTCAGATTGACGCCGTCCGACGATTCATCCTTCGGAGCCATTCAGAGTTCCTTTGCTGCGAAAAGCCGTTGACCCAAAACCGCCAGATGAACACGATACCCACATCAACGCCGCGATCCTTGCCTATTTCTCGACCAAGAGCGCGTCAGCGTGGGAGCTATGGGCAAGCTCCGCATACAGGGGCATGTGCCCTTACGGCGACGCTCCTCTTCTCGCTTACCTCTCGGCGTTCGATGCGGCCCTGCGCCTAAGCTCTTCTTCCACGAGTCGCCTACGCCGACAGCGCGCGTTTGACGTTCTCGGGACGCAGAGGCAGGCGCCGCATGGGCTTCCCGGTCGCATCAAAAACGGCTGAGGCGATGGCCGAGGCGGCCAGCGCATTCGATGTCTCTGACCCCTGGCCATGGACGCCGGTTTCGGGCCGATGGACGAGCACGACCCTGATCTCGGGTGCCTCGGCCATCTTCAAAATCGGATAACTGATCCAGTCGCTCGCGGTGACAGCGCCTTCGTCGAATGTCACCTCCTCATGGAGCGCGATACTGACGCCCATCAGGCATCCGGCTTCGACTTGCCGTTTCAGCTGCAGTGGATTGACGACAATTCCAGGGTCGACGACAAGCGTCATGCGCTCGACCTTGACCGCCCCGGTGGACGGGGTGACCGCAACGTGAGCCCCGCAGGCCCAGAAGCCGTTGTCCCGAAAGATGACCGATACGCCGCGCCCGCGCACCGTTCCATCGCCGCTCGACGCCGCCTCCGGACTGGGTGTTGGGCGCGATCGCCACTCTGACGCGTCACGCAAGCGAGTGAGAATGTCTTTGATTCGTGGTTCGCTCGTCTGATCGATGCGAAATTGCAGCGCGTCGATGCCGGCGAGGGCTGCCGCCTCGCTCATCGCCACTTCGCGCGGAAAGTTCTGCTGAAACTGAATGGGCGTGCGCATGCTGTGATCGCGCAGGCCGGCCTGCAGCGGCGATTCATGCTGGCCAATCTGGGGAGTGCCGTGACCGACCTCCGCGACGTTCGGCACGTGGTGATACACCCACGGGTCCCGGACGAGCAATTCGCCCTGGTGAGGCGCCGGCATCTTGGGAGCGGGGACACCCATCGTGGGCAGGCCGGCGAGCAGAGCGCCGACCAGGCGATCGTCCTGCATCGGCGGCCCGAAGTGGTCGCTCTGGTAAGCGAGGACCCGGCCGTTCGGATCGAGGCCGATTCGAACCGTCGAAAACATGGCGGATGACTGCGTTGACCACTGCACGTCTTCCGCGCGCATCCATTGGAGGCGGACAGGTCGGCCGACGGCTTTCGAGAGCAGGACGGCTTGATCTTCAGCGCCGGCGTTGCCCCCATTCGACCTGCCGTAATGACCAGAGCCCGCATAGGTCCTGATCACGACCTTGTCGATCGAGGTGTTCAGCATGATCGCAATTCCCTTGCGCAGGAATTGCGGATTCTGGGTGTTGGTGTGCACGGTGACCGTGCCGTCGGCACGAACATCGGCGAGGGCCACTGACGGCCCAATGGGCGCGTGCTTCAGGTACGGAATTTCGTAGCCTGCGGCATGTATCTTCGCCGACCCGCGCATGGCGGCGGCCACGTCGCCCTTGTTGGCTGCACCGTTCATGACGGGCAGCGCGGCCCAATCGACTTTCTCCCGCAGGTGGTCGAAAAGCCTCTCGTGGCCAGGCAGACCCTTCCACGATGTCCACTCAGTCGACGCGGCCACTTCCCACGCCGCGCGAATGACATCCCACTCGTTCGGCGCCACCACTCCGAGGAAATTGCCCTGGACCACCAAGCGACTGTCTTGGAATTTCTTGGAATCCAGACTGCCTGCCTTCACGAGTTTCGAACCCAACGTGGGCGGATGGATGACACGACCGTGCCACATCCCAGGCAGCTTGACGTCGCTCGCCCACAGGGTCTCTGCCTTGACTTTGGCGGTGATGTTCGGATTCTTGAACGGCTTGCCGACAATCTCGTACGTCGACGGCGACTTGAGCGGAGGATCCCCTTCCACGACCAAACCGGAAAAATCGGTCGCATTGCCACGGACCGGAATCACCAACTTCAGGTCCTGTCCCTGCACCAGCTCGCCATATGTCACCGACTTGCCTGCGCCAGTCACGACGCCGGCAGTGACCGTGAGCTGATCTCTCGGCACACCGAAGCGCCGTCCCGCCAGCTCGAGGATCGCTTCGCGCGTGTAGGCGGCCACTTTGCGCAGATTCACGACGTTGGTGCGCAGCAGGCCAAACGTGCCGCCACCATCTGGTGTCCGATCCGTGTCACCAGAAATGATGCTGTTAATGGCCTCGAGGGGTACGCCGAGCTCTTCCGCGATGATCTGAGGATAGGCGATATAGATCGAGCTCTGGCCGAAGTCGCACTTCCCCGTACGGAACTGGATCGTGTTGTCAGAACGGATCTCGATCCATGACAACGACCGAGTCGGGTCCAGCGAATTGGTCGACGTGGCAGCCTGCGCGAATGCATCACGGGGTGCGAGACAGGCATACACGACGAGCGCGCCACCCGCGGCGAGAAAGCCTCGACGGCTGAGTTGTGCCTTGCCGACGACGATCGTGCTGTCGAAATCGACGTGGCTCACGCGCCACCGTCCTTCTTCGCCATCAGTGAAACGGCGTGCCTGACACCTTCCAGAATCGCGAGATAACTGCCGCAGCGGCACAAGTGCGCCGAGGGTCCGGACGTCGTAAAGGCGGTTTTGATGTCTTCGTCAGAAGGCTTCGGGTTCTGCTCCAATAGCTCCGTCGCCTTGATCATCATGCCGTATTGGCAGAAGCCACACTGCGGCACTTGCTGTTCGATCCAGGCCTCCTGAACGGGGTGCAAAGTCCCTTGATCCGCCGCCCTTCCGTGTCGCCTCGCCCAACGCGCCGGCAGGCCTTCGACAGTCGTGACCTCCTTGTTCGCGACGCCCGACACCGGCGTGACACACGATCGGATTTCGGCGTCGTCGAGCAATACCGAACACGCGCCGCACTGCGCGAGGCCGCACCCGAACTTGGGACTCATGATGCCCAGCTCGTTGCGCAGCACATACAGCAGCGGTGTCTCGGGCGCGGACGCGACGTGTCTCTTCTGCCCGTTGACCGTAATCGTCAGCATGAACGTCACTCCGCACGGATGCGTCCGACGCGGTAAGACGAATAGAAACCGTGGTCCGTCTCAATCGACATGGTCCAAGAGCTGCCGTGTCGATCACTGACGAGCGGCAGTTGAATCGTCTCGCTTTCCAGCCTCGGTGGCCTTCTCGGTTAGATCAAGTCGCGCCTTACGGGAATCGGGGCCGGACCCCGCGGTACCATCAGGCCGGAAATCGAAGATTTGGTCTTTGCCGGCAACGTGGCGTGGCCAGGTTGGCAGCCCCGCTCCATTCGGATCGCTCGACTTGGCGAAGTTGACCCAGTAGCTCTGCGCCATGCGCGACACCGCCAGATCCTCGGCCGTCGGCGTACCGCCCCGGCCTCCCGACAAGGTGCCGAACACATAGGCGATTTCGCCGCCGTGCGGCGCTCCCGCGCGCATCTGTTCCCGCATCGAGGTCTGCACATAGGAGAACCGGTACAGGTAGACCGGTGATCCATTGGCGGCGAACGCGTTCGCCGCGAAACGTGCGGGCTCGGCTTGGCCGAAGTCGTCATTGGCTCGCGACACCATCGTGGCCAACTCGGTCGTGCCGTCGGGATCGTAGGCGGCCTTCGCCTCAGCGGTCCATTGGCTGAATCGCGCGAAGAACTCGTCCTTGGTGCGGGCGCGTACGCGATTGCCGGCCGTATCAGCGCTGTTGCTGCCAAGCATCAACGGCACCTTCGGCTGGTGCCGGGCCTTGTACGCGGTCTCGGCCGTTTCAGTGACGAGCTTGCCGTCGAGGATCGGCGTGGTTTCGTAAGACGGTGCGTTGGTCCCTGGCGCGGCCGGGGCGCCGCGAAGCACCTCGTCGGCGCTGAGGCCGCGTAACTTGGCCAGAGCGGCCTGGTCGGTACCTTCGATCCCCATCGATTTCGCGAACTGGGTACCGATCGTTTCGGCCGAGACCGGGTAGTTCGGATCAACGCCGTCGGCACGCATCGGCCGGGCGGTCAGCACGCTGTCCCTCGAGCCGCCGGACTCGACGATGGCCTTGTGAAATAGCCCGCGCGCCATCGGCGACGCCAGCATGCTGTGAACAGAGACCCCACCCGCGGAAAACCCGAAGATGGTGACGTTGTTCGGATTGCCTCCGAAGGCCGCGATGTTTCGCTTCACCCACTGCAACGCGGCGATCTGGTCCATGTAGGCGTAGTTGCCCTTTGTCTCGTCGGGGTGCTCCTTGCTCAGCCCCGGGAACGCGAAGAAACCGAAGCGGCCCACGCGGTAATTCATCGCGACGAGGACGACGCCCTGCTTGGCAAACCCGACGCCCGACGTGTTCGG
>AR_comb_assmDRAFT_10457038_pt1 | contig 10688 bp, 8 predicted proteins | sample ArasoioldDNA_FD_10543 | JGI IMG/M metagenome (IMG submission 10543) | reverse complement strand
CCGCCGCGGGTTTGGCTACGGTAGTGCGCGATTCGGCGGGAATTGGAGCACGAGCCGCAGCCGCTGCGGCGCCCGAAGTTGAAACAGGTCGCGTCGAATCCATAGCCTTGCCTCCCAAGTCCTCGCTTATTCGATTCTAGAGTTACTCGGCCCAAATCCGGGACACACGGTAGTGCAAGTCACCTGGGCCAACTGGACAATGGCTATTGCCGTCCAGTTACCCGCGAAGTCCTCTGGAAAATGCCTCATCCTCGTCATCCCAAAATGCTAGTGGGAGGCTGGGGACTTCATCAGTTTCAAAAGCTCTTCCATGCGGGCCCGGTAAAGCTTTTGGCCGGGATCGAGCCGCGACGCAATTTCCAACTCCGCGAGCGCCTCGTCATTCCGGTTCATCGTCATGAGACACGCCGCAAGCGCATAGTGGTTGTCGGCAGTCGGTTCGAGGCGTAAGGCGTCACGAAACTCCTGCTCCGCCTGCCGGAACTGATCGGTCTCGTAGTAAGCAGTGCCAAGATAATGGTGCGCAATCGCAGAGTCAGGGCTCAGCTTGACAGCCGCCTGAAGCTCGACCAGGGCTTCGGCAGCTTTTCCATCGAGCAACAGGGCTTGGCCAAGGACGCGATGTTCAGCCGCTCCGGTGGGATTCTGACGGACAGCGGCGCGTAGTTCGGATACAGCCTGGGGGTAGTCCCTCTTCAACATGTAAGCGCGAGCCAGGCAGGTATGTCCGCCGTCCCAGCCACCATTGATCCGGTACAGTTCCTTAAATTCCTCAACCGCCGCGTCGTATTCGCCTTTATCGCAATAAGTGTTGCCCAGGTTGCTGCGAACGGATGGCTCTTCGGGGACGAGGCGCTTGGCTTCGCGGTACTCGGCGACGGCGTCGTCGAGGCGGCCGAGATCATGAAAGGCGATACCGAGGTTGGTATGAGCTTCCCAGAAATCGGGCCGCAGGCGGATGGCGTGCCGGTAGGCGACGACGGCCGCGCGCAAATCTCCGCGATCACGTTGAGCGATGCCCATGTCGTAGTAAACGTCCGCGTTTTCGGGCTCCCGTGTCAGGGACTGTTCGTAGCCATGCAAGGCGGCGGAATAGCGGCCATTGGCGTACAGGCCGAGTCCGAGATAGCGATACGCCTCGGCGTTGGCAGGATCGATGCTGAGAGCTGTGCGGGCTTCGGCGATCGCGTTGTCGGCATCGTCTGACCGGTAGAACAAATAGGCGAGTCGGCTGTGGACTTCAGGAAATCCGGGTGCAAGCCGAGCGGCCGCGGTGAATTCGTCAAAGGCCGCATCCCAGTTCTCTTGCGCGCGGAGAACCTCTCCGAGGGCGAAGTGCAGGTCAGCGTTGTCGGGAGCGGAGCGTAGGACGATACGAAGCTGGTCCTCGGCATCGTCGAATTGCTTTTGATGGGCGAGTTGCGCGGCGCGGATCAGTTCCGGCGGGCACGGCGCAGAGGTGGCATTCTTGGCATGCGGGAGCTTTTGCAAAGATTGAATCAGAGCAGGATCGGCTCCGGCGGCTCCGAGCTGCTTGCGGTATGACGGGTCCAGCGAGAAAGCTGCACCTCGCTCCGTGACGAGGCGTTGCAGGCGGGCGGAAGACAGGTTGGCGGTGAGCCAGGCCATCAGCTGCGTGCGGTCGATGGGTTGGGCCGCGCGTGTTTGCGCGACGCTGGAAATCGACCACGTAAATAACAGGAGGCAGACTACGCGGAGCCGATAACCCTTCACAAAACTCTCCTACGCCACGTCCCGTTGGGCAGATGCGGAGCGTCTACAAAAACGATAAATCGGGCTGGTAATGTCTTACAGGTCACGGAAGTAACGGGCGCACTGGGGAATGGGCCTGGTGAAAGTGGCCGGTTGGAGGGTTTTGTGGCCTTAAGAATTTGCCTCGACACCAAGAAATCGACCTCAGCGGCTAAAGCCCACCGCAAACCTTGTAAAGTTACGGCGGAGCTGAAGCCAGGCCCCCTTCAAGGTGCCAAACCTGAGATCCGTTGTGTGCCGGAGGGCGGTCCCGAGCGAGAGTGACCGCGGTCATTGACGCCTGTGATGTGGTCCAGTAACGTGGTAGGTACGGTATTTGCGGGAGGTCTCATGTTTGAGGGTTTGTTTCAACCAATGCACCTGCTGGTGATCTTCTTCATCGCCCTGCTGGTGTTCGGGCCGAAGAAGTTGCCGGAACTCGGGAAGGGAATTGGAGAGGGCATCCGCGGGCTGAAAGACGGGATGAAGGATCGGCCAGCGGAGGCCGACAAGACGACCGAAACGAAAAGCTAACCCCTCCTTTCTGCGCTTGCGGTTTCTTCAGCGCGCGCGCCTGCGAAGCGTTGCATCTCGACTCAAATTGAGATTGCCTTTCTTTCCTCTTGGTAGAACGCGGCAGCCGACGAATTTTGTAACGCTGGTTTCGCGGACCTTTCTCCCCTAGGTTCGAGCAGAGCCCGTTATAATTTCGGCTCGGCAAGTCCAAGCCTAATCAGGGTTCACTAGTCCCGCTATTTTCCACCGGGCCCAGTTGTTCATGGGGACTCGTTACCCGCCAAATAACCGAACGGAAACAAGCTACAGAAAACTACTCACGTCGGAGGATGTCTTGCGCAGTTCATTGTTATTACTCTCACTCTTGCTGGCCGTAGCGACCGTCAACGTTCGAGCTGACCAGGTCGTCTTGAAAAATGGAGACAAGCTGACGGGCACGATCGTCAAAGCGGATGGAAAAGAACTGGTAATCAAGACGGAGTTCGCCGGGGAAGTTACCATTCAGTACCCTGCGGTGCAGGAAATTAAGTCGGAGCAACAACTGCACATCGAGGCGAAAGACGGGCAGAAAGCGGTAGGCGCGGTGAGCACGGCCGACGGCAAGGTCGAAGTGGCCACAAAGAGCGGTCCGGTCGAAGTTCCAAGGGAGAACATCACCATCATTCGAAACGATGCGGAACAGATGGCGTACGAGAAAGCGATGCATCCAGGACTTCTGGAAGGTTGGGATGGCGGCGTGAATCTTGGGTTCGGGCTGACGCGAGGTAACAGCGCGACCAAGAACCTGGGTGTCGCGTTCAAAGCGGTACGCACCGGGCATCGCGACAAACTTTCGATCTATCAAAATACGGTATACGCCACCAACGACGCGCCGGATGCAACTCCCAGCCAGACGGCAGATCTGAAGCAGGGCGGAGTTCGCTACGACCGGGATCTCACGAAAAAACTGTTTGCTTTTGGGATTACGGATTTCATGTCTGATGGGCTGCAAGGATTGAACATTCGCGCTCTGTTCGGTGGCGGCTTGGGATACCACGCAATCAAGAGCGAGACGACCACTCTCGACCTTCTCGGTGGCGCGAACTATACACATGAAAATTACACGGAAGGCCCGCCGGGAGCGACCACGTCGTTAATCCGCAACTTCGCATCTTTGCAGATCGGCGACGAGTTCATGCACAAGATCCGGAAGTCCACGGTGATTACGCAAAGCTTCTACTTCTTTCCGGATATGAGCAACACCGGCGAGTACCGCACGAACTTCAACATCGGAACGGTTACGAAACTCAACAAATGGCTTGGATGGCAGAACGCGTTTGGGGATATTTACGTGACCAATCCGCCGGCGGGGAAAGAGAAGAATGATCTCTTCTTTACGACTGGGTTGAATATCGCCTTTACGCACTGAGATCTTTTGTACGTGAGACAAAAACGGGCGTTGAGGAGTTCTCCTCTCGCCCGTTTCTATTTGCGGGAAAGATCAGAAATGGATGGCTCGCATGAGCAGTCCGGCGACGCTTCCGCCAAGCAGCGGTCCGACGATCGGGACAAACGCATATCCCCAGTCGGACGGGCCTTTTCCAGCGATGGGCAGAAGAGCATGGGCGATGCGCGGGCCAAGATCGCGAGCGGGATTGATAGCGTATCCGGTAGTTCCGCCAAGAGAGAGGCCGATGCCCCACACGAGACAAGCGACAAGGTAGGGGCCCAGACCCTGGGCCAGACCTGCGCCTGCGGCAGCGTGCGAGAACATGGTGCCGACCACAAAGACAAGAACGAAGGTTGCAACGACTTCACTGAGCGTATTCGCGCCGAGCGAACGGATCGCTGGAATCGTGGAGTAGCAGGCCAGCTTCGACACGGGGTCGGGAGTGTGCTCCCAATGAGGCAAGTAGTGCAGCCAGACGAGAGTAGCTCCGACGATCGCGCCTAGAATTTGTGCGACGAGGTAGGGCAGAAACTTTGCGTAGTTGCCGGTGGACACGGCAAACCCAAGCGTCACGGCGGGATTCAAATGGGCATCGGAACTGCCGCAGGCGATTGCCGTAAACACACCGCACAGCACGGCGAACGCCCAGCCGGCAGTGATTACGATCCAGCCAGAACTTTCGCCCTTCGAGCGCTTAAGCAGCACATTGGCGACAACCCCGTTGCCGAGCAGGATCAGAACTGCTGTGCCCATGAATTCGCCGAAAAAAGGTGAGGCCATGCGTGTCTCTCCTGTGAGATGACTGCGGTCGAACTCGCTAATCCGTCCAATCAAAGGAACGAGTCACAGCTTTTTTCCAAAGCCGATACATTTCTTCGCGCTGCCGATCCTCGAGATTCGGGTGCCAGGTGTGGTCGATCGACCAGTTGGCGCGCAGGTCGTCGATGCTCTTGTAAAAGCCGGTGGCGAGTCCCGCAGCATAGGCCGCGCCGAGCGCCGTGGTCTCCTTCATCATGGGACGCACGACTGGACGATTGAGAATGTTCGCCTGGAATTGCATGAGCAAGTTGTTTTCGACCATGCCGCCATCGGTGCGCAATGAGTTCAAGGCGATGCCGGAGTCCTTCTCCATGGCTTCGAGAACTTCTCGCGTTTGGAAGGCCGTGGCTTCGAGCACGGCGCGGGCAATGTGCCCTTTGTTCGCGAAGCGAGTGAGTCCGGCGATGACGCCGCGCGCGTTGTCGCGCCAGTAAGGCGCGTAGAGGCCGGAAAATGCCGGTACGAAATACACACCGCCATTGTCGGTGACGGAGAGTGCGAGCGTTTCGATGTCGCTGCTTTTCTCGATGAGGCCAATGTTGTCGCGCAACCACTGCACGAGTGCGCCGGTGATGGCGATGCTTCCTTCGAGCGCATAGATTGCCGGCTGAGTGCCGAATCGATAGGCGACGGTCGAGAGAAGGCCGTGGCGCGACTCGATCGGCTGCGGGCCGACATTCATCAGGAGGAAACAGCCCGTGCCATAGGTGTTCTTCGCCTCACCGGGCTGGAAGCATGTTTGACCGACGAGGGCGGCCTGCTGATCGCCGAGAATGCCGGCGATGGGCACGCCTTGTAGAGCGCTCTGGGTGGCTGTGCCGTAGATTTCGCTGCTGGAACGGATGCGAGGCAGCATCGCACGAGGGATGCGGAAGGCGTCAACGACTGTCGTGTCCCAATCGAGCGTGCGCAGGTTCATCAGCTGTGTACGGCTGGCGTTGGTGACGTCGGTGAGATGAAGGCCGCTCTTGGGACCTCCGGTGAGATTCCAGACGAGGTAAGTGTCGATGTTGCCAAAGAGCACGTCGCCCGATTCTGCGCGGGCGCGAACGCCGGGAACGTTGTCGAGGATCCATCGAATCTTGAGTGCGCTGAAGTAGGTGGTGAGGGGCAGGCCGGTGATCGAGCGGAAACGATCCTGGCCGCCTTGGCGCGCGAATTCCGCGACCGCATCGGCGACGCGCGTGTCTTGCCAGACGATGGCGTTGTAGACCGGTTCGCCGGTAGTGCGATCCCACACGACGGTGGTCTCGCGCTGGTTGGTGATGCCGATGGCGGCGAGGTCGGAAGGCGCGAGCACGCGTTGTTGTAAGGCGCCGGCAATGACTTCCTGGGTGCGCCTCCAGATTTCGCGGGGATCGTGTTCGACCCAGCCCGGCTTTGGGTAGATCTGCTGGTGCTCGCGTTGCTCGCTGGCTACGACACGGCCGGAGCGATCGAAAATCATGAAGCGAGTGCTGGTGGTTCCCTGGTCGAGGGCGCCTAGATAACTAGCCACGAAACTCCTGCCTTTCGGTGTGGGCAAATGCGATGCGCGTTCGTCATGAGTGGTTCGCCGGTGGAGATGCGAGCGCCTCCTGCATGCGAGCGATCTTAGCGAGATATTCGCGGATTGCGGAATCTTTGTCGGCGTCGGACCAGGAAAGTTCTCTTGCGAGATGTCCGGCAACGATGGGAGCAGCCTCGGCGGCGAGCGCCCAACTGTAGTACTGCAGGCCCACGCGGCGGGCGAGGATGTCTTCGATGGTCATCGCCATCTCGTTACGAATAGTGAAGACGACTTCGGCACGGAGCGGCGCGGCGCCGGGTACGAGGGGCGAGAGGAGGTGGGGATCTTCGTCGGCGAGCGCGAGGACATCCGAAGCGCGCGTGCCATATTTCTCGGCCAGGTGTTGGGCGGATGGCTCGCTGAGATGGTGCGAGGTGATGAGCGACTTCCAATAGTCGGGCGCGTAGTTGAGGGATCCCGCGAGCGGATGGCGGTCTGAGCCGCTGGGACGAGCGGGCTGCTGGAGACGTTGCTGCACGATGTCAATTGCATCTTCGGCCATCGCCCGGTAGGTGGTCCATTTGCCGCCCAGGACGCTGATGAGGCCTGAGCGCGGATCGAGTTCGACTTCATGATCGCGAATGAGTTTCTTGGTGTCGTGCGTGTGTGCGGACCGGACGAGCGGGCGCACACCGGCGAAGGTGCTGACGATTTCGTCGATGCGGCGTGGGCGATCGAGATATCGATTGAGATGGCGTAGAAGATACTCGGCTTCGGCGCGAGTGACCGCAGCCGTATCTTGCGAGGGAACTTCGTCATCGGTTGTGCCAACGAGCAAGCGACCGAGCCACGGGATTGCGAAGAGAACGCGGCCATCTTCGGTCTTGGGTACGAGCAGGGCGGAGTGTTGTTGAGGGTCGTCGAGCGAAAGAAGGATGTGGACTCCACGGCTGAGCGCGAGGCGCGGTGTGAGTGCGGGATTTGCCAGACTGCGAAGCTGATCGGAATATGGGCCGGTAGCGTTCAGGAAGACACGGGCGCGGATAGAGAAGGTCTCGCCGGAAATCTGATCTTCGATCTTGGCGGAGTTGAGCGCTCTATTTGCGTCCAGGTCGAACGAGACGAGCCGCGTATAGTTCGCGACGGTTCCTCCCGCCTGCGTGAAGGTCTTAACCAGGATTACTGCGAAACGCGCATCGTCGAATTGGCCGTCAACGTAGGCAACAGAGCCATGGAGTGAATCGGCGCGGAGGTTGGGAATCGCGGCGCGCGTTTCGGCACGGGAATTGACGTGTGTGGGCGCGAGGATCGAAGAGCCTGCGATCCAATCGTAGATCTTCATGCCGGTGGCGTAGTAGAAGGTGTCGAAGAGACGGGAGGTGGGGATCAAAAATTCGCAGGGATGAGCGAGAAATGGAGCGTTCTGCAACATGCGAACCCGCTCGTGAAGTGCGCGTCGGATGACGGCGAGTTGCCCGAAATCGAATTCGCGAATGGCTTGCTGCAGGTAGCGCACGCCGCCATGTACAAGCTTCGTCGATGCGCTTGAAGTGGACGAGGCAAAATCACCGGCGTCAATCAGCACCGTGGACAACCCACGAAGTTGCGCGTCGAGAGCGCAGCCCGCGCCCGTGGCTCCAGCGCCGACGATGCACACGTCGAAAGTGAGGCCTGCGATGCCACGGAGGGACTCGGCGCGGGTCTTCATTCGCTCGGGTAGATTACTGCGCCGCGCGACGATCCGTCGAGGTCCGGAGAACTTTCTGCCGGGAGCCGCCCCGGAGTAAACACTAGTGGCTTAGGTCGAACGCTTGGTTATTGCCCGGACGCAGTCGAAGATGGCTTGTTGTTTTGGACTACCGGCAAGCTGGAGGTATCCCAGCCACCACCGAGGGCCTTGATAAGTTGCACACTGGCGGTCATCCTGCGTCCGGCAATCTGAACCGCGGTGCGCTCGTCGGCGAGGGCGAAGGTTTGCGCAGTGGTGACTTCGAGGTAGTTAGCAACGCCGCCTTTGTAGCGATTGTTGGAGAGCGCGAGAGAACGCTCCGCCGCATCGACCGCCCCTTGCTGCGTGCGCGACTCGTCTTCGAGCAGGCGAATCGCGGCGAGGTTATCTTCCACTTCCTGAAACGCCGTGAGCACGGTTTGGCGGTAATTGGCGACTGACTCATCGTAGGCTGATTTCGCCTGATCGCTGACGGCACGACGCCGCCCGGCATCGAAGATCGTTTCCACCGCCGAGGCTCCTGCGGATACAAATCCACCCGGACCGACGAACCAGTTTGAAATGGAGTTTCCCTCGAAGCCACCGGTTGCGCTCAGGCTGATGGTTGGATAGAAAGCGGCGGTGGCGATCCCGATTTCCTCATTGGCTACCGCCATGCGACGTTCCTGGGCGGCGATGTCCGGACGTCGCTCGAGCAGCTCGGAGGGCAAGCCCGTGGGAACTGCTGGAGGGACAGCGCCAAGAGGCATGAATGCGAGGCTGAATTTCGCAGGCGCCTGCCCGACGAGCACGGCGATCGCATGCTCGAATTGGGCGCGAGCGACCCGTACGTCGATGGCTAACGCACGTGTCGTTTCAAGCTGCGTCTGAGCCTGCGCGACATCCACTTGCGAGGCTACACCGCCACCGTAGCGGCTTTGCGTAAGTTCGAGAGCTCGGGTATAGGAGGCCACCGTCGAATCGAGCAACTGCGCGTCCGCGTCGAAAGTTCGAAGTTGGAAATAGTCAGCGGCGAGCTCGGCGTGCACACTCAAACTCACGGTCTCGAGATCGGCCGCGGTCGCCTGGGCGTTCGCGCGCGCAGCTTGCACGGTATGGCGAACGCGACCCCACACGTCGACTTCATACGACAGATCGACGGGCAATGTCAGATCCGTAAAGGGATTGGTCGACGTAAACTGACCGTTTGGACGGGCAGTGGAGACTCGATTGCGCGATGCGCCAACTCCCGCGGTGATAGTGGGATAGTAGCCAGCTCGATTCACGCGAACGAGCGCGCGCGCCTGCTCAAATTGAGCTTGCGCGGCTTTCAACGTCTGGTTGGAAATGTTGATTTGCTCTTCCAGTTGATTCAGTTGCGGATCTTGAAAGACCTCCCACCATTTCCCCTTGGCAAGATGATCGTTCGGCTGGGCAGTCTTCCAACTCGGAGGGAGCTCCTTAAACTGCGGAGACTCGGGGGCAGAGGGCCGTGCATATCGCGGACCGACGGAGCAACCGACGAGCAACAGAAGCGTCATTGCCAAGACTGCGCCAACCGGAGTGGAAACCATGCGACGGCGCACCGGAATCACTGGCCGCCTCCTGCATTCGAGCCTCCCGGTTGTGCGATCCGCACTTTTTGCCCGGAGAGAATTGAGTCCGAAGGATTCACAATGAGATTTTCGTTCCCACCAAGCCCTGAAATTACCTCCACTTCAGAGCCATAGTCTCGCCCTAATGTGATCGGAATCAGTTGCGCTACGCCATCCTTTTCCTGAGCAACGCGTAAGCCTTCTGAACGAAAAAGCAAACTGTTAACCGGAATCAAGAAGGTAGAGATATTGCCGGGCAGCTTCATGTGCAGTTCGGCATACGCCCCTGACAAGAGCTCTCCGGTGGGATTGTTTACCTCGATTTCCACCAACAGCGTTCGAGTGTTCTGGTCGATGGCGTCGGCTGTCCGTACTAGAGTGCCCGGAAAGCGCTTTCCCGGATACTCCTGTAAGACCAGGTCGGCTTTCATGCCCGGTTTGGTCGCACGGGAATAGATCTGCGGAACATTCACGTACACGCGCAGCTTGTTGGGTGACGCAATATGGAACAACTCCGCTCGCGGGCCACCCGCACTGCCGGAGTCGATGAGCTGACCGATATCGGTATTGCGCGCCGTGATAATTCCGTCAAAGGGCGCATAGATTCTCTGAAAAGATTGCGTCTCCTGGAGACGTTTGACGTTCGCTTGAGCGGAATCAACCACTGCTTTCTTGGCGGCGAAATCGCCGGAGGCATTGTCCGCGTCCTGTTGAGAGACTGAATCGGTTTTCAGCAGTCCTTCATAACGCTTCGCGGTAATTTCGGAGAGCTGCAAATTGGCTTGCGCAGTATTCAGATCTGCTCGCGCCTGGCTTAGCTGTTGATCGACCTCGGGGGTATCTATCTCAGCCAGTAGCTGGCCGCGCTTCACGTGCGCGCCAATGTCTGCGTACCAGCGGCGCAGGTAGCCATTCGTACGGGCATAGATAGGCGCGTCGATAAAGGCCTGCACATTTGCGGGAAGAACCAGCTCCTGCCCCGGCGCTGAAGGCTTAGGCTTGACGACCGACACAGCCGGAACTGCCATCTGGTTTGTTTCGGTACGCAAGGCAGCCCGGGCACGCATGCGCGGCAGGATGCCGCCGATGATCAATGCGGCCACGATTGCGATGGCAATCAAGGCATAAAGCCACGTGCGACGCGACGACTGCGGATGAAGCGGGGGCCGTCCCGGGTACGTTTCGTGCTCGACGGGCCTCGTTTCAACAGTTGGCTGTTCCACTGGCATTTGAATATTCCAACCTTCCTGAGACAGATGATGCGGGTTATTGCTCCGATTCAACAGCTTCGTTCCGAGTGCGCCAGCCATGCAGCACGCTGAAAAATACCGGAACAAAAAATAGAGTTGCAGTGGTGGCAAACAATAGGCCGCCAATTAC
>AR_comb_assmDRAFT_10169465_pt1 | contig 10688 bp, 8 predicted proteins | sample ArasoioldDNA_FD_10543 | JGI IMG/M metagenome (IMG submission 10543) | reverse complement strand
CACACGCCAACGTTCCGTCGCCCGAACCGCAACCACGTCCCCCGGCTCGAGCAAGGCGCGCTAGCCGCACTCGCGGCTCGTCGGAACCGATGAGGCAGGTCAGGCAACATCTGCGCGACGGTGCGCTCGAGATCGTCGAGGTCCCGGTTCCGGCCACGGGACCTCACGAGGTCCTGATCCGCACGCACTTCTCGTTCGTGAGCCTGGGAACGGAGCGGATGAAGCTATCGCAGGCGCGCATGGGTCTCGCCGCGAAGGCGAGGGAGCGCCCCGATCAGGTCCGGCAGGTGCTCGACACGCTGCGAGAGCAGGGCCTCGTCCCGACGGTCCGGAAGGTGCAAGAGCGCCTGAAGAGCCCGAGCACGCTCGGTTACAGCTGCTCGGGAGTCGTCGAGGCGGTCGGGTCGCAGGTGGACGAGTTCCGAGTGGGAGACCACGTCGCCGCGATCGGCGAAGGCGTGGCGACCCACGCCGAGTTCAACGCGGTGCCCCGAAACCTCGTGGCCTCGGTTCCCGGCGGCGTCGATCTCGAGACGGCCAGCTCCACCGCCATCGGGGCGATCGCGATCCACGCCTCGAGGCAGGCGAAGCTCGAGCTCGGCGAGACCGTGGCCGTCGTCGGGCTGGGGCTCCTCGGGCAGTTCCTCGTGCAGGTGTGCCTGGCGAGCGGATGCCGCGTCCTCGGTATCGACCTCGACCCGGAGAAGGGTGAGCTCGCGAGGCGGAGCGGCGCCGACGCCGCCTGCGGGCCGGACCTCGAGACGGCTCTGCACCACGCCTTTCGCATGAGCGACGGGCACGGCGTGGACGCCGTGATCCTGACGGTCTCGACGAAGGATCTCGGGCCGATCGAGCTCGCCGCCGCGCTTGTGCGAGACCGCGGTCGAGTGGTCTGTCTCGGCCAGACGGCGATCGAGCTCGACTACCGCACGTGGTTCGCCAAGGAGATCGACTTCCGGTTCAGCCGGGCCATGGGCCCGGGCATCTACGACCCCGCGTACTTCTACCGGGACGCGGACTATCCCGTCGGATCGGTCCGGTGGACGGCGAACCGCAACATGCGCGCGTTCCTGGGCCTGCTCGAGCAGGGGCGGATCGACGTGTCGACGCTCGTCACCCACCGGTTCCGGTTCGACGAGGCGAAGGACGTCTTCGACCGCATCGCGAGCGGCGAGCTCGACCGGGCGGTCGGGGTCACGTTCTCGTACGTCCACCCCGACGACGCGCCGCCGGCGCGCCTGCAGACACTCACCTTCGGGCGCGAGCCGGCGCGCTCGGGCGTGCGACTCGGCCAGATCGGCGCCGGCAACTACGCGAAGTCCATGCTGATGCCGCACTTCGCCGGGCTCGCCGGGCTGAGCTTGCAAGGCATCTGCACGACGAAGGGCGCGAACGCCGAGGCGATCGCGCAGCGCTACGGCTTTCGCAAGGCGACGACCGACCCGGACGAGCTGCTCGGCGACTCGGACGTGGACGCCATCCTCGTCGCGACACGCCACGACAGCCATGCCCGCTACACGGCCGCTGCCCTGCACGCCGGGAAGGACGTCTTCGTCGAGAAGCCGCTCGCGCTGACGGACGAGCAAGTCGCGCCCGTCGTCGAGGCCCTGGCCGCACGTGGCGACACCGGCCCCAGCCTCTGGGTGGGCCACAACCGGCGCTTCAGCCCGCACACGCGTCGCGTCCTGGAGCACTTCCGCGGTGTCGCAGTGCGGCAGGTGACCTGCTCGGTACGGACGGCCGGCGCACCTCCCGGCACCTGGTTCCAGGATCCGGTCGAAGGCGGGGGCACGCTCTTCGGCGACGCCTGCCACTTCATCGACCTCTGCATCTGGCTCCAGCAGAGCCGGCCCGTCGAGGTGAGCGCATTCGTCACGCCCGACCCGAGCCGTCGCGAGGAGAGCTGGGCGATCTCGCTCCGGTTCGAGAACGGCGGCCTCGGGGTCGTGCAGTACGTCTGCGGCAGCCAGAAGGGCTGGGACCGGGAGACGGTCGACGTCCAGGGGGGCGGCCGCTCGGCGCGGATCGCGGGCTTTCGCAAGCTGTACCTCGACGGCGCGAGCCGGCCAGCGAAACAGCTGCTGCAACCCGACCTCGGTCAGAAGGCGATGCTCGAGGCAATGCTGCGCCAGTTCTCCCGAGCGCCCGGAGCGGTCGATCTCACCGAGAGCTTCCTCGCATCGGCGCAGGCGCTGCTGGCAGTGCGGCGCTCGATCGGCGAGGGCCGCATCGTGCCCGTCGATCCACGGTTCCCGTTCACGATCGGGTGATGAGCGGGCGCCCGCGCGTCCTCGTCGTCGGTCCGCACCCACCTCCGTTCGGGGGCGTCCAGCGCATGATCGGGATGCAGCTCGGCTCGAGCCTCAAGGACGAGTTCGAGCTGGCGACGGTCGACACCTCGAAGGGCAACCTCCGGTGGGCGGTCGAGAACCCGACCTGGCGGACGCCGTTCTACTTCGTGCGCGATCTCGGTCGGCTGGCACGCGCGCTCGCCGGCCTTCGGCCGGATGTCGTCCTGGTCCACGCGGCGTCCAGCCCCTCCTTCCTCCGGGACTGGGCGTTCATGGCGACCTCGCGGTTGGCCCGCGCGAAGGTCGTCTGCCACTACCACGGCACCGTCCACACGAGCTTCCCGTCCTGCGAGACGCCGTTCGGGAGAACCAGCGGGCGGATCCTGATGCGTGCCGCCCAGCGCGTGATCGTCCTCGGACCGACGTACCAGAGGCAGATGGGCGCAGCCTGGCGCCGCCGGCTCGCGTGGTCGCCCAACACGTGCGAGATCGCGCTCTACCGCTCGCCGCCCGCGCGGGTTCCTCCGTGGCTCGCTCCCGGCGAGCGAGGCGTCCTGTTCGTCGGAAGGCTCTCGGCGCCCAAGGGGATCTACGACCTGCTCGACGCTGCGCCCCTCGTCCTCGAGCGCCATCCGGAGGCCCGGTTCGTGCTGGCGGGCGTGGCCGAGAACGATGCGATGGAGCCCGTCATCCGCGAGGAGGCAGCCAAGAGGGGGGTCGCCGAGCGCATCACCTTCCTCGGCCACGTCGAGGGGGACGACAAGCTCCTCGCGTACGCCTCGTCCGCCTTGCTCGTCGTGCCCTCGTGGACGGAGGCGTTTCCGCTCGTGATCCCCGAGGGCATGGCAGCGGGTCTCCCCATCGTCGCCTCCGCCGTCGGCGCGATTCCCGACTTCGTCACAGACGGCCATGACGGGTTCCTCGTTCCGCCCCGGGATCCGGGCGCGCTCGCCGATCGCATCTCTCGAGTCCTGGGTGACGAGCAGCTGCGCCGCGGCATGGCCGAGCGAGTGCGCGAGCGGGCACCCCGCGAGTTCGCCATCGAGGTCGGAGCCAGTCGTGTCGCGGCGGTCATCCGCGACGTCCTTGACCGGAGTGGGTGAGCGCCCTTCTGCGGCTCGACGCGTGTATCGTCAGCAAGTGCGCGAACTGTTCGACCAGGCGCGCGTGGTCGCCCGGGAGCAGGGCCTCGGGGTGGCCGCGGTGAAGGGGATCCGGTTCCCCTTCAGACCCCTGTTCGTCGGTGGGGCGATCCGCGCGCTCCGCGAGCAACGGGCATCCGTACGCAGCAAGGAGGAGCTCGTCGACCTCGTCAGGGGCTTCAATCACCACGGCATCGCAATCACCTCCTGGCAGAAGACGGACGAGATCGTGAGCCTCCTGGAGGTCGTCGAGCGGCTTCGACCCGCCACGGTCATGGAGATCGGAACGGCGAGCGGCGGGACGCTGTTCATGCTTACGCAGGTCGTGCCCGACGACGCGGTGATCGTCTCGGTCGACCTGCCCGGGGACGAGCAGAGCGGATCGCCACAGGATCGGCCTGCCTGGCGTACCAAGCTCTACGAGGGATTCGCACGGGCGCATCAGCGCGTGCACGCGATTCGTGCGGACTCGCACAGCCCGGAGGCGTTCGAGACCGTGCGCGGCCTGCTCGGCGGGCGACAGATCGACTTCCTCTTCATCGACGGTGACCACACCTACGACGGGGTTCGCGGTGACTTCGAGCGCTACTCCCCGCTCGTACGCGAGGGCGGTCTCGTCGCGTTTCACGACATCGTCCCCGGCGGGGCGGGGAAGCACGGTGACCCGGGGGACGTACCAGCGTTCTGGCGCGAGATCCGTGAGCGCCATGACGGTGCCCAGGAGTTCGTCGAGGACTGGGAGTGGGGCTCGTGCGGCATCGGGGTCATCCAGGTCTGATCGTGGTACGCGGGGCACGCGTGCTCACGTCGGTGTCCGCTCACGATCGTCGAGAGCGACCGGCTCGCAAGCCTGATCGACCGGCCAGGTCGTCCCGACCACGAGGTTTGGTTGCCGCGACCTCCGCAGCCCCTACACTGAGCGCGGATGTCCATTTCAGACGTCTATCGGACGCTCTGGCGTCAGCGTCTGTTTGTGCTGGTGCTGACGTGTCTCGTTGTGGCGGGTGCGTACGTGCTGACGTCACGGCAGACGAAGCTGTACACCGCCTCGTCTCTCGTGCGCGTTCAGCAGCAGGTTCGGACCTCGGAGGAGGCGTTCGGCGCGCTCCTGACGGGCGAGCGCCTCGCCCGGACGTACGAGCGCATCGCCGAGACCGACGCGGTCGGGGACATAGTCGCGGAGCGACTCCGTGGCCGCGTTCCCAGTGACGCCATCGCCATCGACGCGGCCCAGCTCAGCAACCTCGAGCTGCTGAGCATCTCGGTGACAAATGCCGACCCGGTCGTGGCCGCACGCGTCGCGAACGCGGTGCCCCCCGCGCTCGCCAGCTTCATCCAGAAGACCGGCTCGTTCCGGGACACGATCACGGTCGTCGAGCATGCGTCGCCACCGGACACTCCCACCTCGCCCAACCCGAAGCTGAATCTCGTGCTCGCGTTTCTCTTCGGCCTGATCCTGAGCGCCGGGCTCGCGATCCTGCGGGATAGCCTGTCGGATCGCATCGAGGGCGTCGAGGACCTCGAGAAGGTCGCGGGGCATCCGGTGATCGCCGTCATCCCGAACCTCAAGTTCCAGCCGGCCGTGTCCGTCTCTCGGGCGCGCGCGGAGCGAGCCATCGACGGGATCCCTGCCGCCGGTGGGAACGTGACGGTCATCGAGCCGGCTCAGGGTGACGAGCGGGCCTCCCGCTGGAGGGCCCGTGGCTGAGCGCACCGCACGGGCTTCCCGCGAGGCGCTCGTAGACCCGGCTTCCCCGTCGGCCGAGCCCTTCAGGACGCTGCGGCTCGCGCTGCAGCTCCGCTTCCAGTCCGAGGACACGACCGCGGTCCTCGTGACCGGAGCGGAGTCCCGGGACGGCAAGTCGACGATCGCCGCGAACTACGCGAGCATGTCCGCGTTCGGCGGCTCTCGCGTGCTGCTCGTCGACGCCGACGTCCGGAATCCGACTCAGCACGAGATCTTCGGCATCGCGCGCTCGCCCGGGCTCGTGGAATACGTCGCGTCCCATGCCCCGCTCGATCAGCTCGTCCAGGGCGTGTCGCCGCAGCTCGAGGTGCTGAGCGCAGGCCAGGCGGTCGCTCGTGCCAGCGACGTGTCGCACTCGCCGCGGATCGCCGACCTGCTGCGCGAGGCTTCGAGCCGCTACGACGTCGTGATCTTCGACTCCGCTCCCGTGCTCGCGACCGCCGACGCCGAGGCGATCGCCGCTCACCCGGGTGTGCAGATCGTGTTCGTGGTCGACGAGTCGAGCCGGCGGCGCAACGTCGCCAAGGCGATGCGGAAGTTCGAGCTGATACATGCGCGCGTCGCCGGGCTCGTGCTCAACCGCAGCGGTGATCCGGTCGCCTACTACGGACACTGACGTGCGAACACGCGCGGCGGGGCTCGACACCGCGATGCTGCTCGCCGTTGGCGCGGCCGGGATGTCGCTGCTCACGGCCTGGGTGCTCGTGACCAGGGGCCCGACCGCGGCAGCGGCGCTCGCGCTGCTCCCCGCGCTCGCGCTCGGCATCGTCTATCTCGTCACGTCCGGCCAGGTCCTGCTGTGGGCAGCCGCGGTCGCCTTGCCGTTCTGGCTCTGGCCGGTCTTCGGCGACCCGCTCAGCGGCAACGTGTACCCGCAGGACGTCGTGGCGGTCCTCGCACTCGGCGCGTTGCTCTTCGCGCTCTTCCTCGGGCACGACAAGCTGCCGATTCCGCGTACGCCCGTCCTCGGCTGGCCGTTCGTCGTCTTCGCGGTCGTCATCCTCAGTGCGACCCTGCGCGGGCACTACGCGTACGGCGCGAGTGTCATCGGCCAGCCGCTTCGCCTCTTCCTGTACGCCTCGATCATCGCCGGGCTGATCGGGATGACCGTGCCAAGGATGCACCGGGTGCTCGTCATCCTGTTCTATCCAGGCGCGGTCCTCGCGGCGCTCGGGTCGGCCCAGTTCCTGGCGACCGGCGGAGTCGGGGCTGCCGCCCTCAGCACCGGCGGGAACCGGCCGATTCCGATCACGATCAGCATCTTCTGCGCGGGCACGTTGTTCCTCGCGTTGCTCAACCTGCGGATCGCGCGTGACCTCCGCGCCCGCGTCCTGCATCTCGCGATGGCCGGTATCGCATTCTTCGGCGTGCTCGCGGGCTTCGGTAGATCGACGTGGGTCGGGGTCGCGCTCGTCTGCGTCGTCCTGTTCGCCACGTCGCCCAGGCTTCGCGCGAACGCCCTGAGCATCCTTCCGCTCGCGGCCCCCTTCCTGGTGCTGATCGCGATCGGGGTGAGCCAGGCTGCACCGGGTTTTGTGAGCAACGTCGGCAGCCGTGTCGGGAGGACGTCCGAGAACGACATCAACGTTCGCTTTCGCATCGAGGCCAACCGCCTTATCCTCGACCAGGCCCGCGAGCACCCTGTCTTCGGCGTCGGTTTCGGCAAGACGACCGAGCTGCTGCTCGCGATTCCCGATCCGACATCAGGCGTACCGTCACTCGAGCGCATCACGCTCGGCCAGGATCCCCACAACGGCTACGTGTTCCTCCTCGCGGGCGGAGGGATCCTCGCCCTCGGCTCCTTCGCAGCTCTCGTCGCGGTCTTCGCGTACGACGTACGGCGTCGCTACCGACGAACCAGCGACCCGATCGCCCGTCTGATCCTGCTCTGGACGAGCTCGATGCTCTTCCTGTTTCTCCTCACCGCCGCGTCGGGCACGACGTTCGAGGCCACGCACAGCGTGCTCATGATCTGGGCCTTGCTCGTGCTGCCTGCAATCGTGCGCCCGGACGCGGATCGGGAACCCGTCCTCGTCGCACCGCGAACTGCGGCCGGCTGAACCGGCACGATGCAGGTAGACGGTCTGGAGCGAGTCTCCGAAGGCGGCGCTCGCCGCGGGAGCGGGGGTGCGCGGGATTCCCCGCTCGCAGCAGCACTTCTCGTCGGCTTCCTCGCACTCGCCCTCGGCCTCGTGGGCCTGGGCGCGAAGTCCCTCTGGTTCGACGAGGCATTCGACGCCGTGCACGCGTCCGGCTCGTGGCACGACGTGCTCTCGAGCGCGCTCGGGCACGAGGCGAGCCAGGCCGCGTACCTGATCGTCCTCAAGCCGTGGCTGTCGGTCGTCCCGGACGACGAGTGGTGGCTGCGCCTCCCCTCCGTCCTGTTCATCGCGGCCGCAGCGGGCATGCTCGTCCTCCTCGGGACGGTCCTCCTCGACCACCGTGCCGGCGTGATCGGCGGCCTCTTGCTCGCGGTCAACGGGTTCGTCGTCGCCTGGTCGCAGCAGGCGCGCACGTACGCGCTCGTGGTCCTCGCGGTCATCGTCTCGACGTACCTCCTGGTTCGAGCGCTGGAGCCCGGAGCCGGACGAGGGCGCTGGGTCGCGTACGGGGCGGTCGCCGCGCTCTCGCTGTACGCGCACTTCTTTGCAGGTTTCGTGATCGCCGCCCACGCCGTGTCCGCGGTGGTCGCGAGGCCGCGGCCCCGAACGGATCACCTCCTGGTCGCGGGGACGATCATCGGCGCCGGAGCGCTCCCGGCCGTGTGGTTCGCCACCGCTCGCGACGTCGGCCAGATCTCCTGGATCGTCCCGCTGAGCCTGGGCGGCGTGAAAGGGGCGGTCGAGGAGGCAAGTGGACGGAACCTCCTGCTCGTCGGGCTCGCCGTCGCGGGAGGCGCCCTGCTCGCATGGTCGCCGCCTGCGAACGCGTCGCGCGCCACGCGCGCGCTCCTCGTCTGCTGGGCGGCTCTCCCGTTCGTTCTTGCGGTCGCCGTCTCCGTCGGGAAGCCCATCCTCCTTGGTCGCTACCTCATCGTGGCGACGCCGGCGCTCGCGCTCCTCGGAGCGGTTGCGATCACCAGCATCCGGTACCGGCCGCTTGCCTACGTCACGCTCGCCGGATGCCTGGCGATCGGCGCCGCCCGCACCGTGCAGTGGTACAGGGCTCCGTCCGTCGAGGGCTGGCGCGAGGCAATCGCCTACGTCGACGCCAACCGTGGAGCGAACGATCAGGTGTTTGTCGAGCCCCGCGAGGACGACGAGCCGTATCGGTACTACGCCGGAAGACCGTCGGCCGAGGGGGAGCCTGTGTCGCGGGAGCTGTGGGTGGTCCTCGGGGCGGAGACGTCGCGCGCTGCGCTCGACGGCGCCCGAGCCGCGGTGGGCAGCGGCCTGTACCGGCTGCGCGTCGCGCGGGGCCGTGACGAGGTGTTCGTCGTCCGCGGTGCGCGTGGGTGAGTTGCTTACCGGTGCCTGAGTCTGTGCTCCTGTGCCGCTTCGGCGGCGAACAGGCTCGAGTACGGAGCGAGATCCGCGCACAGGGCCTCGAACGTCTCCCACTCGTCGGCGACCTTCATGCACAGCGGGTGAGCCAGGATCGTGGCGACTCCTCCCTCCGCGCGCACGCGCTCGACGTCCTCGACGACCCGTCTCCGCCACTCGTCCGGCGTTACCGCGGGGACGTCTCCGAGCGACTCCGGCGTTCGGTCGCCGTGATAGACGTTCTCGTGATCTGGGAGCGTGTTGACCGGGAGGACGACCAGATCGGGCTCCAGAACGTAGGGATGTGCGCGCTGCGGATCGACGTCGTCGGACCAGGCGACGATGCCCGCCTCGGCGAGGAGACCGGCCGTATGCTCGTCGTGGATGTAGGCGTGGTCGCGCCAGCTTCGGACGGGCCGTCCCGTGAAGCGCTCCACCTGGGCGCAGGTTCGCGCGATCCCACGGCGCTGCCACTGGCGAAAGCCGTGCTGAGACCCGCTCACGCGAGCAAGAGGCCGGTAGAGCCAGCGCGGGTGGAACGCATCCCAGCCGTGTCCTCCGATCTCGACCGTGTCGATCTCGAGCAGCGGGCGCGCGTCTTCGGCGTCGTCGCGAAGCGCGAGCCCGGTGAAGAGCAGCGTGACCTTGAGCCCGTGGCGGCCCGCGATACGGGCGAACTCGACCGCCAGCTCCGACTCGCTCTCCCGCGCGTGCCCTCGGTCTGCCGACGGGATCCGATGGTGAACGTCGCCGGTCAGGACAATGGGCATGGGGGGCGCGCCTCCGTCGGCGAGTCTACTGGTCGCGTCCGGGCGACCCCGTGAGGGTCTGCGTTGTCACGGTCGCCGGGTACGTCCACGGGATCGGCGGGATGCAGGATCACACGGTCAACCTGGTACGGGGTCTGGCGGAGGCCGGCCACGAGGTCGAGGTCGTCTGTCCCCTGCATCCGGACGGCCTCACGTCGGCCGAGTACGAGGGCGCTCGCTGGCACTTCGTCGATGCCGTGCCGCAGCGGGCGCGGTTGCCGATGCGGAACCCGCTCTGGCTCGAGCGATCCGCAGACCTCTTCTCGACACTCCAGGCAGAGCGTGCCTTCGACCTCGTGCACAGTGAGTCGACGAGCGGCCTCGGCCTCCTTCGCCGGCGCTGGCACGAGCGCCTTCCGATCGTCGTCAAGTTCCACGGGAACTACCTCACGTTCGCGCGGGCAGGGCTCCGTCGTCTCGTCGGCGGGAACGAGGTCGTGCGGGAGGCGAAGGGCCTGATCTGGAACACGGGGCAGACGCTCACGCGGGGGAACTGGTACGCGTTCCGGGCGTGCGAGGCGATGGTGCCGTCCCGTGCTCAACGCCGGGGCACGATCCGCTCCCATCTGCTGCGATCGTCGCGCGTCCACGTCGTCCCGAACGGCATCGACGCCGACGCGTTCGCCCCGGGTGACCGGAAGACAGCACGCGCCGAGGTCGGGCTCCCGGACGGGATGGTGTTCGTCGTGCTCGGCAGGCTGTATCCGGGCAAGGGGGTCGACGTCGCGATACGCGCGCTGGCGCAGGTCGACGCCGACGCCTCGCTCGTCGTCGTCGGCGACGGCGAGAGCCGGGGCGAGCTCGAGGAGCTCGCGCGTGATGTCGAAGCCGGGGAGCGAGTGCGGTTCGTCGGGGTCCAACCGCGCGAGCGGATGCCCGCGTACCTGCGAGCCGCCGACGCGCTCGTCTTCCCGACGCTGCTTCCCGAGGCTGCGCCTCTGACGCCCCTTCAGGCGATGTCTGCCGGTATCCCCGTGCTCGCGTCGAAGCTCGGATCGATTCCCGAGCTCCTCGACCGGCCTGGAGTCAACGGACTGCTCGTCCAGGCCGGGGACGTCGCCCAGCTCGCCCGCGGCATGGAGGCCCTTGCGCGCGATCCGAGCTTCCGGGGTCGGCTCGGAGCGGCCGGGCGGGAGCGAGTGCTCGCCGAGTACACGCTCGGCCGGATGATCGAGCGCACTCTCGACGTCTACGAGGTCGCGCGTGCTCGGTTCGCC
>AR_comb_assmDRAFT_10062981_pt1 | contig 10688 bp, 12 predicted proteins | sample ArasoioldDNA_FD_10543 | JGI IMG/M metagenome (IMG submission 10543) | reverse complement strand
GAGCCGGTGCTGTACCAGGCGGGAGTCGTGCCGCACTCCGAGCGCCAGCGCGTCTACCTCGAGACGCTCGAGTCGGTGGTGATTCCCGGGATGAATGAGTACGGGGTGGACATCGTCCCCCTGCGGCTGTGGATGGAACGGCAGCACGCCGCGCTCGCGCCTGCCACCGCCGGCGCCTGAGCAAGAGAGCGAGAATCTTCATGACGTTTCGACGCGCTTCCATCGCTGCGCTCCTGCTCGTCCTCCCGCTGCTCGCCGGGGCGACGAAGCTCACCGGCGAGCCGGCCGTGGGATTCCACGCCCGCGGTCCGGGCGGGTTCGGTCTCGACGGCAAGACGAACCAGCTCCGCATCGAGGACGACGGGACGACCCTGAAGATCACCGTCCCCCTCGCAGGCCTCCAGACCGGCATCGGTCTTCGCGACAAGCACATGCGCGAGAAGTACCTGCAAGTGGACAAGTACCCGGACGCGGTCCTCGAGCTGCCGTGGTCCGGCGTGAAGCTCCCCGCGGACGGGCAGACGGCCGACGGCACCGCCCCGGGGAAGATGACCATCCACGGAAAGACCAAGGATGTACAGGCGAAGTACCGCATCCTCCGCACCGGCAACCGGTACCAGGTGACCGGCCACGTGCCGGTGAACGTCAAGGACTACGACATCGAGGTTCCGAGCTATCTGGGCGTCACCGTGCAGCCGGACATCGACGCGAGCGCGTCCTTCACCGCGGAGCACTCTTGAGCCTTCCCGCACGCTGGACCCACCCGGCGTTCCTCCCCCTCGCGCTCCTCCTGACCCTCGTCCTGCCCGCCGCGAGCGCCCACGCGTACCCCTGGATGATCCAGCACGGGTACACCAACTGCAGCACCTGCCACGTCGAGCCCTCGGGCTTCGGGCTACTCACCGAGTACGGGCGCGCTCAGGCCCAGATCGTCCTTCCCACGCTCTGGGGAAAGAAGCCGGAGGACGTCGATCCGTTCAACGGCATCGTGTACGGGGCGGTGCCGCTGCCGAGCTGGCTCAACGTGGGCCTCTCGCTGCGCGGCGCCGTGCTCAGCACGACCACGTCCCAGGGCACCAAGTGGCGAGACATCCTGATGATCGCCGACCTGCGCGCGGGCGTGACGGCGGGACCGTTCCTGGCCTCGGTCAGCTTCGGCTACGTGCCCACCGGAGCCAACCAGGCCGCGATCACCAACCAGCAGCGAGACAACCTCGTCTCCCGCGAGCACTGGCTCGGATTGCGCTTCGACGACAACAAGTTCTACGTCCTCGGCGGGCGGCTGAACCTCCCCTTCGGCCTGAGGAACGTGGAGCACAACGCCTTCGTCCGCGCCGCCACCCGGACCGACACCAACTCGTCGCAGCAGTACGGAGGCGAGCTGGTCTGGGACGCCCCCGGCATCCGGGCCGCGCTCATGGGCATCGCCGGGAACTTCCTCATCAGGGATCCGGAGTTCCGAGAGCAGGGCTACAGCGGCTACGTCGAGGGCGCGTTCAGCAACTCCCTCACCCTGGGGCTGAGCAGCCTCATCACCCACGCCGATCGCGGGCTCAGCCAGATCGCCAACCCGCTCGTCTTCAACGACCCGTTCTTCGGCGCGACCAACGCGCTCCGGCAGGCTCACGGCCTGTTCAGTCGATGGCACGTCGGCGGCCCCTGGGTCCTGCTGGCCGAGGCGAACGTCCTGGTGCAGAGCGCGGACAACGTCGCCACCGACCTGGGCGGGGTGGGCTTCCTGCAGGCCGACTGGGAGCTGCTCCAGGGCCTCCACTTCATCTTCACCGGGGAAGCGCTCCGCCAGAACTACGTCAACAGCTACGGAGCGTGGTTCAGCGTCTCCTGGTTCTTCTTCACCTACTGCGAGGCGCGGATCGACGTGACCTTCAACGAGTACGGCCTTTCCGGCGGTGGGCACGAGCCCAGCCTCGGGGTACTCGGCCAGCTGCACTTCTCGATGTGACCCACGGGAGGCGACTGCACGCCCGCTTCCGGTACACTCCCTTCCGTGGTCGGCATCGCACGCCTGTCACGGTCACTGGTCGCCCTGGTCCTGCTCCTCGGGGCGACCGAGGCGCGCGCCGCCCGGAGCTTTCACCTCTTCCTGGACGAGTCGCAGCTCGTCCCCGAGGGGAGCATCGAGCTCGAGCAGTGGGTCTGGGCCTATGGCCGCATCCCCAACCGGATCGACCGCCCCGCCTCGATGTGGCTCTGGTGGGGCCCGGCGATCTCGGTCTCCAACCACTTCGAGTTCGAGCTGCCGCTGCAGGTCGTCGCGATTCCCGACGACACCTACCTGCACTCCATCAGTCTCATCGTTCGCTACCGGATCTTCCCCCGCGAGGACGACGAGGGCTGGCAGCCGCTCATCCGCGTGGGCTACGCGCAGCCGCTCGATCCTGCCGCGGGCCCTCCGTCGGCGGAGGCCACCTTCGTCCTGACCGTCGGGAACCTCCAGGCCATCCGCTACACCCTGAACGTGGGCGTGCTGATGGGCATGCCCTTCCTCCAGAGCACGGCCCAGGGGAGCTTCTCGGTGCTGGGCCGCGGCGGCGCAGGGGTGTCCTTCCCTCTCGGCAAGGAGTGGCGCATCGCCGGCGAGTTCTTCGGCCAGCTGCCCATCCACGGCGACACCCGCCCCAGCATCGGGCAGATGTACCTCGGGCCCTCGCTCGCCTGGACGCGGGGCCCGTTCTGGATCACCTTCGGGTCGCTCTTCGGCCTCACCAACGATTCCTCCCGCTACTATCCGCGTCTGCTGTGGGGCATCGCGCTCTGATCGGTTCGGTGGTGCTGCTCGTCGCGGCCGGGGCCGCCGGGGGCGAGATCCGTGGAACGGTCATCGTCTCGGCGCCCGACGGCGGCATCGAGGCCACCCCACCCCAGCCGATCGTCATCTACCTCACCGGGTTCAGGCAGCCCCCGCTCCCCGACGCGCCGGTGGTGAGCCAGAAGGACAAGACCTTCATCCCCGACGTGAAGGTCATCGTCGCCGGGCAGTCGGTGCAGTTCACCAACGACGACCCGTTCGTTCACAACGTCTTTTCCACCTCCACCGCCCGGCCCTTCGACCTCGGCCAGCCGGGCCCCCACGAGACGCGGACGGTGAGCTTCCCCAACCCGGGCCTCGTGGACGTGTTCTGCAACATCCACGAGCAGATGTACGCCAACGTCCTGGTCCTGCCGAATCGTGCCTTCGCCCGGGTGGGCCCGGATGGCACCTTCCTCATCCGTGACGTTCCGCCCGGAAAGCATCCTCTCCACGCCTGGGGGCGGCAGACCGAGCCGTTCGAGATGGAGGTCGTGGTCGCCGAGGGGCAGCCCACCCACGTGGAGCTGATGCTCCGCCCACGCCTCTTCAACCCCGCGCACCTCGACAAGTTCGGGCGGGCCTACAAGAAGCGGCCCGGCTACGGGCCATGACCATCTCCGTCGAGGAAGGTCATCTCGACGAGAACGCGCTCGCCCGGCACGTCGGCGGCGAGGGCACCGACGACGAGCGGGCGCGCGTCGGCGAGCACATCGACGCCTGCGACCACTGCCGCGAGCTGGTCGGCGCGCTGGTGCGCACCCTGGTGACGCCGGAGCAGGATCGCCCGTCCTGGCGGCTCCTCGCCCGAGGCACGAACCTCGGCCGGTACGTGCTGCTCGATCCCGTCGGTCGCGGGGGGATGGGCGTGGTGTACAGCGCCTTCGACCCCGAGCTGGACCGGAAGGTGGCGATCAAGTTCCTCCGCCCCGGCAAGGGAGCGAGCCCCACGGCGGCCAGGCCCCAGCTGCTCGCCGAGGCGCAGGCCATCGCGCGGCTGTCGCATCCCAACATCGTCACCGTGCACGACGTGGGCACCTTCGACGGCGAGGTCTTCTTCGCCATGGAGTACGTCAAGGGCGAGACGCTCCGTCGCGCGCAGCGGCCCGGCCTGGTCGGGCTACGGCAGACGCTCTCGCTCTACACGGCCGCGGGCGAGGGGCTGGCGGCCGCGCACCGGGCGGGCATCATCCACGGTGACTTCAAGCCGGAGAACGTCCTCGTCGGCGAGGACGGCCGCGTTCGCGTGACCGACTTCGGCCTGGCCCGCGCGGTGCACGAGCACGCTCCACGCTTCGCCGGGACTCCGGCGTACATGGCGCCCGAGCATTGGCGCGGTCAGACCTCCGACGTCCGCAGCGACCAGTACAGCTTCTGTCTCGCGCTGCTCGAGGCGGTCGAGGGACAGCGCCCGGAGGAGGTTCAGGACGCCTCGCCCTCCCGTCCGCCCGAGCCAGTCTCGCTGCGGCGCCGCACCCTTCCCGCACGGCTGTCCCGGGTGCTCGCCCGGGGGCTTTCCACCGACCCGGCGCAGCGCTGGCCGTCCATGGACGCGCTGCTGCTCGCCCTGCGCCAGGCGCGGCTGCCCTTCCGCCAGAGCACCGCCCTCCTCGCCTTCGCCCTGCTGGTGGTCACCGCCGGGGCGTGGATCCAGCACGTGGTCTGGGAGCGCCGCGTGGATCACGAGCTCTTCGCCTCGGCGGCACGACTCCCCGAGCTGCTCCGCGCGCAGAGCGAGCGCACCGATCTGCTCGTCCAGGCCGGGTTTCGCGCCGAGGGCGCGCTCGCCGCGCTGGGGCAGGCGAGCAACATGGACGCTGCGCTGGGGCTGGCCGAGGACGAGAGCCGCGAGCACCAGCTCTCCGAGGCACACGACATCCTCCGCTCGGCGGACCTGCCCGGGCTGAAGACGCGCGACGCGCTCCTGGTGGCGAATGCCTGGGGCCGCGTGGTGCTGAACCTCGCCGCGCCGGACGCGTTCGGGGCGCCGGCTCCTGCCATCCCGATGCTGATGGAGGCGATGGAGGGCACGCCCACCGATGCGCTCTGGTCCTGGGCGACGCTGGAGAAGCTCGGGGTTCCGCTGGTGGGCGCCCCGGAGATGGACGATCTGCTGCTCGTGTCCGGCCGGCCGGTGGTGCGGGGCAGGTCCATCGTCGGAGTGGTGCTCACCGGCCGGTGGGTGGACACCGGGCTCCTCGAGGAGCTGGGCCGCGCGGCCGGGGCGCAGGTCGTCCTCCACGCGCCAGACGGCGGATGGGCTGGCGGGCGCTGGCCGGTGGCACCGCCGCTCGGGAAGGTCATGCAGCTCCAGGTCGGTGGAAGCACGATCCGTGTCCTGGGGATACACCTCGGTGAGGACGGGAGCCGCACACCTGACGGGGATGCGTATGTCGTGCGGATGCTCACCGCCGGTGAGATCGGTGGCCTGGCATCCGGGTGGCTGCGCTGGGGCCTTCTGGTTATTTCCCTGGCGGTGCTGGCCTGGCTCGGGTGGCTGACCCGACGCTCCGGCTGGTACCTTCGCGCCCCGCCCGGGGCCACCACCACTTGACCGCCTTCGCCCACGCCGACGTGTTCTGGGAGGCTCTTCCGGCGGCCCGCCGCGTTGCGCGGCGCGCCGAGCTGGAGGCCCGGCTCGCGGACCAGCTCGCGGAGGCGGAGGGCCGCTGGCCGGAGGTGACGGTCGACCCGCGGCGATTCGTGACGCACTGGGCCGCGCAGCTCGCCCGGGCGAGCGACGTGGGCGCCGCCATCGAGCAGCTCCACCTGGCGGACCTGTACCTGGCCTTCGGATGCGCCGAGGGCGACACCTGCGCGCTGCGCTCCTTCGGAACGCTCCTCTCCTCCGTGGCCGGCGCGGTCCGCAGCGTGGACGGAGCGCCGTCCTTCGTGGACGAGATCCTCCAGCGCCTGCGCACGCGGGTGCTGGTTCCGGAGGACGGCAAGTCTCCGCGCATTCTCGACTACGCCGGGCGCGGCTCGCTGGAGAACTGGCTGCGGGCGGGCGCGCTTCGCCTCGCGCTCAACGCACGCCGGGACGCACGCCGCGGTCCCGAGCCGCTCCCCGACGCGTCGCTCTGGGAGCCGGCCGCGCCCACCGCGGACCGGACGCTGGAGCTGCTGCGGGGGAAGTACGCGACCGAGTTCGGCAGCGCGCTGCGGGAGGCGTTCGCCTCCCTCGACCCCGGAGAGCGCAACGTGCTCCGGATGCACTTCCTGGAGGGGCTGAGCCTCAACCAGATCGCCGCGATGTACCAGGTGAACAAGTCCACCATCAGCCGGCGGATGGCCAAGGCCCGGGAGACGCTGCTCGAGCGCACGCGCTCGCAGCTCGAGCGAGCGCTGGCATTGCCCGCGACGGAGCTGGACAGCCTGCTGGAGCAGCTCGGGCCGCGGCTGGACCTGAGCCTCACCTCGGTCCTCAACCCCAGCACCTGAGCCTGGTCCGACCCCCGGCGTCAGATGCCGGCGGACGAGTCGTCGGCAGGCTCGGTGTGCACCATCACGTCCACGTCGAGCACCGCGCCGTGGATGGCGTCCTCCGCCCGGTGGGCGATCTCGTGCGCGCGCTCGACGGGGAGCCCCCGCGCCACCTGGAGGATGACGTCGGCGAAGGTCTTCGGCCCGGAGCGGCGCACCCGCACCTGCGACACGCCCACCACCTCGTCGACATCCGCGGCGGCCCGGGCGATCCGCTCCAGCAGGCCGACGGGAGCCGTGTCGAGCAGGTCGTCAACCGCCTTGCGTCCCAGCCGGAAGCTGACCAGCGCCGCGATGCAGGCCACTCCGAGCGCCGCGACCGAATCCGCCCGCGCGAGCCACTGGAGGCCAGTCCGGTGCGAGAACCACACTCCCAGCAGCCCGAGGATGACGACGGTCGACGACCAGACGTCGGTGGAGAAGTGCAGCGCGTCCGCCTCGAGGGCCTGGCTCCGGTGGCGACGCGCGACGGCGGCCAGCGCTCGCGAGCGCGACAGGTCCACGACGATCGAGACGGCCATCACCACGAACGCCCACGCCGTGGCCTCGACGTGGCCGCCGCCGAAGACCAGCCGCTTCCCGGCCTCGTAGGCGATCCACACGCAGGTCGCCAGGAGCAGACCGGTCTCGAACAGCGCCGAGAAGTTCTCGATCTTCCCGTGCCCGTAGAGATGGTCGCTGTCGGGCGGCCGGGAGGAGGCGCGCACCGCCCAGAAGGTCATCAGCGCGGCGAGCAGGTCGATTCCGGAGTGGGCCGCCTCGGAGAGGATGCCGATCGATCCGGTGGCCAGGCCCACCACCACCTTCATGCTGGTGAGGAGGACCGCCGCACCCACCGAGGTGAGGGCGACCAGGTTCTTCTCCCGCTGCGCGACGGCGGGCTCCTCGACGATGGTGGCCATCCGCAGCCGCGGGTGTAACACGCGATCGGTCGTCCCAGGGCATTCACCGGCGAGGGCGGCCGGCGACCTCATCGAGTTCGCGCCGACGGCCGGGAGGCAGCCTTGGGTGCGCCCGGGCCGAGTCGCCGCTCGCACTCCGCGAGGCGCCGGTCGAGGAAGGTCCGCTCCGCGCCGTTCCGGGCGAGCCGATGCGCCGCCCGGAAATGGCCGCGAGCCTCGAGCACGTGGCCCGTCCGGAGCTCGAGCTCGCCCAGGGCCGCCGGGTAGAACGGGTAGGCCGCCAGCCGCTGGGCGTCGGGGATCGAGCGCAGCGCTTCCAGTCCTCGCTCCGGTCCGAGTTGCTCCGCGACCGCGACGGCGCGGTTGAGCGCGACCACCGGCGACGGGCGGATGCGAAGGAGCGTGTCGTACAGCTCGACGATGTCCGCCCACGGCGTCTCGTCGGCGCTGGGGGCGAGCGCGTGGCTGGCCGCGATGGCGGCCTCCAGGTGGTACTCGGAGACGACGTCGCCGCGCGCCGAGGCCTCGAGGAGCTCGAGCCCGTGGGCGATGAGCCGGCCGTCCCACCGGGTGCGGTCCTGGCGCGACAGCTCGGTCAGGTCACCCGCCTCGTCGACCCGCGCCGGGAGCCGGGCCGCATCCAGCGCCATCAACGCGGCCAGCGCCTGCGTCGTGGGAGTTGCCGCCGGGGTGTGCTCCACCAGCAGTGCGACCAGGCGCATCGCCTCGCGGCAGAGGTCGAGCCGCACCGCCGAGTCCGGAGAGGCACCGTGGTACCCCTCGTTGAAGAGGAGATAGACCGCGCGCTGCACCGCGGTGAGCCGGGTCTCGAAGTCCCGGGCCCCGAGCTCGAACAGCTCCCGCGTCCCGGCGAGCACCTTCTTCGCCCTCGAGAGCCGCTTCTCCATGGCGGCCAGCGAGACGAGGAACGCGCCGGCCACCTCGCGCGCAGAGAAGCCGCCCAGGAGCGAGAGGACGAGCGCGACCTGCGCGTCCTCGGGGATGTCCGGATGGCAGCAGGTGAACATCATCCGCAGCTCGTCGTCCCTGAGCGCGGGGGGCAGGTGCGCCACGGCCGTGCCGGGCCCCGCGTCCGCCCCCTCGGCATCCACCTGGCGGCCGATCTCCGGCGCGAACCTCCGGGCGGTGCGTTCCCGGCGCTGCTGGCTGATGGCGCGGTTTCGCGCCGCGGTCATCAGCCACGCCGACGGATTGTCCGGCACGCCGCGGAAGGCCCAGACCTCCACCGCCGCGGCGAGCGTCTCCTGGACGGCGTCCTCGGCGAGCGCCAGCTGGTGCACGCCCAGCATCCGGGTCAGCGTCGAGACGAGCCGGCCCGATTCGCGACGGAAGAAGTGCTCGTCGGGGAGCGCCGCGGTCACATCTGCCGGATGGGCCTGACCTCGACCATCCCTCCGTAGCCGAGCACCGGGCAGTCCCCGGCCAGCGTGCGCGCCTCGGCGAGGTCCTTCGCCTTCACCACGCTGTACCCAAGCACGATGTCCTTCGACTCGGCATAGGGCCCGTCGTGCACCGCGCGCCCGCCCTCGGTCACCACCGCCCCGCCGTTCTCCAGCGGGTGACCAAGCGCGCTGAGGTGGCCGCGGCTCTCGAGCTCCTTGAACCACGCCGTCCACTTCTGCAGCCGCTGCTGCATGTTCTGCGGAGAACCGGGCAGCTCTGCCGAGTCTGCTGGCAACCGGTACAGGTAGAGAAATTCGCTCACTGCCGTCTCCTTTCCTCGTCGTATACCCGTCGCGCGTAGGGCTCGAGCCAGTTCAGCGCCCGCTCCCAGCCGAGGGCGTGCTCGACCGCCGCTGCCTCGAAGCCCTGGAAGCCCTCGTGAAACACCGTGACCCGTGTCCCGGTCTGGTGGCGGGCGAGCAGGTAGGTGACCCGCGTCTCGCCGCGCTTCATCGTGGGGTGGTCGAACCCGTAGGCGCGGGTCTGCACGACCTTGTCGGGGAGCTCGAGCTCGAGGAAGCGCCCCGACGCGGGGATCCGCCGGCCGTCGGCGAAGCACACCAGTGCCCGCCAGCTGCCGCCCGGGTGGAGCTCCGCGATCCACTCGCGCATGAGGTAGGTCTCGGCAGAGCCCCACCAGCGCTCCGTCTCCGCGGTGACCAGCATCCGGTACACCCGCTCGGGAGCGCAGACCACGTCGACCCCGGCGGTGATGGTTCCCGCCGAGCGATCGATCAGCGCGCGTGCCCGAGCGGCCGGCCCGAACGCCTCGCCATTCGACTGCGTCTCGTCCCTGCCGGGAATGGCCTCGCCGTCCATGAGCGTCAGTGCGCTGTTCCGTCTCATCGTGATGCTGAGACGCACGGCACCGTCCGATCCGGACATCTAACGAGACGCGCGAGGAAGGCGAGGACTTCCGCGCAGTTTTCAGCGCTCAGAGCGCTCGCAGCGCGCGGAGCACCTCGGCGAGCCGTTCATCGTCGCGCCGGTAGAACGTCCACTGCTTGATGCGCTTCGGTCGGACGAGCCCTGCCCGGACGAGGAGCCGCATGTGCTCGCTGACCGTGGGCTGACTCACGCCCAGCTTCTCGGCGATGAGCAGACCGCACACGCCGTCCTCGACCAGGTCCCCGTCCACCTGGGGCCGGAAATGCCGGGTGGGCATTTTCAGCCAGCGGAGGATCTGGAGCCGCCGCTCGCTGTCCAGCGCCCGGAGCGCGTCGACGAGCTCCGCGTCGGGCTCGGTCGCTGCGCCACGAGGCCTGCGCGCCGGGCTGCTCACCTCTTCCGGTCCGCCACCGTCATCTCGATCTCCACCGCGGCGCCGAGTGGCAGCTCGCGGACGGCGACCGTGGTGCGGGCCGGGAACGGCGCCCGGAAGTGGCGAGCGTAGACCTCGTTCATGGCCTTGAACCCATCCATGCTGGTGAGGAAGACGCCGACGCGGAGCACGTCATCCAGCGACGCGCCGGCCGATTCGAGGAGCGCCCGGATGTTCTGGAGCGTTCGCTCGGTCTGTGCGGCCACGTCGCCGGAGACGAGGCGCCCCGTCGCCGGATCCAGCCCCACCTGTCCGCTCAGGTACAGGACTCCTGGCCCGCGCACCGCGGCGGAGAGTGGAAGTCCCGACGGCCGCTCCTCGTGGATCGCCTCTCGCATCGCGCTCCCTCCTCACCGCTCGAAATCGACCGCGGTGGTGTTCCCACCGCTCAGCAGGACGCCCACCCGCTCCCCGGGCCGCGTCTGTACCTTGCCGGCGAGGAGCGCGGCGAACGGAGCGGCGCCTCCGGGCTCGGCGACCACGCGGAGCAGATCCCACAGCCGGCGCTGGGCCGCACGGATCTCGTCGTCGGTCACCAGGGCGACCTCGGCAACCGTGTCTCTGAGGATGGGGAAGTTCCGCTCGCCGATCCGGCGCGGGGCCAGGCTGTCCGCGGCGATACCACCCACCGGCGCATCCACCGGGCGGCCAGCCTCGAGCGCACAGCGCAGGGTCGGCGCGTCCACCGGCTCGACCGCGACGAGCCTCG
>AR_comb_assmDRAFT_11440723_pt1 | contig 10690 bp, 7 predicted proteins | sample ArasoioldDNA_FD_10543 | JGI IMG/M metagenome (IMG submission 10543) | reverse complement strand
TTCATGATCAGAAACGCTCCCAGACCGTGAAAATCGTTTACCAACCGCTTACGCCCGAGGTAATAGGAAAGGTCACCAACGTTAGTACCCTCGCCGATATCAATGAGACGCGGTTCACCATTTTCGTCGGTGGAGATCCTGGTCAGCACACCATCGTAGCCATGCTGTTCGGTTCGACGATAGCTCTTCGAAATATAACCTTGAGCCATGGCTCGCCGAATAGCGTAAACGTACATGCTCGAACTTGAAGTTTCCAACCAATTGTTTCGGTCGTCACCCTTGTTGGTTATCTGAAACCATAATCCGGTTTTCTGATCCTGGTACTTAGCCAAAGAATCAAGCAAATGACGTAATTGCGTAAGCAGTTGCGGCCGAGTTGGATGATCCTTCGGTAGTAGGTCCAACACTTCAACCAGAGTCATGGCGAACCAGCCCATCGCGCGGCACCAAATCTCAGGAGAGTTCTTCGTCTCTCTATCAGCCCAGGCTGACTGGCCACTTTCGTCATAGGCGTGAAACATCAATCCGGTTCTAGGATCATTGAGATGCGAGGCGTAAATGAGAAGCTGACGGCTAACCTCGTCATCTGCGTATTTGCTGTCTCCAAAGAGCTTTCCAAAACGAATCAGGAAGGGCATTGACATGAAAACACCGTCGCCCCAGAGCTGCCATTCGCGGGTTTTTCCGGTGGCGTGCCAGAAGCCTCCGTCCTTAGTTCGCGGATAAGAGTCGAACCGCTTTCTTATTCGTTCGGCCGCAAGTTTGTACCGTGGCTCTTTCGTCTCTTGATACAGAATTAGCAAAAGGTTCCCTGGCAGCATGCTGTCCAGGTTGTCGAATTTAACTTCAGAGACAACACCCTGCGCATTTGTGGTGGTGACAATGCCCTGAGCGTCAACATGAGAATCCACCCATTCTTTGATGTAGCGTAAATAGACCGGATTATGAGTACGCCTATAGACAAGGTACTCACCGTATAAGAACAGTGACTTTGCGTATCCCCACCCACCCAGCTCCTTTGCACCTGGATAACGTTTCATGGTCGATTCGACCAGGCGTACGGACCAATCGTCTTTACTGGAACGAGCTTGGGTTTGCGCTCGATCGGTAACTGCAAAGACGGGCATCAGTAGAAGCAACAACACTGTGGCAGTTTGTCTCGAAGTTAGCATTTCAATCATTCGTCCGCTGACTGACAGTAAAAGAAACGATGTAATTTGATTGCTAAAGTTTGAACGGTCTCTACAGATTTGTTATTAGCGCGCAACCGCATGCTGTGTTAATTTATGGTGACCCAAACAATTTGAATCGATGAGGAACGAAACCAGGCCCGAAAAATGGTCTAACCATTTTGAATTCGGCTGGCCAACATACGAAACCGATTGTGAGACTGTCAAGAATAGATCTGAAGTTAGGCTGACGAGGAGCTTAGCAAATGGCAAAGGAAGACGATGTTAAGGAGAAAGAACAACCTTCTCATGATCCAAGTCGACGAAAGTTTCTAAAGGGAGTTGGTATTGCCGGCGCGGGAGCCGCTCTCGTTGATAAGTGGTCGCTTGAGATTGAGGCAAAAGAAAAGAGGCCGCCAGCTTCCCTCAGCGGAACTGTAAGTCTCACGCTGAATATCAACGGTGAGAACAGAACCGCGAGTGTCGAACCACGAACGACACTCTTGAGTACGTTACGCGACTACCTCGAGCCAGCCATTACCGGTCCAAAACTTGTTTGCGACGTTGGAACGTGTGGTGCATGCACCGTATTGCTAGATGGAAAGCCCGCATATTCTTGTCTTGTGCTCGCCGTCGATGCCACCAACAGGAAAATAACCACTGTAGAAGGACTGGGAACGCCTGAGCATCCAAATGCGGTTCAAGCTGCGTTTGTTGAGCATGACGCTCTTATGTGCGGCTTTTGCACACCAGGTTTCGTGACCACAATTTCTGCTTACCTGAAGGAGAATCCAAATCCCAGTCTGGCGGAGGTGCGCGAGGCATGTAAGGGAAACTTCTGCCGTTGTGGCACTTATCCTCGCGTTTTTGAAGCAGCGTTAGCGGCCGCCAAGAGCGGTAAGACTGTTTAAGAGAATTGCTAATCCCGGAGGGACCATGCAACAAGCGCCAGCAAAGAAAAAGAAAAAAGTTAAAGTTCCCAGGGTAATCAACGGCATCGAGACTATGGTGGAGATCGAAGTCGATGAAGACTCTGGTCCAGGTTGGGGACCAAACGATAAGCACACGCTGCTTAACCATCGCATTACTCGCGTTGATGGTCCATTGAAAGTCACGGGAGCAGCGAAATACACCTACGACCAGCGCTTGCCGGGAATGTTATACGCGCGAATCCTCAGGTCACCACACGCTCATGCTCAAGTAAAGAGCCTGAATACTGAAGAGGCTGCCAAAATCCCGGGAGTCAAAGCAATCATAGCCGGGCCGTTAACAGAGGTTAGATTTGCGGGAGCACCCGTCGCCGCCGTTGCAGCAACCACCCCCGAAGCAGCCTCCGATGCGTTACGAGCTATTAAAGTTCAATACGAGGTACTGCCTCATGTGGTCCACGCCACTGACGCCATTAGGCCGGGCGCTGCCAAGGTGGTTGATGAACCAAACGAAAGCAATCTCCAACAGAAGAACAAAAACGGCGATCCCGCTAAAGCAGAAGCCGCGTTTGCAACAGCCGACGCCATAGTCGATGCCGAATACATTTCTCCTCGAATTCATCATGCCTGCCTGGAGACGCATGGAATGGTGGTTGATTATCGCGGTGGCGATGCGGCAACGGTTTATGCTTCCACGCAAGGAACATTCACCATTCCCGAAGACGCTGCCAAAGAACTCGAACTGCCGCAGAGTAATGTGACTGCAATCGTGCAACACATGGGTGGCGGCTTTGGGTCAAAGTTTGGCATCGGCACCGAAGGAATGCTCGCCTGTCGTTTGTCAAAACAGAGCAAAGCTCCGGTTAAGTTGATGATGACTCGTTATGACGAGTTCGTGATGGCCGGGAATCGCTCAGGTTCGTGGCAAAAATTGAAGGCCGGCGTTAAGAAAGACGGAACAATTGTCGCTTTGCAGGCGCGACAGTATCGACTTGGCGGCATCGGAGAAGGCTCGCAAGCTGGTCAACCCTACATCTATCGAATGGGCGACACCTATCGCGAAGTCTTTGCTCTTCATACTAATGAGGATTCATCGATCGCGATGCGTGCTCCCGGCCATCCGCAAGCTTCATTTGCTGTCGAGTCACTGATGGACGAGCTGGCTTATAAGATCAAAATGGATCCGGTCGAGTTTCGCAAAAAGAATCTGCGCGATGTGGTCTACCACAGACAGTTGGACCGCGGCGCAAGAGAGATCGGATGGGCCAACCGCAATCCGGTCGCCGGCGGCTCGCCTGGACCAATGAAAAGGGGCATGGGTTGCGCTGTTGGCACATGGGGCGGCGGCGGAAACAACCAGTGCAAAGTCGATGTAACGATCTCGCGCGATGGCTCAGTACTTGTCGCCGTTGGTACTCAGGACCTCGGAACAGGAACCCGCACTTTCACGCGAGCGATTGTCGCCGAAGAATTTGGACTGCAAGTCAATGATGTTCGGGAAGAAATTGGCAGTTCAAAACTAGGTGGGGCTAATTCCTCGGGTGGGTCAACTACGGCGGCCTCCTTGTCTCCTTCTGTTAAAGATGGAGCTATCAAAGCAAGACTGTTGTTTTCCGAGAAGGTGGCGCCCTTGCTCGATAACGCCAAGCCTGAAGAAATTACTTTCTCAGGAGGAAACGTCATCGCCAAAGGCAAGACTATTACATGGAAGCAAGCTTGTGCGGCACTACCCGCGGCGGGTGTTATTGGACACGGCGAATGGCGACAGGATCTACAAGCGAGTGGCATTCATGGTGCAGCATTTGCCGAAGTAGAAGTTGACATCGAAACCGGTCATATTCGTCCAATCAAGTTGGTCCACGTCCAGGATGGCGGCCTCCCGCTCAACCGTCTCACTCTTGAAAGTCAGATCAACGGCGGAATGATCCAGTCGTTGGGGATGGCTCTTTGGGAAGGACGCGTAATGGATGCGCAACTTGGGTTGCAACTTAATCCCGGTTTTGGCGACTACAAGCTCCCAGGCGCCCTGGAGATGCCCGAGCTGGTTCCAATAATTGATGACGACGACAAACGCGAGGCAGTCATTGGTATCGCGGAGGGATGCATTATTCCAGCCCTTGGAGCCGTCGTTAACGCTGTATTCAACGCCTGTGGCGTTCGCGCCCGCGAATTACCAATAACACCAGACAAAATTCTAATGGGTCTGACAAGTACATAACTTTTGGAGTGCGCCGACCCGGCGGCGCTTTTAAGTGCGTAGCGGGAAATTCAAAATTGTTGGACAAAGCGGTGGCGAACCACCGCACTCCAAAGAGGAAAACAGATGAAAGCCTTTGAATGGACCAACCCGAAAGATATCAACGAGGCCGTCAAACTCCTGACGACTAACGCCTCGACCGACATCGATGAAGCTCCCCGCCCGATCGCCGGCGGTCAAGACCTTCTCACGACGATGAAGGACTACACTTCAAGACCGACGCGTTTGGTCAATCTCAAGAATCTTCGCGGTATGAATCGCCTCTCACTCGATTCAAAAGGACTGACGATAGGCGCCCTCATAACGCTGAATGAGTTAGAAGAGCACAATGGGGTTCGAAAAGTGATGCCTGGACTTGCTGAGGCAGCGCACTCGATTGCAACTCCACAGATCCGCAATCTTGGCACTGTCGGCGGAAACTTATGCCAACGGCCACGCTGCTGGTACTTCCGGCTTGAAGAAGTAATCTGCTTGAAAAAAGGTGGCTCTGAATGCTACGCAGCCAGCGGCGAAAGTAAGTACAACGCAATCATTGGTGGTGGTCCGTCTTACATAGTTCACCCATCGGATCTGGCCCCTATGTTATTAGCGTTAGGTGCGCGCGTAACTGTCGTTGGTGCCGGCGGTAAGCGTGTCATTCCACTGGACAAATTCTTTACTCTCCCCTCACAGGGAAACATCAGACGCGAAAACGTTTTGCAGAATGACGACATCATCACCGAGGTATTTGTGCCGGCGTCGCCCTTAACAGAAAAGTCTACTTATCTAAAATTTAAGGAACGCGAGTCGCTGGATTTTGCGATGTCTTCGGTGGCAGCAGCCATCCAATTTGATTCCGGCAAAAAGGTAAAGGACGTGAGACTTGTGCTCGGAGGTGTTGCGCCAATTCCGTGGCGCGTTCCCGCAGCAGAAAAGTTTCTAATCGGTAAATCGTTGAGTCCGGATGTTTTGGCGGAAGCGGGACAGATTGCGTTGTCAGAAGCTAAACCATTGGAAAAGAATGCGTATAAGGTTCCGCTCACACAGACACTCGTCAGGCGAGCGTTGACCAGGTCGGCACGAATTTAGAAAGACTTGCGAGTAAACGTTGCTCGATTTCAAGGCATCAACCATTAACCCGTCGCTGGAGAGTCTTATGGCAAACGAAGTTAACTCCACCCCCCTGCAATCGATGTACTGTGGCTCTTTAAGATCGAAGAAGTTCTTCATGCGTGACCAGTTGGCTACCAGTGCGGACGACTATATCGATTCGGCGAACCACGTCTGGTGCTGTGAGACTCAGGAGGTGATTGGACCCGACAATCAGCGCGTGGAACCGGATCGGTGCGGCCCCGGACGCTCGTGCTACAGTTCTGCGATCAAGAGCGTATAATTAAGCGTGTAGAAGTTCTCGGAGGTATCGAAGATGAGAAGGTTATTGTTTCTAAGCCTGGTTGCTGTAGTCGCGGTAAGTTGCCTGGTATTCAGTTCAAGCGCTGAGAATGTCAGCCTTCGCGGTGATTACGTTGAGGTGCGAACCGCGAGTGTCTTTGCTGGCGCCTGTCATTACAACGGTGAGGTCACAACTACTGGACGCGACGCCATGATGGCCTGGAGTGTCAGTTCTGGAAAATGGCAAGGCGTTGATCTGGCGGGAGTGCGAGCAGTGGCCATCGTAAGTTCGGACGCGAATCTTGCCGAGAGTGACGCGGCCAAACAGTCTGAAATCTTGATTGACAATAGCGTATCGCGAATACAGGCGCTGGCTTTCCTTCATGCACTTGAGGAGAAGTATGCAGCCACGTTAGGAAAAGTTGTCGCCGTACGCTACACGCCGATAACCTTTGATCACAAAGATAAGTCGTTTAATGTGGTAGCCGGCGAAGCAACAATCAATGTTGAGGCGATGCCCAACGATCTCTGCTGCAAGATGCCGAATCTGGTTTGGTACAAGCCGCTGGTAGGACTTGAGAACAGAAAAGTTGGATACACATTGAACGCAACGTATTCGGGTAAGAGCGTCGGCGAGCCCTGGGCCCGTTCAGATGAGAACAGCGCCTTCTATGGAATATTCTCGCTGTAAGTAAAGAGTCTCTTAAGTGCTCAGGCGCCCAGGCATTCGACATTTGAATGCCTGGGCGCAACTGCGTCCTAGAACTCGTAAACGCCACGCGCGTTGAAGCGTGGTCTTCAACTTCTACCTAACCCATCGCTTCCCTTCTAAACACCACCGGCTTCAAATCGGTGGTGTCCCATCTTCTCAGGACGAGGTCGCGAGACAAGCACGTGGCGGACTTATGCGGAGTAAACCTGCGCCCCCTCGATGCGCTTGAACACTTTTCGTAGCGGCCTGTACTGATGCTCCAGCGCGATAATGTAGGTGTAACCAGGACACTTCAACAATTCCGCGAGTTCATTTACGAGAGACTGATCAGCTTTATTACTTTGGAGTCTATGCCATGGAGTTTTCGTGATCACTCCCAGAACATAACCAGGTTGATCGGGAAAATGCTTGACTACCTTTCGCACAAAATACGCTATTCCAAGATGCGGATAACTCGCCAGCTGTTCTCGAAGCGCAACCAGTTGCTCCGCCGTCAGGCCGTGCGGACTGAACTCATCTTTGACGCTTATGTTTTGTCGTTCCTCGGCAGCAAGATCAACTTCACGATAATAAGCTGATATGCAATCGAGATACTTGTTGGCCTCTTGCTCTCGTTGCCGGGTCATCAAAAATGAGTAGATCAAACGGCAGCCACTCGGAATGCCATCGACGTCTTTCTCCAATGCGGCCTCGATATGCTGAATACCCTGTTCATCTCCGGCTTCCAGCAAGGCTTCACCAATTGTGTAATTTGCGGCTGCGTGATCTGGCTTTGTCTGCAACACTTCGCGCAAGAATGGCACGGCCTCGGCCATACCCTTGGTCCCGGCAACATAACGAGCACGATCCCACTGTTCCTCTAAAGTGAGCGTCTCTTTTTCAGACTTCTGATTTAATAGTGTCAGGCTTTGTTCCGCCTCTCGCACAAAGCTGTGCCGTTGGCTCCAAATGTCCGAAGCACCTTCTGTCCATAAACGATTTTTACTGGCGATAAAATCCGATGGTACGTTCAGCTGGAAGTAATCCAACGATGATGGGCCGAAAGGTGCGTCCTTTAATAACTCCGAATCGGAATTTATTTCCGGATAGCCGATCGCCGCAAGGCGTTCGGAGAGAGAAGGATGTGTGTTGTCGTAATCTCGCCGCTCACCGATCGCTTCTGAGAACCAGAGTTTCATCTTGTCGGCCGGCAGCGGATGGACCAGCATGTGCAACATCTGACTGAACGCATCCTTCGGTGGAGTTTCCTGTTGATCGGCGAGTTTGTAAACGCCGGGCCAGAAATCTTGCGTAAGAGCCTTGGCTTTGAGCTCGAGATTAATCAAGGCACGAGCCGCTTGTTCTTGCCCCGCAACTCGTACAGCACACTGGTCAGCCTCGTATTCCTGCGCGCGGGCAAAGACAAAAGAGTAGGCGCTGAAGTAAGGAGCGTACCAATTGAAGAAGTATTCAAAGAATCCTGAACCATACTTGCGGTGCTGTTGCGCGTTGACGAGAACTTGCAGCCACGTTTGTCTAACACGATAGATCCATCCGGCAAACCTGCCGTGATTTCCTGACAGATGTCCAAACTCATGAGCAAGCACGGCGCGCAAGTCTGACGAAGAAAGCGCTTGTAACAATGGCAGTCCGATCAGCAGATAATTCTCCTGCCATCCCAGGATGCCCAGGCGGGGCCTCTGTAGAATTGCCGCGTTGTAATCACCGGTTAATAAGACACGGTGAAGATTTGGCCCTTCAGTCGTCTTCGCAATTGCGTGGACCTGATCAAAAAGCCGTGGTGCATCGTTAGGAGTTAGCTCAACACCTTCGGGTTCCGGGAATTCAATCCATAGTGAACGCAGAATGAGCGCGCCAATGCCCAGCGGGATCAATAGGACTTTAATAATCAGATAGTTGATACGACCGACGTAAATTGTCGCGGCCACGATCAACAACACTATGCCGAGGATGCCAAATAGAAACAGATAACCAAGAAGGGCAAGCAGCGCGACCCGGAGTTTATAACCGGCCGGATTCCTGCTCGACTGCAGCTCAAGGCGTTGTACAAGGGCTACAAATTCTTTTTCGTCCATCAGGGATTTTTCCAAACTGGTATCGTGAGAATTGAATGAGTCAGCACTATTCCAGCATAAATCCGTGGACGCTGTAAATAGTTTGTTGAGGGCACTCTCCTCACCATAAAGACTTCTGAGCAACAAAAAGGTTGACTCTTTTGGCCGAGAGTTTCTAAAGTTTTACGCAGTTGCCACTTCTCACCATCAAAAGATGTATGAGAAGTTCAAACAATTAGACGGCTCCCACCCCTGGCGGAACGTGAGTCCCGACGGTTATGTGGACTATCACGTACGTTACCGGCCTCAGGGTCGAGTTCTCTTCCTCAACTTCCCACTAGCCAAGGAACTCGGATTACTCTCGTCCGGCCATCCGGAAATCCTAAATAAAGAGCTCGAAGCAGCTATTCTCGAAACCTTCTCTATCGTCATCATTAACGAGTACGACTTGAAGGAAGGAAAGAAGTTTCCCCCCGAACAGGTTCGGCCCACTCCTTACATGGCGACCCGGTACCTGCAGACTCAGCACAAGAATAAGCAAGGCAAAACCTCCGGAGACGGACGTAGCATTTGGAATGGCTTCGTGAGTCACAATGGCTTGACCTTCGACATTTCAAGCCGAGGCACAGGCGCAACTATCCTCAGTCCTGGTGCACAGGAAGCGGACGACCGCACCGTCAAAACTGGTGATGAGAGTTATGGCTATTCATCGGGGCTCGCTGAACTGGATGAAATGCTCGGCAGCGCCGTGATGTCCGAAATTTTTTACCGGCAGGGTATCCCCACCGAACGCTGTCTAGCCGTCATTGGTTATCCCGACGGTACCGCCGTCGGCGTAAGAAGCGCGCCTAATCTGATCAGGCCGGCTCATGTATTTCGCTACTTAAAACAAAACAGACATGCAGAAGTAAAAGCCTCGATCGACTATTTCATCGAGCGCGAAATTGAGAATGGTACCTGGAAAATTCCTAAAGGTGATCATTTGCGATATGGCAAAGCGCTCGATTACTTCGCTCGAGCTTACGGAAGGTTGGCAGCTGTGCTCGAGGAGGAATACATCTTCAACTGGCTTGCCTGGGATGGCGACAACATGCTGGCGAGCGGCGCAATCCTCGACTATGGCTCCATTCGTCAGTTCGCTGCGAAACACGACAAATACCGTTTCAAGGACGTCGATAGATACTCGGCATCCCTGGTAGAGCAAAGGCGTTGGGCGCGCACACTGGTCCAGGTATTTGCTCAAGCTATGGACTTCATTGAGACAGGTCAAAAACAGAATCTCAAGAGATTTAAGGACGCGGAATGTCTGAAAGTATTTGATGAAGCGTTTAGAGCTGAACGCGATTACCGCGTGCTGTGGCGCATAGGTTTTACTCCGTCACAAATCGATCAGCTTCTCAAGAATTGTCAAAATGAGATTAAAGACTTTCACAAAGCATTAAGTTACTTTGAAGATCTTAAAATCTCGAAGGGCGTCGAAAAATTACCTGACGGCTTCACGCATAAACCAATCTTTCTAATACGAAACCTTCTGCGAATGCTCCCGGCCTACCTCCTGGCCCAGGCGATCCAGCGTGCTGACGACGAGAGTGCATATATGCCATCGGCTATTTTTTGCAACGTGATGGCCGCCTCGTACGCGCGGAAGAAGGACCTCGAACTTAATCCCACACGCGTTAATCACATCAAGAATTTGCAACGTTCCTATCTAAAACTGGTTGCCGCTCTGGATAGACCCTTTGATGAAGTATTGAAAACAATTCAGGAGCGCTCGACCGTGATCAATCATCGACACAGAATCACCGGCGATGCGATGGTCCTGATCATCGAAGAGGTGATGTCTGTTAAAGGCAAAATGAATGTCAATGGTTTGCAGGACGCTTTAGAGGCTTTTATCGAATCGCAAGTGCTGGTTCCGGGTAAATGGCAACCTGTGCAGCCGGACCAATTGAAGGAAAATACAATGAAAGGTCGCTTATTACAGCGGATCGAAGAGAACCTCGAGCAATACAAAGAGTCGATCTAGCGAGGAGAGAAATCGGCTTTCCCTCTAAGTGGGATCAACTCTACTCAACTTTCCAACACGGCTCACCAGTAAGCGAAAAGGCCGCTGCTCTTGACGAGTTTTCTCTGTGTAACAAACCGACAACTTCCGTTTTTTTAGCAAGATTCTGGCTGCGACGGTTTTCTTCACTCCG
>AR_comb_assmDRAFT_10258421_pt1 | contig 10693 bp, 14 predicted proteins | sample ArasoioldDNA_FD_10543 | JGI IMG/M metagenome (IMG submission 10543) | reverse complement strand
CCCGACCACCAGGCCTTCGGCGCCGGCGGCCGCCACTTCTGCCTCGGCGCCGCCCTCGCCCGCCTGGAGCTGAAGATCCTGCTCGAGGAGACCCTCGCCCGCTACCCCGACATGGAGCTCGCCGGCGACCCCGTCTTCGTCGAGTCGGCCTTCCTCAACCAGCTGAAAACGCTGCCGGTGCGGCTGCGGCCTTAACGCGGTGACCCGGCGAGGGCTCCGGCGAGCTGCCGGCGCGAGCTGATGTCGAGCTTGTCGTAAGCCGCGCTGAGGTGGGCCTCGACCGTCTTCACGGTGACGAAGAGCGACTGAGCTATCTGCCGGTTGGTCATCCCGGAGGCCGCCAGCTCCGCCACCCGCCGCTCACTCGGAGTCAGCGATTCGACGCCGATCGGCGTGTACCGTCGAACGGTCCCCCCGCTTGCCTCGAGTTCGTGGTGCGCGAGCCTCGCGAGCCGAATCGCTCCGCACTGGCGTGCGAAATGGAGCCCTTCTCGCAGAGGCTCGCGCGCTTCGGCCCCACGCTCGCTGCGCCGCAGGGCTGCGCCCAGGTCGACGAGCGTATGTGCGCGGTGCAGCCGCCATTGAGAGTCGCCGAGGGTGGCCACTGCCTCCTCCAGCAGCTCGACACCCTCGTCTTCCTCTTTTGCCGCGGCGACGCCGCGCAGAGCTGCCGCCACGGCGGCGGGAGCCCCCCAGCGCCTTGCATGAACCTCTATCTCACCGGTCAGCTCGCGGGCTTTCGCCGACTCCCCAACGGCGACCAGCGCGCGAGCGGCGTAGGGGCTCGCCGCGGCGATCAGGCCCGGACCTAATGGCAGCCCCTCCAGGTCGACCCCGAGATGGGCGAAATCTTCGGCCGCTTGGTCAAGTTCACCCCGTTCGAGCCGAAGGCGTCCCCGTGCGGACCGCAGCGGGCCGAACACCGGTTGGTCGGGGATGGGGGCGTCTGCAATCCCCCAAAGCCGCAACTCCCCCTCGGCCCCCTCCAGTTCATCGCGCTCGATCATCATTTCCACCAACGGCGTGGTGCTCAGCAGCGGTATGACAGGTGCGATTCCGGCCAACCGCGCGAGATCGATCGCCTGGCGCATGTCCGCAACGGCCGCAGCGAGTTCGCCGGCACCCCATCCGATCATCCCTCTCAAGCACCAACCTCGCACGAGGTCGGGCGTCGCGTCGCGCTCGAGGGCGATCGCGAGCGCCCTCTCGGCCCCGTCCCGGGCGGCGTCCAACTCGTCGGCGGAGCCGAGGGCCAAGACCACCATGATCGAAACGAGGAACTCCGGCTCCTCTGCAAAGAGGAGGCTGTCATCGCCCAGTGCCCGCTTGGCGGCCTCCGCTGCTGCCTCGGCGGCCCCACTTCCGAGCGCGTGTATTGCCTCCATGGCCGCGACCAGTCGTCCGCCGAGGCTGTCCGGATCAGTCTCTTTCGCGTAGTCGGCAAGCGGCGCCTCCAAGTTCGCCGCAAGCCCGGGGGGCATCAACAGGGCAAACATTCGCAGCTGTGACACAAGTCGGAACGCGCTTTCCATGTCGCCCTCCGCCAGTGCGACCTCGATTCCCTCCCTCTGCATCGAGATTGCCTCGTCAAAGCGTCCTTCGCCGAATGCCATCCACATCGTCAGCTCGATCGCCCAACGGCTTCGCAGAGACGGGTCGCGTCTCCACTCCGCAAACACCTCCTCTTCGATCGCCGGAAACACCGAGTGGTCGGCGGTCCGGAGCGTCGCGGTGATCAGAGGACTCAGTACTGCTGCCCTGCCCTCGACGGCCGGGGGCTCGGCCAGCGCTCTGGTGAGGTACGCAATCGCCGAGCGAGGCGCGCCGTCGCTCAGCGCTCGTTCCCCTGCCTCTACAAGGGTCTCCACGGCTGCGCGGTCTCCCCGTGCCTCGCTGGCCAGCAACTGCGTGGCAACCCGCTCGGGAGCGGCGCCGCCGGCGCGCAGGAGCGATGCGGCTCGAGCGTGGGCTGACTGCCGATCCCCGATCGGAACGTCCAGGTAGATCGCATTTCGGACAAGTGGGTGGGTGAAGCGCAGCGGAGGGACGGAATCGAGGATCGCGTTATCGCGCAGTTCATCGGCGACATGCCGGGCTTCGTCGGCGCCGATCTCCGCGAGCTCTGCCACCAGGCGAGGATCGCCGGCCTCTCCGAGCACTGCGAGGGCACGCGCAAAGGTGGCCGCGCGAGAGGAGAGGCGCGAGAGGCGCGAGAGGACCATTCGCGCCACCCGTTCCGGCGCCAACTGGCGAACCACATCCGCTTGCCTCGATATTGGCTCGATCTGCTGCTCAACCAGGGTGCGCCCCAGCTCGCAGAGCAGGAATGGGTTGCCCCCGGTGACTTCGCAGCAGGCGGTGGCGAATGCCGGCTCTGGCTCGCGGCCAAGCTCCTCCGCCAGCGCCGCGGTTGCCGCCTCGGCACTCAGCGTTGCCAGCGTCAGGTGCCTTGCCGCGGGGTCGGTCAGAACGCGGTCGAGCTCCTCTGGCGGGTTGGGCTCGTGCGTTCGCGCGGCAACCACCAGAAGGACCGGCAGCTCCTCCAGCCGGGGAAGCAGAAAGCCGAGGTAGTCGAGAGAAGCAGCGTCGGCAGTGTGTGCGTCGTCGATCGCAAGAAGCAGTGGCTCCTTCTCAGCGAACGCCGCCGTCACCCAGTAGAGGCCGTGGAGCACTGCGAAGGAGTCGTGGCTCCGATCCTCCGGCTGCAGTCCCAGTGCACCTCGGACCGCACTCGCGCCGTCGAGCAGGGCTTCGCGCTCAGCCGCTGGCAGCGCGGAAATCCTGGTTTCGAACAGCTGCCGAACCAGTGCGAAGGGGAAGTCGCGTTCCAGGTCGGTGGCGCGAGCCGATAGGACAGTCAGTCCTGCATCCCCTGCGGCCTGCCGAATCTCCGACAAGAGCCGCGTCTTCCCCAGGCCGGCATCCCCTTCGAGCACGACGGCGCAACCCTTGCCTTCCCGAACCTCCCCCAAGGCAGCCCGCAGCTGACCCAGCTCATGCTCCCGCTCCCGCAGCGCAATCACACCGTGTCTCCCGAAGCGCAGATCGAGAATCTTAGGGTCGATATTAGGGGTGCACCCGGTGGCGAACTCGCACCGAAACGGTGAGACTCATGTTGCATGAAATTGACCTTAGTAAAATACGGTGAGTTCGTTCCTCATCCCCTTTCCGGCCGCACCAAGAGGAGGAAGCAAGCTCAACGGAGAGTGGGGGCAACCACAGGCCGCGGAGACTGCGAGCGCCTACCCTGGGCGGACGCCGAGATGGTCGGCGATTCCGTTTGCCCGAAGTACTACCTCTCCCGGCCCACCGAGCTTCCTGCCACCCCATCCAGGGAGGGAGCGTAGACGCTGCCAAGTGCCTCGTATTGGCCACGCAGGGCCTGCAGGTGCTCGGGAGTGGCAGCAGTGTCACTCCCGAGCACTGCCGACTTCCCACGCGAGCAGGAAGTCATGGTTCCGTCGGCCTACGGCCGTGCTGGCCGCATCACCTGGGGCAATTGGTGACCCGGCCCTCGGGCGTCTTCTTCGCGCAGATGCTAGTTCCGGTGAGCCCGAGCGACTGAAGCCACTGGTCGGAAAACGGGCTCAGAGGCACGAGGACCGGACCGCCGTTGTTCTCGGGCGGGCTCGAGGAGCTGTCCGGGATCAGGGGCGACACCTCGAACGGCCCCTCATTCCCCGACTCTGGATCTGAGGGGCCGAGGGCCGTGCGCCCTGCCACGTCCCTGTCCTCACCGATCGTGGTGGCCCGTGGCACGCCGCCGGCATCCAGTATCTCCTGCTCGACATCCGCCTTCTGCGCGGCGTAGTACTCCACCGCGGCCTGGGCGTTGTACTCCCCCGTCCCCGTTTGACCAAACGACAGGTAGTACTGCAGCTTCTCGTCGTAGGTCTCGAACCTGCGCTGCAAGCAGTCCATGCCGCACCTGATCGCGATCTCCGCCTCCGGCGGGTCCGGATCTGCCGCAGGTGGCGAGCCGGCCGGCGTGGACGGAGCGCTCGGCGTCGGCGCAGGAGCAGACCCCGGGGCGGGCCGGGGCGCCTGCGGCGCGGGCACGACCAGCGTCCCGGGTTCCGAAGGTTCGGGACGGGGAACGACCAGGTCCGAACCCCAAGCGCTCGTCGCGAACATCGCGGCGGAGACGAGAGACACCGCGAAAAGACCAAGACACACCCTGCGATTGCCTCTTCGCCCCCCGCTCATCCCGATCGCCTCCTGTTCGAAGTCCCCTAGTTCGCCAGGAAGCTAGTTGCCCACCCCATTCACCACAAGGCGCTTCGCCAAGACCATACGTCCGTCCCCGGCACCTTTAGGAAATTTGTTGGTCTATAAGCGGTACGGAAACGTCTAGCCAGGACCATCGAGGAACATGGGGGAACGCGCCCAGACAGGATTCGAACCGTGACCTTCGGTTCGTAGGGTGGCGGGATATGGCCAAGGACCCTTGGACTGAGCCCGATCTGCAGCCCGGCGACTTTGATGCCGACCTGGATCGCGCCCGCCCCGGTCAGATCGAGATCCGTCAGGGCAATCCCGTCGCGAAGCTCTCGATCCTCGTCAGCGTCGAGGGCGAGGATGCCAAGCGTCTTGAGCGGATCGCCACCGAGCGCGGCCAACAGCCTGGCGAGGTCGTCTCACAGCTACTCCGCAGCGCGCGAGCAAGCGAAGCTGGCCGGTACCCCTTTTCAAGATGACGACCCGCCAGAAAGTGGAAAGGCTGCTCGATCGACTCTCCGAGGAGGAGCTAGCTGACGAGTATCGCCGGCTGCAGCAAACGGTTGGGGGTGAGCAGACGGACTCTCCTGGGAGGAGTTCCGACCGCAGTGAGGCGGGGTGAGGTCTGGTGGCACGAACTCAACGGCAGTCACAGCCTGAGTCTGCCTGAGCGACAGGTCAGCTGCGCCCCGCGTCGACAAGAATGCGACCAAAATGTGACCACGACCGGGCGGAACGCACCGGAATCGCCCGGCACCACCGGAACGCGCCAGACAGGATTCGAACCTGTGACCTTCGGTTTCGTAGGCTGGCGAGGGGCGGCGTGCTGGAGCGGTTTGCGGGCGCCTCTGTGACCGGGATGCGACTTGACCGGTGCGGTCGAAACGACCGCAGGTCAACCCGCAAGGCGGTCTCGGACGCGACCTAGGCTCGAACCTTGAAGCACCAGCGCTCCGAGCGCGCGAGGCCATTTACTCGCCCTCAAGGTGAACAGCAGCATCGAAGCGCCCGGCGGTATGCCAGTCCGTGCCGGTGAGGTTGACGGCGCAACCTGCTGCTTCAAGTCGCTGAGCCAACTCTTGGCGCCGAGGAGTTGAGTCGTCCAATCGCACGGTAAACCGCCCAGCGACATCGCTGAAAGGCCGAAGCGTTCCCAATTCAACGAGGACGGTGCGATCCTCATCGTGAGCCATGGCCATGCCGGCCTCAAAGAGAACGTTGGGGCGCGCTTGCGGAGTCAGCTCGGTCTCATGGGAAGCATCGCCGCCCTCGCGAAGCTGCTCGCGCAACTGGGCCTCATCGTCGGGAGTCATCAGCACGACGGTCGCTTGAGCGTTCTTGAGCTCATCCAGAACCTCTCCGATAAAGGGGCTCGGTTTCCCAGTCCTACGTACCAACTCAGACCACTCGAGCGGATGCAAACCAATGGCGCGCAGAAAGTCGAAGAGCGCCGATCGGGCTAACGAGTTCCGGCCATGGACCACAAACACGACGCGGGGGTCGGGACCCTCACCCGATCCGGTGTCCGCAACCGGCTCAAATGGAAGGGCACTCCCAGGCGGCTCCTTGATGAAGTCATCGGTGACATCTTTCCCAGAGCGCGCGAGCTGCCACTCATCGCTGATGCCAACAGCAATGACCGGACTGTTTTCACGCTCGTATCGGATGCCAGGGAGAAGATCGTCGGAAGGCTGGTCGGTGTAGCTGATCTTCAGATAGCTAATGTCGTCCACCGGGACAACCACTCCGCCGATCAGGATGGGACGGCCCTCGCGATAGCGCTTCAGAAACTGCTCTTCTAGATCCGCCCCGCTCAGATCAAGCTTGACCTCGTCGTGAGATGGGTTGGATCGGCGATTTAGCCGGACGTGGAATGGCATTCCAACAACCTAAGCGGAGCTACAGACTGAACTGGAGCCGCTGGGCGGCCTGAACTTGCCTTAGGGCACCTTCGATCGGAACCTCGATATGGGTCTGACGCCGGGCTTGCCAGACGCCGATCGAGGTCAGGGAAGCTTCGGGGTGGAGTTGTTCGAGAGCGGCGGCATATGGGGCTGCGACTAGCGGCGCCTGGGTTTCAGTTAGGTCTGGGCCATCCCAAAAAACCGCTCGGGCGGCGAGCCCGTTGCTGTCAGCGAGGATCACGTCAATTCGCACCATCAGTGGCCCGGCTGGCCAATCGAGCACCGTGCTGCGTGCCAATCCTCTCGTGGGTCGCCCGTCCGCAGCATCCGCTGCGACATACGCCTCGAACCCCGAGAGGACATTGCTGTTTGAGGTCGCCATGCTGGCATTGCTGTGATTTGCCCAGCTCCCAACCTTGCTTGAGCGGAGGTAGCCGCGAGCTGCCGGTGCGCCTTCTTCGTGATAAAGCGAAACCGCCTTGCGGGCGACGATCACGGGCACAGTCAAGTAGGCGGCGGGCGGTTCGCTTCCGGGTCCCGGCACCGTGTATTCGGGGACCCGGACCTTCTTGCTTAGCTCATTCGCGGTTCGCATCTTGTTGTTCCCTAGCCACTGCAGCCGGCGAAACTGCCCTACTCGTCGTGGAGCAAGTCGTTTAGCGAGGATTTGCCTTCGCGCTTCAGGAGCGTGCCGAGCTCCATGTCGCTGCGAACGCCAAAGTCGCGGTCGTAAAGCCCCTCGATCGTCCCTACATGCGTGTCCTCGCGTTTGCGACGAAGCGGGCCGCGTTTCGTCCTGGAGCGGTCCCCTTTCATCCCCGGCGCATCATTTGATCCAGACACAACAAATCTCCCTTCCTCGAACACTGGTCCAATTAGGATAGCACAAAGTCTACAAAATAGCTATAGTCCTTAAAGTCAAGCCAGCCAACTTGGTTTACAAAGAGCCTAAAGCGGCTATAGTTTCCATGTCCCATCCAGAAGGAGGGCTAGGAATGAGCACCACCGACTTCCTGAACGTCAGGCAAACCGCTAAGGAGCTTGGCGTTCATGAGAACACCGTCCGCAACCTTGAGCAGAAAGGCACGCTGAAAGCTGTCCGCTTGCCTGGCTCTGGGTTTCGTCGCTTCCTAAAGGAGGACGTCGATCGGATGAGAGAAGAAATGTGGAACCAGTTTGCCCCAGATACTGAGATCCCCGAGAAGCGGCGAAAACCAGCCAAGCGGCGTGTTCTTTCTAAGGAGGACTACGCCGGCTGAAGTATCAACCGGGCCACGCGATAGCGTGGCCCGGTGTCGTTGAGGGACAGGGAGCGTCGACCGCCCGATCAGGGCTACTACGCCGAGCGGAGCGAGTATGTAAGGCAAGGAGATCTCTTCAGAGACATCCCCTTGGGCTATCCGATGCCGCCCGACGCAGTGGACCATGAAGAGGGACGGCGAAAGTTCCTTTCAGGGCCATTTGAGCCAGGGTTTGGCATGCTGATCAGCCCCACCTGCAGCATGCATGCGCAGGGGGGCGAAGGCTACGCTCACGCGGTACGGATGTTGGCACCAGTTCTGAGCATCCAGCATCTAGTCGACACTGGAGCAGTCAAAGAGGCAGCGCTGGATGACCTTCGAACCTACGATCACCTAGCCAACTACTTCTACTTGCCACCGGTGGAAGAGCATGATTTCCCAGAGAGCCTGGCCCTCCTCTACGGGGTCATCACCATCCACCATGACTACCTAGTGGAACGGCAGATATCGCAACTTTCGGAGGAAGCTGCGATACACCTGAAGGTGAAGCTAACGGCATTCTTTACCGGGTCGCTTTTCTCCCATGAAGACTTTGAGGATGACGGAGACTAGCTCTCCTCGGCCGGCACAAAGACGTAGGCCTCTCCCTCCTCATTCCAAACGACTTCACCGTCCTCGCAATATCCAGCGCGACCAGTGCCACATACAAGGCGTGCATGCATCGGTTTTGCCCTCTCATCCGGCAAGACTGGTAGCCCCAGCACCTCATCCCAACCGAGCAGGGCGTGGTTGCCGGGGTTCAGGAGGATCACCTTGGGCGTCTCTGGGCATTCCGCCGCGTGGCCCTCTAGAGCCGCGCGAACGTTCATCAGCATCTGAGCCTCAAACTCGATGCCTACATCCACTCCAGGGCGGCGTGTCGTCGGTGACGCTGATTCTGCTGACACGACCGCGACTGTACCGAGCAACGCCGGCAGAAGGACCCTAAGCGGCTAGCCGATCGTCCTTCGGATCGTTTTGTGCTCACGACCGACTGGGTGCGTATACCGCGCCAGCATCGTCTCGACCCGATGCCCCGCAATCTCGGCGAGATCCGCGTCGTTGACCCCGGTGGCGCGGAGGTGGGTGACGTAGGAGTGGCGGCACTCGTGAGGGCGAATGCCTAGGCCAGCGGCTTGCTGGGTCGGCTTCCAGACATCGCGGTAGAAGGTGCGCTCGCGCCAGAGGCGGCCGCGGGGGGTTGGGAAGAGGAGTTGGCAGCTGGGGCCGTTGAGATTGATCTGAGCCTGAAGGAGCCAGGCGAGGGTGGCGGGGACGGGGACGACCCGGCCGGCGTCTTGCTCGCCGTGGTCGGTCTTGGTCCCCTCGAGGATCACTCCCTCATGGGCGGTCCTTCTGACCTGGAGGCTTTCGCCGTCGAAGTCTTCGCGTCGTAGTGGCAGGACCTCTCCCAGCCGCATGCCGGTGTCGGTGAAGGTCCTCACAAGCGCCTCGTAACGTCCGGCGGCCTTGGCGAAGGCGTGCATTTCCTCGAAGGAAAAGACTCGGATCGGCCGACGTTTCTTCTTCGCCCGGGGATCGCTGGCTCTGATTCTCAGCCCCTTGAACGGATTCAGGTCGCAGATTTCGTCGGTGATCGCGTCCTCGGCCATTGCGGAAAGCGAGCGGAGGATGCCCACGACGCCCGTCGTCGCTCGGCCTTGCACCCGGAGCATGTGGTCGACCAGGACGAGCGCGTGGCGTCGGCGCAGCTCGCGCATTGGCCAATCCTTCAGGGCGATCCCATCGACCTCCACGTCGGCCACGCGGGAGATTCGGTGCTCGTTGGTTGCGTTGGTCCGCTCCGATCTTGGGTGACGTTCGGTCCAGGTGGCGAAGTAGCTGCCAAGGGTGTCCGGCCGGTCCGAGAGCCCGTAAGCCTCGTCGATAGCGCGCTGAGCGTCTGCCTTGCGGTCGAAGGTGCCTTTGCCCCGGTTCCATGCCGGCTTCGCCATTCGCCGCTTTCCGTCGCGGCCGGTGTAGCGGGCTAGCCAAACCACCTGGCCGGAGGCGTAGCGGCGCTTGAGCGGAGACTCGCGCCTCACGCTTCCTCGTCTCGGTGGCGCGCGAGGAAGTCCTCGACGTCGGCGGGGTCAATGCGCCTGGAGGCGCCGAGCTTGTAGCTCGGGAGTTCGCCTCGACGGATCCAGTTGCGGATCGTGCGGTCGGAGACCGCGAGGTAGGCGGCGAGGGTCCGCTCGGTAAAAAAGGTGCCCGCCGTTGGCTGCTCTTTGGCCTTCACGCCTACGTCATCAATGACGCGACCTGAATGCGGCACTTTTTGGACGAAGAGGCAACGATTTCTCGATGTCCTACGGTCTCCTCCGGGCCTCCTTACAGGCGGTCGTCCGCACGGCGAAGCCGTGCCAAAATCGACCGCCGGAGGCCCGGAGGAGGAGCACCCTCGGGGCTTGCTGAGTTTGTGCATCGAAAAAGTGCCGCCCAGGCACGGCACCGTAGGGTGCATAGTGTGTCGGGTGGTTTCGCTTTCGCTTCGAGGCGCCCCTCTTGAGGGCTCGAAGTTGCCTCTTGGGCCTCTACTCGGATCTTCTTCTCGGTGGCTCCTGCTTCTTCTGGCTGCGAGGCCGCTCTTGGTCTTGATGTGACCTTGATTGGTTGGGCTTGTCACCGAGCGCGCTCCGCGTCGTCGACGACACGGAACCGACCGGGCGAGACCGCGCCCGCGCTCCAGCCCATCCCGTCGAGCAGATCGCCCGGCTCGACTTCCAGCGCTCCGGCCAGCTTCAGCAGCGTGTCGATCCGGGGCAGCCGGATGCCTCGCTCCAGCATCCCGATCTCGGTCCGGTGAAGATCGGCGCGGAAGCCAAGCTCCTCCTGAGAGATGTCTGCGCGCGCACGGCAGCGCGCAAGGTTCTTGCCGAAGCAGTAGGCGAGCGCAGGCGGAGCTTCTGCAGGCCCTTGGCGGGACACGGCTAGACCCCGATCCACAGGGTCTCGTTGAAGCGAATCGCGGCGCGGGTTGGCAGCACCAGCTCGGCGCTGCGGAACAGGAGTCCGACCGAAACCAGGTCGGTCACTGCTCGCTCAAAGCGATCTCGCTCGCTGAAATCGGCAGAGCCGGCCGTGACCTCGCGAACCAGCTCCACAAAGCTCAACTGTGCCGGAGAGAGCGTCAGAACGTGAGTGAGAACGACGCCCTGGTCGCGGATATCCAGGGCGGCGGTCGTGGCGCGGTCATCATCCTCCGCGCCTCTAGGCTTGTCGTGCATGGGAGCTAGTGACCTGAATCAATAGTTCGCAGGCATGGGCTTCTGGCCGTCGAAGTCGTCG